>JGI24021J15306_10009832_pt1 | contig 11833 bp, 10 predicted proteins | sample Ectturendosymbi1_FD_15306 | JGI IMG/M metagenome (IMG submission 15306)
GGGGGGGGGGGGGCAATAGTGGATTCTTCCAGGTGGTGGCCAAAAGCATTTTTTCAGGGTGAGGCCAAGAGTGAGGAAATTTTATTTTACCAGTCCGAAAACAAGAGAACAACAATTGTTACATGGAAAATACAAAATTCAAAATCCAAGGAGTTGAAAGTCCCCCTCTGCCCCCTCCGACGTCCATGCGTGATTGCATGGGGCCTTGCCCCGGCAGTGACTCAAAAGTTTGGGACGAGAAACGCTGCTGCGAAATGACATTCAGTTGAAAGTCGACGACGCGCGCGTTGGAACGGTCGCACTTTTGTAATGAGAAGACTTTTACCTGTAAAAGCCTAAATGGATGGATAAGTGACACGGGGAAACACTGTTTTATGACATTTGGTAATACGGCCAAGCGAGCTTGCTGCCACATTATGAGTTGTTGCCTTCGCTTTCATTTCAAATTTTACGTTCCATACAAACAGTAAAAATATGGAAGAAAAATATGGAAAAATGGAAGAAATTGTTTGTTATTCTCTGGCAAATGCAGAAGTTCTGTGGTTGAGAGCTCTTGCTGTCGTTTCAAGAAAAATCGTTACTTCTGTTTTTTCAATTCTATTGTCAGATCTATTTACATTAGGTACAGCAAACCGAACAGATGATATGTACAAAAATAATAATTACCACAGAGTGGCCAAACGAAAACGCATAACATTTTTCAACACGATCCACGTTTGCGAAAAAAGACAACAACGCATGTAAATGTACCAAGCGCTTCAGCGTTGGTAGCAACATGCTGAGGATGGCGTTTTTGTTGGAATACGAGGCGCTACGGCAAAAGCACTAATTTCCCACTAATGATCTGAAAAATATATCTTCCACACTGAACGGCGATGTAACGTGATCGTCACTGATTGGCAGAGTATTTACAAACACAATTGCAGGGCCGAGCGACCGTATCCACGCTCAGTCTGCCCGAAAGAAGCATCTACTAAGAGGTGAAGCGCTGTGTGTAGGGTCATTTGTCTGCGTCTTGACGTTTGGGTCAAAAACAGGGCGGAGGTCACTGAAAAAATGGCCTTTGCAGAGGCGGGCTTCTCTCAAAGAAGGTGGTCGTTCGTAGAAAAAAGATTCGTAAAAAGAGAGTCAAGCTCAAGAGCGTCTTTGAGCAGCGAAGCTCTACAGACTGACCAGTCTTTTGCGCGTCATTCCCATCAAAGAAGACATCTTTGAGTCATTGCAGATCTCTCGTGGCATCGTGCGCGAATCGAAGAAAAAAAGGGAGCTGTCAACATTCCATGCCGTCGAGCCCCGAGTAAGCGAAAAATGCTTTTAGGCATTACGTTCAATTTCACGGTGAGAACGCGCACTGCCATTAAACAAGACGGTGCATGACTCACTGGCCCTCAGGCTGAACCGGGACCAACTGCCGATGCGCGTTAATAAAGGAGAATGCCTCATTTCTCAACTTGTCTCCCCGCACGTTGCATCGCACTTGGAAACGACGCAGTTGCATTGTCTTATCGCTCTCGCGTTTGTCACGTTTCCAGGGTTCCTATGCAATTTTCCAGACTTAATTTTTCCGAATGACATACCCGGGTCGAAAACAGGTACTACAATAGTTAAAACACGATGAAAGTAAAACGATCAATCTTACCAAAAATGTTAGAATAAAATATCAGAATGCTTGTCGAAAGATCGAGTCTGGAAAATTATTTCATTTTTCCATACTAACAGACGAATATTTTAATTCATTTTCCAGACTTTTCCAGTCTGGAAAATGACCAAAATATGTCCATACTTTTTACGACTGCGTGTAAGAATCCTGCGTTTCTACGCGACAGAAAAAAGCCGGTTTCAAAAAAGCCCCGAATAAAAACCATCGCGCACGGTCAACCTGCCTTTATTCCCTTTGACAAGTTGTATATCGATGAAGTGTTCTTCCGAGGACAAGTGTTCCTCTTCCGCGAAGTCCTTCGGGTCGACGTGCGGCGGTTCGGCCAGTCTTCTTATTCCCAGCCTGGACGAGCGAAAAAGCGACACGATGACGGCCTCGGACGTTTCGCAGTGTTCCTACCTTATGGTTGAGTCGTGTCGTGTGTCGTGCGAGCGACGCCAACAACAACTGTCGTCGCCCAAAATAGATCTTTCAGGAACAACGTCTGCCGTGGCGAAGCAGGAAAAAAGGCGAAGCCACGCGATGCTTGTCAGAAAGAACGACACACTGGGAACGAACGGGCCGCGAGAAGTCAGGTAGATCGACAAAATTGAATCAAACAGATCGACGCTGCTTCGTTTATGACAGAGGTTTCAAAAAATTTCAGTGGATTTTGATATTTCACTCAGCTTTTTTATCATAAGAAATTTTAGGGGTACATGCTCAACTGTCGATATGCTGAAGGAGCACATGGTCAGACAAAAGGTTGAGAACCTCTGGTTTAAGTGAAAACCAAGATATTTTCATTATCTGGTCTCTCTGAGAAAAGTAATCTTTCGAACAGGAAAGTTTTCATCAAAGTCGATTTTTATTTTCACGATATCTTCTTGAAAGGACTTACGCACTTCACCGAATAAAAACGCAATTTTCTCAGAAAACCTTTCAGCTTTTTATTTTGGAACAGCATACTCACACAACGGTTGGATCAGCTAGTTTCAGCGCATTCACCGCATCTCCGTGAAGCACGTTGCTCGTGTCGAATCCATTGACAGAAACGATGGCGTCGTTGGCTCTGTACGGAGGGCATACTGATACAAACTTACAGCATTTTGAATTAAATTACGTTTTCAGAGTTGCGCGTTTCAAAAACTGGAACAAAATCTCATTCGAACGCACGTGTCACGTGACGCTCGACAGCACTGGTTCTAAATTTTCACGAAAAGGCTCGCGCGCACGTGTAACACCGGTTGCGCGGAAGGCAAGTCTTGCAAGAACAGATTTTCTTTGCAAAAAAGACGGGAGTGCGTTTTGGAAAATACAGCGCTTCGAGAAGTTTTTGACAAACAGCACACAAAATGACATTGATTCGGCAACTGGCTCAAGCTTTCGGTCAAGAGGAAAAAAATACAATAACCTTTGTCTGGTAACAAGGATAACATCCTTGAATACAGAGGGACCAGGTGGTATTTCTTTACCACATGATGACAGCAGTTAGTGGTTTAACAACGACTTTCGTGGACGGAGAGGAGGCGAGTTGGATATTGGAGGCGATTTGTTTTCTTATTGCGCAAGAATGCAATGAACTTTGGTAAATAGCGGAATAGGGGTTTGAGGAAATAAAAACAATCCCAATGTAGTACACCTACGGCAAAGACTGACGGCCTACACGAGGCGAGCAAATGCTGCGCAAAAGTGTTCGGGTAAACATACTCGTAAAATAACACTTGTCGGTATACCACTTTCGAGTTCCTGGAGAAAACCCTTAATCACAAAGTAAACAACATCGTGATCTACTTTGACAAGGCGTGACCACAGCTTGTCGTAGTCCGTTCTCAACTGATAATACTATTAAGGGCGAAACGTTGGCCGCCTAGAGATTGAATAGGTGCACAGGACGAGGGCTAAGCTTTAATTCAGTTTGCTTTTCGCTCAATATTGTTTCACAACAACTCCGGTTTCGATGCTGCTAAGAGCGAGCAGTCGGTGTTTCACTGATGTTGGCCTGCCAGTCGATGCCCAGCGACTAATCAAATATTGTTTGAGCCACTTGCATTTGACGAATGCCGAAAACGCCTCCATCATGTGTATGGCACACTTGTATACCCTCGTTACTTTCTCAAAAATGTCAGCTTTGACTTGGGTACTATTCGTGTGTTGATCTGTTATTTTGGTTGATAACCATTCACCCGTTAAGGGCACTAGCGCATTTCAAATCCTATTTTGCTGCGCAAAGGTAGATTTGCTGTTGTGCAAACCAAACCAGTGCTCTCAAAGCACTAAAGCTTAGCCCTCGTCCTATGCTGAGCACCAGTCGCCAAAACGTACAAGAAGCACGCGGCACCAAGCCAACCAACAATCACTGCTTTAAAAAAACACAAGAATCTCAAAGACCAAAGTGTTAACAGCAGTATGACGTCATACAGTCGTCACTCACACAGCTGTTTTCACCACGTTCGCAATTTCTAGACGACATGCTCAACTGTAATGTTCCGTGGTATATACAGTAGTTCAGGCGCATTTTAATTGATTATGATTAATTTGAACCGAGCAGCAGCTGCGTCACCGACCTTAATCGTCCGTCGCGCTCAGCGGCGCCGCCGGGGATGATTTTGGTGATGTAGATGCTGACGTCGTTGTCGTCCAGGGGGTTATCCCGTCCTCCCGCAATGGAAAAGCCCAGACCGGCATTTCCCTGGGCAAAAACAAGATTTCAACGTCAGTGCGAAATTGCTGCCAGATGATAAGAGTGCAAGAATGGCGCGGCACAGGTCTGGCCGCTGCAGTGTTCGACGCTCACGAAGCGCGGAAAAGCAAGTCGCAAATCGCGTCTGGCGCGGCTCGACTCGAAAAGCCGTTGACTCAAAACGCACGGATTTTGCCAACGTCACCCAACCACAGCGTGGCCGTGAATAAGCTCGTTACTCGATCACTGCATCCAGAGCTTGGAAAAATCGTGCGCGACAAACCATGATTTTCAGAGAGTAGCGGATTACGGGCAGGTTGGTAACTGAACGAAAGCGTAAGTGTCAACAATAGTGATGCGTACCATCGACGGAACTCATTTAACATAATAACAAACGCTAAGCGAGCACTCATTCTTCTTGCAAAAGGGATCATCACTTTAAAAGGTTTTCCTTTCCACCAGCAATTATGTTTGGCTCATCTTTTAACGCGTGTTGCTGATCACTGAACGACCGTTGGAAACGTACCTCGAAACATTAGTTACAACAAAACACTACAGTCCATTTTCTGTTGTTTCCGCACATAATACTGCAGAAGTAGCGGCCTTCTTTCTAAATCCTCTAGTAGCTCAACATCAGAAGTTAAACAGTTTGCAACAAAAAGTCAGCAATGGCTAATGTGAATAAACCTCAGGGCCTTCCTACTGCATTGCAGAGGCAGACATTGATGTGACGCTATCTCCAAAAGCGATCTTACCTTTTCCAGCACGATCTTGTCGAATGAATACAACGGCATCTGTCGATTAACCTGCACCGCAAAAAATCGATTAACAGTAACAGTCAGCAGGTGTGAACAATGAAAAATTTTCTGCAGCGGCAAGAAAAACAACTAGAAGGAACAACTTCCAAAGAAGATAGATAGTAACCAAAGGGACTAGCAACAAGTAAATCCAATGAAACAACTACGAAATTGGAAATTGGGTTTTTATTTCCAAAATATCGAAGTACAGGTTGCTCTGAACACACAGCTTAAAAGTTTTTCCAAGTCCAGTGAAATTCCAACCCACCACGGTTTATTCAGCGTTATGGCGCCGAGAAAATAATAAAGAATTAGTTGTCACGCAGATCAGCCCAAGTTAACGTAACCAGTTGCTAGGCCCGTAGCCTCAGCACCAAATCTTTGCAAACGAACCTACAACGAGCAGGTCAAGCGGCCTGTTTCAAGATACTCCACAGAACGCAGCAGGAAACGGTTGGACTACGGCTGCAGCTGCATACTATGGTTCAATAAATTCGACCTTCTGCTGCTGTTTTGGTGAATACACAAAATGCCACTCTTTCTCACGCAAGTGGCCCGTGCACTTACGTCGTAAGTCTCTCCAGACGATGGCAAAGGCTGTTGATATTGCGTTGTCGATTCACGTTCTCGATTACTCGAACGACTCTGCGTCCTGGACGCGCTTGTTCTCGGTTGAATTTCCTCCATGTCGTAACGAGATTTCTGCGAAGTGGTCACAATTCTGTAAGGCCAAGACCCGCGATTCCCCAAAATTCACGATACAAGAATTCGCAAGACGGACTTGGAGGTTGACCTGAGATAATAACAATTATTCAGAAACCACCATTTACTCCCAACTCGTTTGGTTTATTTACATTTACAGTTGACGAATACAGACCGAAGCATCTGACAACGGCACACTTAGAAAGCATAACTTTTTAAGGACCCTGCAATAGGCCAGTGGTAGAACGCCCGCCTGTCGGTCAAAGATCGTCTGGTCCAACCACGGCCGCTGATTGAATCGTAGCGTTTAATGTGCAAGAGCGTCAACTCCGGCAAGGCGCACATGTAGATTCTAGACTTTGGCCAGGAGCTACTTGCCATGACTCAAAATAGCACACAAGAAACAGAAAAATCTTAAAACTTGTGAGTGATTTTCAAGCACTTCCTGAATGGAAACTAGTTTCCCAAAATCACAAAAACTACATAGATTCGAGCTCATGTCGTAATAAAATGAGTTGTGGTAAAATATACTGAAAACTAGAAGGAGTATATTGTGCTCACAACGGATCAGCAAGAGCAAACGATTTCATGTTCTGAGTGAAGAAAACGAACCACGTGCTCCAGTGGCCATGTCAGTGTAAGTGGAAAAGACACATCGTGCAGCACACGTACCGACAGAAGAACCGAGGTCATGCAGACCGGTATGCGACAAAAGTATATTTGGCTGAGAAACAATTTATCGATAATGCAGCGAACCACACCAGCTAAAGCGCGTCAACCGGTCGGCGAAACAAACGACATTGAACAGCGCTGCTGAGGCAAGAAAATGAATTATTCATCACGTCACAAGCACACACTCGCATGCTATTCTAATCGTTCGTGATAAGGAACTACTGCGCAGGGCCGAAATAAACTTTATGTTATACTCCGAAAAAAATGTTACATTCGCGATGATGTGCGAAAAGGAGCCGAAAAAAAAACAACTTCAAAGCAGGGACTCGTTGTTGGTCGCATCAAACAGCAATCGCACCAGTTAAAGTAAAAATCACGTTTATGACGTTTTAGGTATTCTTCCCTGTCAATTTTATTAATTCACTGACTATTACTCCGCATACTGTGAGAAGTAGCAACTACAGTACATCCATACACTGAAGATGCAAACACTACAAGCATCTCTAACACGCAATTCCCGCACATCACCAAACAATCGTTTGTCCTGAACATCACCAAGATAGTAAGCATACCAAGTGAAGTAGGGTTTAGGTGGAATCTGCCTGCCATGCTGTGCTTTCATAACTCTGCGAGAATTCTGACTGCACGTATCAACATTCAAGCGACAAAGTACCACATAGGCAAAGCAGTCAAAGCTTCCCACAAGGACAAAGCAGCCAAACCTCCCCACAAGGGCAAGCAGCCAAAGAGTAAGCATACCATTTAGCAAAGTCGGGGCTAAATTTCGGTTACGCAAGCTCTAGACGACATCTTGCACTTTGCCTTGTCGGTGTGCACTCTGCTTCCACGGTCAGCATACCGTTGACCAGTCCAATTAATTTTTGCAACTTCTACCGGACAAGGACGAACTGCTTCACTAAAACCAACGCAATTAAACCAATCACCAGGTCTCTAAACGCATGAAGCACGTCAAGTTTCATTCATTAACTCACTGCCTCGGGAAGTAACTGACTTTACTGTTGACTGGCAAAGCGATATTATAGTCACAATACACAAGCTCAAAACTTCCGCTCAGTTGTTTCAAAATAATGCGGTAACTCAGATTGCTGGAACCGGCCATATCGTCGCTCTTAGAAGTTTTGTCGGAACATGAAGGAGAGCATAACTGCTCGCACAAGTGCATTTCGGCAAAAAAAGGGTTCAACGCGCAGTATGCTGGTAAACTTGCCTGATGTAGGTACAGATCTCGGTACAACGACAAGTTTGGACCGATATGAACAGATGAAAATACAGATGCACAACACATTAAACAAATTGCACAATCCGCACATATTACAAGAGCAATGTAATTAGTCGCAAAATCAGGTTGAAACTGCCCGATTGAAGTGTATATTCCAGTGACTGCGGGGAATTAAGCTCGGGCGCATTTTCGCAACGCACAACACTTAGCTTAGCAGCCCCTGGCTTTTTCTAGCGCCTCGACACCCTTCTAGCATATTCAACAGCATGAGCAAGACTTCAACATACCTTGCTGTTATACCTGAAACTAAACGAGGCACATCTGCACTTCATCCCGCACCAGCACGACATGACGGGAGGATAGATGTTGAAAGACTTGACCATAACAGCACAGAAAGCTCACAGTTGCGATCGCCTTCGTTTCGGCGCTTTCGAGTAAGGAAAGTGGCGACCACTGTTTACTGTCATCGAGAGGCATCACCAAGATCTTCGACGCACCGTCGTCTTGCCAAGCCTTTGATGGTCAGCATCGAACAAACTTCAGCTTCCAACAAGCAGACACCAATTATACCAAACAAAAGGGTCGCTAATCATGTCGCGCAATGCAGCTTGGAGAACTACGACCGTGCAACAAAAAAACAGAGATGCGCAGAAAAACTGCGCAGCGTCTCGTTGCAAGATGGTCGCTGTGGGGGATTTAAGGCTCGCCTCGCCCCTTACTCGTCGCCAACGCTCATCGATCGCTGATCTTTTCTTCGACTGGTCAGCATCGATTGCACAGGGACCCAAGCAACTGCCACGGCTTTCGCAATGCATTTGTCAAAAAGCCGCTTGCACTGCATACAAGGTCGTCTCATTAATGTGGACCGAAGGCATTGCTTCCCGTCCAGGAAACGGTGCTCGATGCGACAGCCAGATTCCTGGTGATAAACGGTGGTGGAGCTGCGCATGGCTCGGGCATAATTCGGATCAGAAACGGCGGATGCAGTTTAAATCAAACATCTCAATGGCAGGATCGATCGCACGCACATGACTGCATGATCGAGATCAGTAGAGGTTCGAAAATGAGGCACTCGCTGCTGAGCTTCAAAACCTGAGGCGTCGTTGCGGCAACAACGAAGTGTGCCAGGACCTTACAAGTTGCGACAGCGCTGCTTTCCAGTCATCCTTGGTTCTGGTGATTCACATGTTCAAATGTCGCATTTCAGCAAAAATGTGGCAATGGGAACAAAAACCGACCAAAAGTAGTTTGATGTAAACAAGAAACGCTGCATGGAACCCACAGTTTCATTTCTTTTCGAATGTAACGCAGACATCCGAATGCGTGGCGTCGCGGAAACGGGATGTGACCTGTGGTTATTATACACAAGCGCGATGCATAAAAGCAAATAAAACTAAAGTGCGTTCATTGATCTATTGTTTTGCGCATGAACAACCTCCTCTACAAGAAATACCAGCAATTACAGAAGTGCAACAAAAAAGACTTTCGATACCCAGCATTTTGGGTTTGAACACGAGTGGGCTAGTTCTACGTAGTTGTCGCAATTGGATACACAAGTAAATTCTTCGCATTTAAGGTTAACTGGTTGCTATCAGTGATAATTGCCAGTTCATCGCCGTAGCGTTTTGTGGGAAAACGCTGAATTATGCTGCTGCGCAGAACAGCCACTTTGATCGTTTGCATTAACTAAACTGTATGTGCGAAATGTATTTACCATGAGCATTTGTCAATTAGGATCGGGGTGTTGGACCATAACAACCATCTTGTTTCCGCAGTCTTATTCCAGTTGCTTACAGATATTCGACGAATAAGACGCAATGCACGAGTCGTATGAACACGAAATGCTGCATAAAAATATGAGATGCGAAACTAACTCCTGGCACGTTGGGCGAAGTTGTCTTCGTTTTGAGAAAATTATGCAGCCGTGTAAAAATCGGATTTGTTGAGCTTGTGCTTTGAAATTAACGCAAGTGATAAAGGCAACATGACATGGCTGTCCAGCATTTCCACATATCCCTAATACGGCTTAGTGACTTCTAGAAATTTCACGTTTGAATATAACCCAGTTTTCCTGTAATCCCGTCACCACTTAATATATTTCTGTAAACCTCAAATATCTTGGATGGCAAGCTACAGATTGCGCTTCTTGTAAAAGCGGTTCGTTCGTCAAGACCTGAACAAGCTGCTGTTATTTGAAGATTTGGTCAACACGGTTCGATCCAGTGCGCCGCAACTAGCAAGGAGTTCAATGAAAGAGTCACCTGTATTGCATAGTTTGAACATCTTACTCAAATATCAACGTAGAATCATTCGGTCTGTTAAAATGTGGAGCGCATCGCCACTTTTAAGGGCAGCAAAATCAATGCAGCAGTGCACTTGAGCGAAGCATTCCTTCGGCTTTGAAGTTTGGATTCCTACAAGATTGTTGAATATTTCATCCCGGAAGCCATCCAGAATGCAATGCAGAGTAAACCCGAATTGTCGATAAAAGTGACATCCACGTCACCGCATAACACGGTAACAGTTCAACTGCGATTGTATTAACTGAGGCTTCAACGTCGTGGTGCCTTGATTTCAAAAATTACTGTCAACTGTTGATGCCTTACTTTCCAATGCTGTCTAGCGCACAGCATTACATGTAAATCTGCCATACCAATGCTGGTAGGCTGACTTTTAAAGTGAGGTCAAAACTATTTGGAGGACAATAGAGAAACGCGTAAATGTTACACTACACCTGATGAACAGAACTGTCGATTAAACCAATCGCCTTGTAACTTCCTGGTTTCGGCGTTTTGAGACTGTAGCATTATGTTCCGCGTGTGGCAAAACTGACGCGGCAGCATATGACTTGTTTGTAAACAGTAAACGCAAGCAGCGCAGAAACATTCGGTATCCAATTGACTAGCCGTCGCATTGCTATCGAGAAGCGTTAAGTACCCTCCACACCGCAACACAACTATTCGGGCCTGTTGCTGTAACCCCTTGGGTACATTACACATCGAGGTTTGTGTCGAAGGACTCCGTCAATACTTGCGTTCAGCGCTCGCACGCAGCGTGTTGTTACTGTGAAAAAAACGTCGACGGTTCTCTTTGAATTTGCACGCAAGCTTATCACTAAGACATGCCACGCGTTTCAGCACAAAACAGCACCGCAACTAAAGTCACTCCCAATCTGCGTAACGCGTGGTAAAGGGTGAAGATTCATGTTTCAAACAGCAAACCTTGTTCCAGGGCAATAAAGATTGCAGAAAATCACGACTGTTCACTGCTTGTGAACAGTAAACGTTTGCAACCTTCTAACTAAAGCCAGTTGTCTGTTTTCTCCTTTTTCGATGCTTTCAAATTTGTTTGCTGCACGCCATACCCGAACCACTATTTCATTATCAAACGAAAGCAAAACCTTGCACGCGACACGCACATGCATCACGGTCGCATCTCCATGCATGCGACATGCACACGAACACTAGACTCCACGCAACATAAAGCAGCAGTGAAAACCTGTCAGCATAAACTTTCATCCACTGCATTTTCGGCAAATCTCTTTTACCCGGGATATTCCATAAAACTACATCATATCAGACTTACGTTCCTCATCCGCTTTGGCGCCTACACGTTAACATTTATTCAATGTGCTCGCTAGCAAATATGCACTGCACATTTTGGCATGAACAACACTGACACTTCGTAAGTGTTGTTCGCTGGTGCCAACTGTAACAACACATTTCCACTTGACGCGGCAACCTTCACTTACTTTAGCAAAGCACAAGCAATCCATGTTGTCTTCTGAGCTCGCGCCCGTGTCTTCCAAACAACACCTACATAACGACGGTGAGCAACATGAGCGAAATAGCGTCTTCCAATCACCGACATCACACAGGAGACACCCGGAGCATGACTGCGACGCTTATACCAATAAAAAAGTGCACAGCGTCCCAAAGCAGGTATCAGATGACCTAAAAATCAACGCATTCCTTCGTAATCGAAAGCAGCTGTCACGAAAACGTCGTAAACAAATAGCTGAAGAGAAATGGGAGCTGTCAAGAAAAACAGTCCACTAGTGCTGGTATAGACGGCATTGTATTTTTTTTTTTTTTTTTTTG
>JGI24021J15306_10009833_pt1 | contig 11833 bp, 13 predicted proteins | sample Ectturendosymbi1_FD_15306 | JGI IMG/M metagenome (IMG submission 15306)
AATCCGGCGAAAAGCTGGAGAAACAATGGCGGCGTTGCTACGCAATATGACGCAGAACCTATCAAGAGATACCACCGAAATTAATGAGGTTTTATGAGCCTTTTGGGAATTTCCCTAGCGAAAATTCAGTATAAACAAGGCGATTTTAGCAGTGGAAATTCAGATTTGACGACCTCACCTCTGGCTAACTGTTCAAATCCCTTCTGGAGTTTAAGCCCTTAAGGTTTTGCTTTGGAAGTAAAACAACTCTGCTGGCAATGCTAGTTGAGTTGTTGGAGCTCTGGAAGCGTTCCTCGATGACCACCAACTCCACAATCAGAGTTTCTGATTAGACAAGTCATTTCGAAAGGCTTGTTTTGGTCAACACGAGTGGCATGTCCGAGCAAAGCTTTGACACTCAGAACCGTAAAATTGGAATCTAAAAACCACTGTTTCCATAACGTGCCCAATCCAAAATGCTTTGCTGATATCAAAACTCTGTAACGCTTACAAAACGAAAGACTTTACAAAAACGTGACAGTTACTTCGGAAACTGGTTAAGGTTCCTTTGATTAATGACTCACTCCACATTGGAGAATCCTATCACCATCAGACTTATCAAAAAGCTGATCGGTAAACGAAATTTATTAATTTGGCAACAAGTTAATGTACTGATGTATTTTAAGATTAGTAATACCTTCAGTAGTTAGGACAACGTTGCTGGTTGTAAAAGTTGGTTGCATGAATTTATACTTGTCTGTGAATCTGATTCGAGAGACTTCCTTTATGGAGCATTTATCTTTTATTGGTGTATACCTATTGTTGCTCTTATTTATGTACCAACTCAAATAAACAACAGTCAATAAAAACAAAACCAATTGTGTTCACTATCGTTGGAATATTTGGAGAGGTATCAGAAGTAGGTCAGATGGTTAAAGCAAGTCATGAGACTTGTGACAACTGTCTGAGATATGGGAATGAAACGGAACCACCCGTAGGAATACTACCCTATCTAAAAACGACCTTTTTACTTTTAACATAAACCCGAAGCCTTCCGTAACAGTTCTGCGTATCAATTTCGTTTTTTCTGCAGTGGATTATTCCGGAGTCCCCGAAGCTCAGAGGAAGTGCAATTGTGCTAGGACCTACGGTAGTTGTCGGAAAACAACTAGTACAACGCAGCCCTATTACGTGTTCATATACTATACGAACATGCGCAATTGATGAGTCGGCTCCACGACGTGAAAATTTTGTGTGCACCTTCTGCTCTTGCGCAGTGGCGCAATGAGAGGTTTGAGCCAGTGGAAAAACTTTGCTGAAAGGGGCCCACTAGTCAAAACTCAGAAAGAAAACCTGATAAATGATGGTGAATCCGGATGTGGATGGCTTTAGTAAAACCCGATGTCACCGGTAACTACTCCGAAAAACAGAAAACCTACTGAAAACCAAAAAAATACTAAAACCGAAATATATAAGCTACAGTAGATGGAGGCCCGGCTTTTGAATTTAGTTTGCCATAGGTACTTGCTAGTGTCCAGCACCGAACTGATGGATCATATAGCGAAAGATTGTGCAAGGCTAGAAGTAAGACTATATCAGTGGTAGGCAAACTGCCGCTCGCCGACATGTTTTGTGTGGCTCTTCCAGCTGAATAGCAGTATCTCAAATAATAGCGAGTTGTCGCCTCATATTTCATGTTTGTTTCATTTCACAATGTGCTTACACAAATCTGTATGGTTAGTTGCCAAGGGAGTCCACGCGATTTGATGTAGGTCATTCTGTGTAAAACTTGCCTTCTTCGACGAACTGTGTTTGACACTACAAACTGATTTTGCGGGTCGCTGCTGTTTTTGGTTTTCTCCCAAGGACTCGTCTGTTGAAGACGTTTGTCCATCACTGGAATATATCGTTCTCTTTCATTCACTACTTCTTGCAATGAAAATTCTCTGCTGGGCTAGGCACGGGTAACATACTTTCACTTCCAAAATACTATTCACAAGAGAGACATTGCTTTTGATTGACGATATAGAACAATTTTTTAATTACCACGTTCTTTGCTGAAAGCTGCGCAAAAACGCAAACTTTTTGTGCAAAACAAAACTGCTATATTCAGGTNCGATGAAGTTTTGTGTTTGCTCACATCNTGTTGCGATGTTGCTGCGTTTTACAAAACGTTCACACACCCATTAGCTCATTGTTCAGTCACAATATNCTAATTGTTTGATATCTGTCGAATGTCCACAAACTTGACGCAGGAAATTGGTAGTTGCATGACCAGAAGTTTTTTTCAGATATAATGATTTTCTGTATAGCTTTGCATTTAAAAGATGTTAGCTGTGATAATCATCCGGACAATTGTTTTATGATACATGTTTTATTTATCGGCCAAATAGATATGTTCTGTCTAACAGTATTTCCAGTTTAATACACAAAAATTGTACAGCACAGTACATTACTTTTGTTACACGGCAGTGCAAACATTGAGGACTTAAGCATATCGGAAGAAATTCTTGAAATAAATCACATTTACAAATGTAAGAAACATAAGAACCAACACTACACTGCTGCCAGTGACAACAATGCCGAAAGAAAGCACACAATGAGGGCTGAAGAAACACCGTTACTATGTCAACAGTTTTAATGATATTTGCTGTCGTCAAATGGTGAGTTGTGCGTGGCTGCAAGCCAAAAATGAACATCCTGCAACCACTCCCACTGAGCTATTTTAACTCCACTCTCCACGTTATCAATATAAATTGACAAGCTTGACCCACATTACCTAACGTTAGCAAGTCAAGCAATTGAAAGTTTGGGAACAATAATCTCAGGCCCATTCAGGCACCATGGACGTCAGCCAACAAGTTCCCGCAGACAACGATATTGTTAGACAGACAAAGCTACTTGACCAATGTTGATGTTTTAGAAATTTCCCAGGACTGCAATTTCTGACCTTGCAACAATCTGAAGAGATTAAAAAAATTTAAATGTGTTACCTCGTAACAGCGCAAAGTTAAAACGGGTTAAAACAAGTAGTAAAACGGGTTAAAAGAAGTGATTTCGAATGTTAAAACAACTAGCAACTCCTTGTGAAACTGGTAGAGGCGATAGTTGCGGCAAAAAGTCGTTTTTATTCGCCTCAAATATGGTAAAACTTGTCACATGGGGAAATTCGTACATACCATTTTTAGTATGGGTGGACTTATTCTTACTTGCATACACCCGCCGAGTAAAGTTCAGTTCCACATTGGTAGTCTGCATCAAAACGCATTTTTGCCACAAACTGCAGTTTATCTGAAGGAGCGAGGAAACCAAAGGTCTTTCTGAGCAATGAAATGCAACTATGGACTATTCTTAAAACCCCCAGTTATGATTTGGTTGTTGTAAGTTGTATATTCTGAACAATGCACCGCATCTCGCAGTTTGCTTTGCCATATTGGGATATCCGCTCCAGATATCGTAGAAGCCGCATATATCTTTATACTTGCGTGCGTCGTAAACTTAAATATACTCAATAATGCAAATCAAAGGCGATGAGAACACTTGAAGCTAAGAAAGCAAGAAAACGATAAATGAAGAAAAAGCTGTGACATGGGAAATTACAAAGCAGTAGGTAAACAAAAGAACATCTTGAACCAAGGAAACAAAGCATGAAGCAACAAACACGCAACAAAGCAAGCATAACTATATACACTACAATATCTTCTTTCAAAACTTCCGCAACACACTTTATAACAGGCGTAAAATGTCGATGGGTTTCTCGTTTTTTTATCATCATTATAACGGCATTCTTTCGATGAATAACGAAAAATAACCATGAAAAATTTTGAAACAATATATGCAGAATTCAGGGAATGTTTTCTCTTCGTACGGTTACGGTAAAGTAGCCGAGGTCTGGGTGGATTTATGTTGCTCATGTTTAAGCAATGTGAACTCGGTTTTACCGAACGTTTTGTAGTCAGATTTGGTCTTGTTCTTTGACAGCTAATTGATTTGCAATCANTAAAATTCNCCAAAGCCAACGCTTTTCGATTGGGAACTACAGCAACAGCNTGTAGTATGCATGCAAACGTGCGAATAAAAACGTTTAGCATAAATATGATTGAAACAACCCAGTGTTACGTAATTACACGTCTATTACATTTGGCATGGGCAGTCAACAAACTACATGCTCACAACTACCACATCATGCGCATGCATAATAACATAAATTCTGACAACTGTCAGCTTTACCACGAATGAAACCACAAATGGAAGGAAGCCATTCTCAGTGGGAGGACAACAAAGCAACAACTATGTTCCTAGATCCTTAACTTGTCTAAATTAGAATGCGCAAGAGTGGAGTAAAAACACGATAAAATCACAAGCTAGAGCACACCAGTGTACTCCAACAGAAAATCGTAGCCAAGGTAAGTTATCGAACTAGTCACGGAAGTTTCAAACAAACTGACTTCTGCTGCTGCAACCTTTCTGTGACTGCACACTTTTCCAAAACAATTCGTGAAGCAGGTTATACGTTAAAAGCTTGACAAAATGAGGGTGTTAATAAACGCAAACGTCAAGTTTTTACCCGAAACGTATTTTACCCATTTCTTGCATAGGTTTCCCTTATTAATTTCTTTCTTCGAATGCAACAGTCGCTTAACCACTATGGGGAGGGTACGGTTGGAGTGCTCACGGGAATCGGTGTCTTCGGAGATGATCGGGCGGCATTGTTGTGCCTGAAGGATGGCGGGCGCACCCGCGAGCTGGGCACCTTCGGCAAAGTCCAGGCCTCGTCATCAGCAAGATTGGTCTCAACCATCATGCGCGACTGAGGCGCAGCATCAGCTCTGAGCGACGCAGAACGAACAACAGCGGCTCGCGACTTAGGCGGTACTGGCGGTTTCAGCTTTTGCCCGTGGGCTCCGGAAAACGTTGCACGCTTCCGGAGCGCCGAGGAGAGAGATCGCGGAGGTTTTGGTATTTTCTGCAGCAGCGGACTGCTTTCTTCTTGGGTTTCTCGTGCTTCCAATCCAGTCGGGATATCGTTACCTCCTGAGTTCCGCGAGGTTCTTCTCACGTCGGTTTCCAAAAGGAGTGGAGCGTGTGCAACAGGAAGGTTGCTGTTGTTGGTGTCATTGCTGTTGTTAGTGTCCGTGTTATTGCTGTTGTTGTTGTTGTTGTTGTTGTTGTTAGTGGTGGTGGTGGTGCTGTCGACGTTACCAGAGTCACTTGCGAGAACTGCAGGGTTTACTGGTTGCATCTGCACAGCAGGCGTATCCCTAAAACTTTTCTGCTTTGGGGGAAGAGGAGGAACAGGTTCTGCTTCCTCTGTAAAAAAAGTGTAATTTAATGGAGAGAATTGAAACTATTTTGCAAAAATCTAACGTGAAACATGCAACAGTTCTGAAACTGTTCTACATGTGTGCGTTTAGGGAAACCTTTACCGATTTCACACTTCAAAAATAAACAAAATGAACAGAACTCAATCACGAATTTCACCAATCATTACTTTGGTTTACGTAAATGACAATGGTGAACGACTGAATTCATGGCAAACATTTTGGCGGAGGGCAACAAATTATGGAAGCGCGGTTACAGCATTTTGGATTGATACGGTTCGCTCTTGCAGCGAGGTCAAACTGCTAGGGTGAAAAGGTAGAATCAGGGCACAAAATATTGGAGTGAAAAGCATACAGCTACGTTCCACTATGACAAACTTATGTTCTAGGTAAAAGGCTAAACATACTGATGACTAATTCGATAAGCAGTTTTGCATTATCACGTTTTATTACTTTCTGGACGATAGCAATCAACCAATGTATTGACATTGACTCTGCAGCCAAATTTGTATTTTTCTCTTTTCGGCTAATTCATATTTCCGTGTCTCTTTCCCTTCGTTGATTATGCCACTAGTTTTAAAGACGGTTGAGAGGAAACGAAGTAAAAGACTGACATCCGGATTCGAAAAGCCAGGTAGTGATGCGTGGACTGTGCAGCGTCCCGTGTTCACAAATAGGAAACTTTCAAACACCCCAAAGATTTGTTTGCACGTTGGCCTCTGTTCCGCTCCTCACTTATAGCCATGAATCTTGGGCACAAGTGCATGCGCCTGAGATTTGATTTTCGTGAAGAGCTTACGGTGTAACGTTATACAACAAAGTTCTAAAAAATTACCAAAGCCCTGAATGTCGATCCACTTCTCCGGTAAGAGAGATCTTTGCTGCGATAATTCGACTACGCAATTCCACGCAAAGAGAATGCGCCCGAGAAAGGTTGGCGAAGCTAGTCCTGGTTGAAAAGCGACCCAGAGCCCAGCCAATGTACAGGTGGCATGACTACACATCTAACTTAGCTGCACCCTCCCATGGAGCCAGCACAAATGGCAGAAGCTGCTAGAACCGCGTGAGACCTTGTAATAAGCCCCTCGTTACCCTCCCTACAAGAACTGCATGTTCGACGATAAGGTAATGAACGAAATGAATGCCATAGTCTCACTGAAAACTGATACGTAAAACTAAACCTTTTATTATTTTGCGTAGTATTCCCTTTTTCCCACAAAGAGCGCAATCAAGAATAACACTGGTTAATTAAAATCTTACAGAATTTTATTCGCTTCTGCTGTCTCGCCTTTGTTCTGCACTACTTTTTCTATAGTGATTTGAAATGTATCAGTTCACAATAAAGATATCTTTTTTAACAGTCAAGACATACTGCAACCCAAAATATAAAAAGCTATTTCTAGGACAGGCCTTGTCCAGTTTTTGCGCTGTAGAACTGACAAAAGGGAGATGCATATATTTTTAATGGAAACTACACATTTTACTCATGAAAGCACGGTAGATGAATCCATTCATACTCATCAAGTACCCTCACAACTTGTTAAAATGAAATGCCTTTTTCCTATCTCAGACAACGTAGTTTCACGATAACCACTTGCGATGATATTATCTCTAACACACATTATGACCCTCGGAGTTGCGATTCACTGACGTATTTGCCACTGCAATCGATTGCTTGAGTTTTTAAAAAGAAATTTTAAGGCGTGCCAAGTAATACCCAGCACCCATAAACACGTTGTCTCCATTGCTTTGTTCCAGATTTTGTTTTCATTACCTGGTTTCGCAATTTCACTGGACGTGGCAGGGTCGGAGCTCTCGGCGCTGACAAGACAGCTTATCTCAATGTCTAACCTGCAAAAAAATCCGTTGTTCAGCGGTATTCACTGCTTAACAAAAACCATATCGTGCATATTTAACACTGTGTATATTTTAAGAGCGAAAACACGTCATCCAATCATTAATTTCATTTCATTCAATACACCAAATTTAAATCAATCCATACATTTTGTGAAGTTTGGCATTTTTCTGAGTTAGTCTGCAGCATCTGCAATCAACACAATTGGTAGCTGCAGCACATAATTTAGAAGCAAAGCAGTTCAAAATTGATCAAAAATAAAAAAAGGCTGCAGAAACCTATTCCCGGTTTATTTCGAAACGCTTCGGACTGTTTTCTATCCATTTGCAATCGGAAATGAAGCAATGCTGAAGCAACACATGCAATTCAAAACCCAAAGACTCTGCAACGTAAGAGTTAATGTGGCGTAGAAAGCGCCGAAAACAAACCTAAGACTGCCAGTAACATGAAATTCTGAAAACAAAGCTAAGACTTTAAAAATCCGGAAATTTTGGCTTTTGCTTTCAACCACCATGAACTGTTAATCAAAGAGACTCTCTCTACACAAGGGCTGCACTCTACGTTGATAATTTTTCCACTCCTTTATATTTTACTTACACAGATTATCATGCTACGTGCTTGTTTGACACTTAAGTTTCATATTGATATATATTTTCTTGTGCTTATTGCCAGTATTTACGTAAACATGTGATGTAACAGTGTGAAATACAGAATTTCAGTGATTATTCCTTGCCGTGTGTTGCAACTTTACTCAACTTTCTTAAGTTATCTGTTGACTGTTACACAATATATTGCCATAGTTATGAATATATTAGTTTTTTAACAACATCCTTCATTTGCTGTTGTCTACGCACAGCCTCTCAATGGTAGACTTACTCTTAGCTTTGTTTCAGAATTTCATGTTACTGGCAGTCTTAGTTTTGTTTTCAGCATTTTGTTTTGCATGGCTGGCAATCCTACTTTTGTTCCCAGCGTTATTGACATGAATATTGGTCTCAAGTTTCCTTTAAAGGGTTTTCTACGTCACAGGCTGCTTGGTTTTGAATGGCTTGCCTTGCTTTATTTCCGATTATAAATGGAGTAAGAACAATCCGAAACGTTTCAAAACAAACCATGAATATCTTGTAGAAGGCTTTTTATTTTTGATCATATTGATGTCTGTCCCGATTATATGCTTCAAAGTTCAAAGTTGCTCGGCATTTTTTTGTCTACCGTCCGTTGCTCACGAACTCCGCGAAGTCCATAAGCGTATAGGAGGAGGGGGAAGAGAGGCTGTGGACACCAACTATGTTGTTTTCGGGCAAAATTCATTTGAAACATGAAAATAAGTGTATGTATCGAAGTTGTAATCATTTTCTAAAGTTTTATAAAGAATTTCTTCTTTGGCATTTTAACTCTTTTCTGGTATGAGTGAGGTGAACATTGCATCAGACGCGTCTTTTTATTACTTGGAGAAGTTAAATTGTAAATTTTTTGAAAAATCGTTTTTTGGCATGAACGATCTTTTTCATAGAAAATGCGGTTGCCCCTCAAATTTGTGTTGGAACCCTGCCTCTATGGCGACGTGCATTTAAATAAAAAATAATAATAATCACCAGAAGAACGAACTTATCTGCTTGACATCCATTTAGTTTAGAATGGGAAACGTGGCATGGCTGCACATATCGGCGTATGTATCATAGCTTCAGAAAGCGGTCGGGACACTGTGTCAATTGACCAAAACAGTGACAACGTTGCAGGGGCGGATCCAGCCCGTAAGTTTAGGGGGGACGATTTCAGTAATATTTGGCAGTCAAGTATCAGTTGGCAGCCAAGTGTCTTTCCGAATTGTACAAAATCATGGTGAAAAAAGTTACTTTCGTGGATTTTAGGGGAAGCGATCGCCCCAATCGCCCCCCCTGGATCCGCCCCTGCAACGTTGTCGCGTGTGCATTGCGTCATCCAATCATCAACTCTATTCAAATTACAAATGCCATTTCAAAACAGTGTGGTAGGACATTGTTGGTGTGGTTTCAATCTGATGGGCATTTTCCCTAGTTCAACAGTACCCACAGAGTTTAGTTATTTTTCTGTAGAAAACAACTGAAAAACAAACTCAATTCCACTCACTTTCCTCTTTTGGTATCACGATTCTGAAGATTTTGCTCGTGCTCTGTTGTCACAAACTCTTTTTCTGCAAAACATTCGAACTAATCATTGCTTCCTGTTACTATGAAACCCTCTAAAATCCCGGTTTTGCAACATTTAATTTCTCTAGGCTTTTATGGGAAAATTGCATCTTGCCACAGTGATTTGAGTGGTTAGCCAACAATCATGGGCGCAATTTTGTTGTAAAATGTGGGGGTGACAGCTTGATGTAAAACCAATAGAGTCATCGGGCCGATGCGGCAGTGAAGTTTTGTAAATAGAGATTCCCAATCTTGTTTTTTAGAGGTGTTTTCAAAGCAACACTAATCACGCTTTGCTTTATCCCTGCAAATGGCTTAGAAATGAATAAACTTAATTTTGTTGTTGGACATGGTACCGTAGTTCAGCTTGGTTGCACTACTATCAGAATATGGTACAAACAAGAACAGTAATATAGCAAAACACATCAATTGGGTTTTATCAGAGCTGTCGGTTGGAGTGCACATAACGGTGAATCGCATTGGTCGCACGCGCATATCACTCTTAAAGTAGAACACATCGATTTTCATACATTTTATAAGTGTGGGGTACAACGAGATTTGATGTCTTATTCAAGTTGCTTAAACAAGACATCAAATGTTAAAGACGATAAATTGCAAAGGCACGTGTTAAAAAGACGATAAATTGCAAGGTACGATATATATATTGCAAGGTATGATAGGTAAATATTTTTCTTGCACATTTCCGCTCTTTAAAAATGCTACAAATCTTTAGCTACTGGACATCTTGCATACAGCCCCATCCCTAGCCAAATCTTCATTGATATCCTCTACCAGTAGCAAAAAATGTTTGGCCAAAATTAGCGTAGCGAGCCTACTTCACAAAATGATTTACAATTTATTTTTACTGCTGATGGATGGATGATGTATCCTTTCAATCTTCCCTTGTCAGCCCCTGCGTGCTGTTGGGTATCCTTTCGATTGTCCAAACACCGTTTGTCTAATAGCCTTTCCCAACATCAATCAAACTCCCAAACAGAATTATCCAAACCAACTAGAGAGGATTTCATGATATCCAAAAGAAAACGAACCAGAGGTCTTTCTGAATACATATCCACATACCAATCTAGCCTGCAATGTGATGTCTGCGTTACCTAATCATCTGATGACCAGGTCCGTAACAAAGACGAAGGCTTCGCCCCCTGGAAAAACTTTCTCCCCCCTGAAAATGTCTTGGACATATTGTATTCATACCCATTGTTTTCGTACATGATATCGATGTAAAATTTGGGCCTCCCTCAAAAGTTATTCGCCCACCTTGGTGTCCAAATCTGGTTACGGGTTTGCTGGTGACTGTTGCCTTGTAACTTCTGTCAGTTATGCCACTCAGGTCAGTCTTTTCACAATCAAATTTTGCACGTTTGACATCAAATTTGAACAGGCGAAACTAATGTAAAAAGTTTTATTCTAGAGTTACACATGAATAACGACACGAAAATGTATGAGTTAAACAGAAATCAAAACGAACAACGGTGAATTGGCAAATATTGGCGAACAAACGGTGAATTGGCGAACAACGGTGAATGGCAGAACAGTGAATTGGTAAATAGTACCACGTTTCACCTGGAATAACACGAAACGAATGTCCAGCAAAACTAGGTGTTACGTAGGCTCATAGGTGGCGGAACCAGGGGGGCCGCATGGGTTTAGGCTCGCCCACGTTTTTCTGGGAGGGCGCGGCCCTCCCACTTTTAAATTTCGAATTTTGCCTAAATAAGTTTAAGTAACACAATTCGTATTTGGTCCATTGTTAAAGTAAATTGTTTTTGCGTAAGACCAAGAGCAACTAGTTACATTTATGTGCTCAAGTCAGTGCAGTGCATGATAGATAGGGTGTTGTGTAGATAGGGATCGTTGAGGTCTTATCAATCAAATTTTGAATAAAATAACTCAAACATGTTGACAAAAGTTAACGACGTCATATTTCAGTGCTTGTGGTGTCAGTTGCCAATTCAAATCAGAAACGTTTTATTTTTTTTGTCGTGCACTTGTGCCCCCTACTTTGAAAATAGTTCCGCCACCAATACGTATAGGCTACCTGTGAAGCAAAATGTTTCGCATATGGATGAAAACATTACTGCTTTGAGGGTACAAATATCTTTCAAATTTGCTGGTCACCCTTGTGGTGACATACAAGATATAGGGCTATATTCCTAGTCAAGTCATTACATTTTGAGCTATAGGACAATATACGCTATAGCTAGGCCAATACTTATCAAAAGGTTTGATGGAAATCCTGCTTACTAATGGTTGAAGACAGTCTTTTGCAAAACTGCCCGTCCTAAAACTAAGTCTTCACAATAGTGCCGCTGTTTGTCTTCGGCAAAAACTTCGCAGAGGTTTGCCTGAAAATGTAAGTTTCCAACATACACTTGCATCTTTAAATTTTGTGCTGTGTGTTTCTGAATACGTGACAACCAACGTTACAGTAAAACCAGTTAGTCAACGTTTTTGCACGAAACAAATCACGGCTGTACTGTGGTCTCTCACGT
>JGI24021J15306_10009834_pt1 | contig 11833 bp, 8 predicted proteins | sample Ectturendosymbi1_FD_15306 | JGI IMG/M metagenome (IMG submission 15306)
AAAAAGCCGTCTGGTCGGAAGCTTCTTATTCCATTTTCTTAAAACTGCTAAATTTGGATTTGGCTCTTCTCTGGAAAATAATTATGTACAGGGATTCGCAAGTACAAAAAGCTTGGGAACCACTGTCCAAGCCTTCGAATAGCATCACACACACAAATGGAATTACATGCAGATTCTAATTCGAAGTTNCTATTGGCACTAANCAACTGTTTTGTCGAGTTAATGACTGTTACGCAGTTTCTTTGCGTACTGTTGATTGCTTCGCTTAAATTTTTTTATCAAACCGTCATCCACTACAGAACAGGTTTATTTGACATAAGCTTTGCCAGGTAGCGACGTTGTCTGTTTGTTCCAGCAACAATCATTATCGCCACCTGCGATGATTTAGGTGAGGCTGCAACGTATTTTTGACTTTTACGTAGATTCAAAAGTTTCGGTATTCATAAGTGTATGGAGCAAATTCCAAATCTTATATTTGGCTAAAAAAATGTAAGATTAACTTTCGCCGAATGTAGCAGTTGCCAGTGCAGTTTCTTAAAACGTCAAATCAAATTTAACACTATGACCCTCTTCATCTGTCAAACTTGAGCAGGTTATTTGCCAAACTTGTACTTCACAGCAGCTGTTACGTTTGAACCAGTATATTAAACCCATGGAAATTTAAGACTGTTTAAAATTTTTCCTTCTTTTTTGACAAAAGATTTCCTACATTTTTGGCTCTGTCGTGCTTAATATTCGTGTTGGACAACATTGTGCATCTACTTGAAAGTGCTCACGTACCTCGCTCTGAAAGTACATATAGAACATAACAAAAGAAACTCAGTTTTCTTTTCAGGCCTATCACGTTTCATTTCGATCGCAAGAGACTCCAAGACAATGCAGTTCTCTGTCCGCGCGTAGCACAATTGAATGAAAAGTTGCCGGGCGCTACGCTTTTGTTAGAAATGAAAGCAAAATATGAAACAATGCTCGGATTGCCATACACTACACACTGCGTAAGAGATAGGCCGCGCCATTCTGTGCACAGAATGTAGCAGAGTGATGGCAACTTTTTTAAGCAAAATAGTTTTAGTGAGGCAGCAGTTAAAGCAAAATGTATTGATAAAATAAGAGTCACAACATTTGAAGGAGGTTTTGTTTCGACAGGAATACGGCTTTGGGAGAATTCTTGTGATCATACACAGAAAAACTGTTAAAAGCTCAGATTTGTTGCAAGCCTTTATAGAAACAGCCGACTGGGCTCCGCTTTCACAACTTTGCGATGAATCTACAGTATTTGAATTAGATTTTAGGACTGAAGATGCGTGTACAGTAGTTATGTGAAACCGATTTCCTATCTTAAAAATTGCTATTTGATTCGATTGCGTCACAAAGGCGGAGACTCATTATTCAAAAACCAAGAAAAAGAAAAAACATTGTTTTGAATGTGTAACAATCCCAGTATGATTTGCAAGCGTAAATATTTTTTTAAACATTTCGAAAATTTCTATCTGCGAAATTACCTTCGACATCATCTATTCTAGACCAGGGGCGCAACGAGCTCTTCATTTCGGGGGGGGGCAATTTTCATGAAATTTCATTCGATGACGTCATCGTGCTTATTCAACCGTGGTACAACTTGTTCGCAAACGGTCACGTATAATAATAATGTATTTTTATCAGCAGACACGAAGTCCATAGTGCAAACACACACATTCTGCACAACGCTAGTTAATAAAAACAGACAAAACAGAAAGTTTTACAACAGCGTTGGAGGCTGAATCACCGGTGTCAAGTGAAATTTCGCACTTGCGCAATTTCTGACTTCACGCCATATGCGCATGCACAGAGCAACATTCAACATATCAAATACGCTGAGAAAACTGATGATAAGGACTTAGGATTTGGTGTTTAGGTAAGGTGTCAGTTTAGGGATTATGTTGCAGTTAGAAAAAGAAAAATAATTGACGTCTAAGATTAAGTCCAATATTTTTCACTGGTTTTACTTATTCCCGTACTGTAGCTTGTTGTGGGTATCTGACATCTAACCAAAAAGGTTTAATTTAGCCTACACAACACACATCAAAAAAGTAATCGCCAAACTTTATTCCTTCACTCTGAGAAGAAAAATAACTTACAAAAAATAATAGGTCAGAAATTTCGTAGAGGTCAGAAATTTCGCTTGACACCGGGCTACAGAAGCTTACTTAACAGAACGTTTTGTAACGGCGTTGGAGGCCGAGCCTCAGGTTTACACATGCATTCTTAACGCTATTTGTTCACTTGGTAGAACACCACTGCAGAGCGGGAAACTAATTCCTAAACTGATCAAGCCCAGGTAAAGTACAAATGCATTGTGACATGCACACTCTCAAACGAACAAACAGTGCAATGTCCGAGCACTGTCACAAAGCAAAATGCGATTGTAGTGTTCAAAGAATAAGGACGAATATAAACAATCTGACTGCGTCAAAGCAGGCAACCATTATGTTATTAGACCTTCTGCATCTTTCGAGAAACAAGTGCATATTTTTTCTTAATAATACCTCAAATGCAGGAATGTTATATTGAACCGGATGAGTCATGACTGCTAACACTCCCTCTCCAGGGCAGTTTAATTGTATAGAGCTCTGCGTCCAAAATTATAGGCCACACGCAATCTTTGCATGCATGACTTTCTGAAATTCCACCGTAATTGTGATGCATAAATAGCGTACGAAGGGAACGAAAAGTTCATTTTTAACTGCATTTGAGCATCGGGAAAAAGAAGCTCGCAGCTTGTTTGCTGCACAATATTTTTATTGCAGTTGTCTCTGAATGTTTTTGTCATCTGAGAGCTCAGTATCCAGTACAGCTCCAAGATATTTGTAGTGGTTAACAGATTTTAGATTTTTACCACCCCATGTGTCAGTAATGGGATGACTGTGTTTTTTGCTCTCTTAGCCTTAAACGTCATACAAACAGTTTTGCTGAAGTTGAAAATATTTCCATGTGATTCTGCATAAGCCTGACATACAGATAAAAGTTCTCTTCCCAACATTTCCGAAAATCAGAACTTTTCAGTTTTAAACAAGATGCAGACCGAACGATCAGGACAGAGCAAAAATTAGTATGCTCATACAAACACCTGGTTCCGTACTCAACTAGTGTAGTCATGGCTTTAGTGTGACAGATGTATAGGCTACTACAGTAGTAAATCTGCCTAATTTTCGCCTTGTTTTAGCAAATTCGTGCAAGCCCTATTCTTCCAGCACGAGCTTGAATTTCTATCACAAATGAAGATCTCAAACTGGCCCATGTCAAGGGTTAGGGGATCTTTGAATGCTACTATTTCGGGCAAAACTGATCAGGTGTCTTGTGCCTCTGGCGCATAACGGATCAGGTGTGTTTGGGGCAAAACGGCGTTTTCTGGCTTCCGTGAGTTGTGTGAAAGTTTTCAGAAGCACGTTTCAGCCTATGAGCTTTTAGGACTTGCACTGGTTGCGAAAGATATGGTCTTATAAAGCGTCATTTGGTGCCAAAGTGGTCTAGTAGATTGGTGCGTTCAACACTTGACTCTAGCACTCATATGACACTTTACTAAACCTTTTTCCCAAGACGTGGTACTGGGATCAACCCAGAAAGACACTGAAACGAGAAACAGTCATCAACCTAAATTTAGTTCAAAACTATCAGGCTTCGAAGCGAAAATGCAGCTAAACAACACTTTTTTAAGAAATTTGCTACTTCAATAATGGTGATCCGCTTTGCCCCTAACAAAAATAGTAATCAAAAAGTTGTAGAACAAGCGGTATGACGAGGCACCAACTTTTATGTCAAGATTTCTCTTAGCAGTTTGAAAGTTTCAGCACTTTGCACGGTTCAACAGTACTCTAATGTTATAAAGTTTCATGAAGGCAAATTGAGACCAAATTTTGTCTCTGCCTGAGACAAAATAGTACACGAACAAACAGATAAAAATGCCTTGAAATACGAACATTTTAAACTACAGTAGGCCTATCTCCCACATGTTGACACTTTCAACATATTTGTGGTTAAATACCAATCATTTACGAAATTTTCGATCAGATAACCTGTCTCAAGATAAATCTTGTTAGGAGATAATTTACCAATAGGACAAAGAAAATTTCCAATAAGATTTCTTAAAATGATTAGAATATAAAATTTCATCTTTATTCTTTGAAAGTTTCTACAAATGTCAAAATTTCTATGCAATGTTTTGAAAATTTCTGGGGGGGCAAATGCCCCAAATGCCCCCACCTGGTTGCGCCCCTGTTCCAAGCATTAAATTTACGCACATTTTACAGTATGTGCGAGTTTAATACATGTGCTACGTTAAGGATAGCAATACTGATCACTTTGATTCGTTGTAGAGTCAAAGAAACAAAAAGCGATGTAGTTTGCAGCTTGTTAAATATATAAATATCTTATACTCTCTTTTCCTTATATTGTACTCTTTTTTGTTTTTTCAAGTTCTTTCACACTCATATATTCTGAAAAAGATTTAGCAACACAAAACAACGTCATATTTTTGCAAGATGTTGAAATATGAATGTTATATGTGTTTTCAGAGAGCAATTTACTTGCTTTTGAGTTCAAGCTGAAAAAACGTGCAAATACACTCATAACATACGAAACGCCCTGGGCGGTTTTCTGATCAATTTCCCGGATGATTGGCACGTGGTTTTCAAGACACAACATGTTCTTGAATATAAGAAAATCGCTAACATTTTCACTAACTTCTCCAGTGTTCACCCTTAACAGTAACAGATTACATCAATCTTGACAACTATTGAAACAAAAAGTAGGAATGTCAGTATAGGCTTTTTGTAAAATTGCCAAAGTAATGCCGTTGAAAAAAGTTGCTAATACCGAGTGTTACTTGGAAAGCATACAAATGCTTAAAAAAGCCAAACTTGAAGAAGTATCCACATTCACAATCTTTAAGAAGATAGGTGTGCACCTTATAACAAATGTATTGTAGACTGCGATTCACACTTGTAACCGCTTGGGTTGTCGTTAGTGGGTAAATCGCATTTGTTTACCAAGGCAGAAGCTTTGGCGAATGAGTAGCTTTTGTTTTCCGACGCCTCCTGGTAAACCATAACTGACTATTATTTTAAGTCACACCCTTTCTTAAGGAAAATGCCCAGGTAAAAGCAGCATGATTAACCTATTTCAGTCCAAGGTGGTATCAAATGATATTTTGGGTCACTACTTGCATATGGTGAGGCTGAAAAGACTACCATCTGAGTGGCGTGACACCTTATGGATGCGAACACCTTATGGATGCGAAAAAAAAGGCCACAGACACCTTATGGATGCGAAAAACTTTTTCATTTATTTTTCCATTTTTGAGATTCGGATCAGTGCTTATGAGTGGAGACAGACCCATTTATCGTGGAACTTAGCCAAGAATGAATTTCGGAATTTGACAGCGAGCGCTGGATTTCACTCACTGCATATTTGTTGGATCTCAGCTTTGTTTCTGTCCAGGCGTTCTTATTGTTTTCTAGAACTGTAGCCAAGTGCTGTGACTTACCGTTTCGCTGAGAGTCTTCCAAACCTTCAAGGCATCTGAGAGATTTCTGAACGGTTCTTGAGAGCAGTCTGTTTTGGCAGCAACCTCCGCTGTGAAGACCAATTCGCGCAAGCTGGACAGAATTGCTGGCTGCTTCACAGAGCTGATATTCCGCCGGCGCTGGTTCGTCTGTTTACGGGCAGGAGGACGTATGCGCGAACAGAGGGAAGTACTAAGGAAGCGATGATCGGCACAGCACTGTGCTCCATACATCGCTCTGGTATTATCATTGCGTATTGCAGGTCAGTGCGTCCGTTGAGACCGTAATTGAGGAGGTACAAGTGCTTCGACCAAGGATGCTTCAAGGTGGTTTTGTTCTCGTTTTTGAGCTGGATGAGCATGAAGGTGACACGAAGACGGCGCTCAGAATAGATCCTGAGAAAACGATTGTCGCTGTTATTGATGTTGCCCACGCCATGCTCACCGATGATCTTCCTCCTGATTTCGAAACTGTATCCAACTTTTGCATTAAGTCCCCGAGTACAATAATCTTGTCGCAGTTGCAATATGACTCAGCGTACTACAAAATGCTGCGTACATATGGCATTATATCATCCCATCGATTGTCAGCATCAGAGCNTACACAAACGTATGAAAGTAGCAAACTGGTGTTGTATGTGTTGTATCCTCAAGGTCATCGAACGCCCATTGTTTGCAAATAGACGTTTCGAGAGCAGCAGCTTCGTGCAAATAGCTAAGCCAGCACCATAGATTCGTTGGAGTCAGCCAGGAGTCCTCTCCAGAAAAGGGAATAGTCAGAACCAGTCTCGTTCAGTGAACCTTCATATGTGAGTCTGTTCTCGCTCAGTGCTGCAATGTCAGTGTTATAACAACAGAGTTCAGAAGCAACTAGAGCATTGTGTCATCTGGGAGATTCTTTGTTATCAGGATCCAGTAAAGCTGGATCCGTTCATTCCAGAAGGGGAGCTTTGATATGGTGAGGTGTTTTTGCTTCTTCACATTTTTGTCGACTGCTGAGAGGGATGCCCTAAGAGCAGTAGTAAAACCGCTCAGTTTAGAAACTGAACAGACAATTTTTGGGCCTCGTCTTCCAAGCCCCACCTCTTAATCACGGTGAGTGGTGCAGATTTTCAAAATGATTACTCATTTATTAAATAATGTTTCCATTAGAGCCTGCTGTTCCAGTTCTTGGCTTCAACGACCCCCCTTCCTGAGTCGCCTGCGTCCAAGGGCCTGACTAGAGGCTTCCACTTACACCCAATGCCTGCCTCAGTAGCGCGCCTCGAAGTTCATTACTGCAGACATATGAGAAAAAACGGAAGCAGCTCTCTGAGGGAAGCATAAGCAACTGATGCTCCCTCACTTTTTGTCCACTATTTCTGCACGCGATTCAGTCACATCGGAAGGCACACGACGACTGGCTGGGAAAAGAGCTGTAGTAGCCTTACAGCGTTCCTGTTAGTTGGATGCTGCTTTCCCCTGGCTCCACCACGTTGCCGACCTGCCTTTGCAGCGGGTGGGACACTTTATCATTCGCCTACTCCGTAAATGGGGCATTGAGAGTGGTTTACTATAGTGTCTATAGTATAGACTTTTTTTCTCGTGGACATGCAGACGGCCAAGGCTAAGGGGCATGCCAGCCCAACCCGCATAGTTTCTGAGTTATATTGCTAAGAGCTGGGTCGCACCAATCCGCGTTTCAACTTCTGTAAAAACAGGTTCGCAGCGCGAAAGTACTGCTTGGTGGCCTTTTTGCAGAAGTATGCAGGTGACCTGCTCTCAGGGAAGCCATAAATTACGTTCCCAGGCTATCAAGATAACTAAGAAAGAAAGGCTATCAGAGGCCGTTACACATCTTTCAGATTGGGGAAAGAGCGTGTTTCTGCCTCTAACCTAAACTATCTTCCCCGAATCCCTCAGCCTTACGTCATCTAATACACCTAATTTCAGTAAAATGGTTCCAGCGCAAGTTGCAAAAGTTTGTTCACACTTAATTACAAACACAAAACGTTTAAATGTTGACGGAAGTGCGATATAATCAGATGTCAAGTGCTGACAGTCTTTCAGATAACAGCAATGGCAGCATTTAGTTGAAATCAAGTAATCCTTTGGGAGATGCTCAAGGTAAGTATATAACATTGCATTAAAATTGACTAAGAAAGTATTCCTAGATTTCATAATTTTCCATATCAAATTATGAACGTTCGAAGAAAACTCTTGAAGTTCAATTAGCATTCCAGTAATATTGTGAAGCACATTAACAGATCGAAAGATTATCCTCACGTTTAATTCTTACCTTCTGCCAGTTCAGCAAGCTTGAATCAAAAGTTAACCAACAATTTAGTCTCACACAACATAACCTTTTATAGGAAACTTCTTTCTTGTCTTACAAGTTTATTAGACATTTTCGCACACACACACACACACACATACAAGGCAGTACAACGCACTCATACGTGACCCTAACAAATAGCATATACAAAATACGAATGGTAAACTCACTGATACTTAGCACCAATTTATGTTGTTGCGATAAGGTCGAGGCAGACCAATTTGCAACGTTTCCATACTGTTTGCAACGTATCCATACTATTTGGATTTCGTTCTTTTCTTTTGCAGATAGTAGTAACTTCCCTAAATAATAATTTATTTTTTCGCCAAGTTGTTTACAGGCATGAAATAAACGGCATTATGAAACAAAACATTTGCTTCTGTGCTCAAAACATGAACATTGGTATTTCCGCTTATTGCTTTACCATGGCTGTTTGCTTGCTTAAGAATAAAAAATGTGATCTTGCAAAAGAGCTCGCAAAGACGATGCATTTCATTGAAAGAACTGAAGTCTTGGGACTGCTTTTGGCAGATATGCCAGATCCACTGGCAGCGTATACTGTGGGATACCTGGCTGTTTCAGGCATTAATAGACAATCAGCTATACATTTTTACATACAAGCTTTTAATAAAGCAAAAGATGCACGTCCAAACTGGAAAACTGACGAGGAACTGGCATTGTATTATCACGACTTAGGAGTATGTTGTTTTCACATAAGCCGGTACATTGAAGGTGCAGAAGCATTTTTGCAGGCCAAGCAAATCTGCTTAATCAATGGAAGCTCTTCCCTCAAGGAACTACTTGCCGATGTTGCAAATTTGTACGGAATGTGTTTGGGAAAGCTTTCTCTGTACGTGGAAGCAATAAAATGTCATCAAGAAGCAATCAATATTAGGCAGAGTGTTTGCGAAAAGCCTAGAGCCGACGATACGTTGGGTATGTTCTACAGTAATAAAGGGATTTCCCTTTTCTACATACAAAATTATGAAGCTGCAAAAGTAAGTTTAGAACTAGCGAGTAGAATGCGACAGGCCAGTGGTAACCCTTCGCTAACGTATGATATTGCAGCTGATCTAAACCAAATCGGCCATTGCTTGTTCGCTATGCGGAAGTTTGAAGAAGCTTTGGTGTTTTACCAAAAAGCAGTCAACCTAAGGAAACAAGTTCCATCTGATTGGACATGTGACAAATTGTTAGCAATCTATATTGCTAACCTTGGCGATTGTCTACTCTCATTGAAAAAGTTTTCTGAAGCAAAACGTCAGCTTGAACTTGCGATCACGATTCGAACGGGTAGCTGCAGAACATCACTGATAGAAGTAATTGGCTTGATTGAGGAAAAGATTGGCGATTGTTTGTGCGAAGAAAATGATTACCGCGAAGCTTTACTACATTACAAGAGAGCTGCTAACGTTAGAACGCTCCTTGGCAATCATAAAAATTCAGATGACGTTCTCGACAGACATCTTAAACGCATAAACTTTTGTTCATCAACAATCAAAATGTTTGCTAAAGTAGAAACGAAAATAAAGAAATTTACATGAACGAGAAGCAAGATCTATTGGAAAAGGGCACCCAGTACTCAAGGATAGAACTTAAAACGGTACAAATCAAAAAAGCAGTTGTATTGTGCAGTGGTTTGTTTGAGCAAAATTCAGAAACGCATTTCAAAAAAAACAGTGCCATCAGCATAAAGGAGCCAACAAATTGTTCAAATTTTACTAACTTCAAGATACGTGAAATTAAACAAAACAGGGTTGCAGATTTTGTCGTTATCTATACTTTTTCTCCGCTGAAATTGGTCCTAATTTTGCCGCAGAAAAACGTCCAGCAGAAGATCGTATCGGCTTGTTTCAAAGAGATATTAATTATATGAGCGCATGAGCCTTTCAAAAACTTTGATACCTACTCAACCAATTTCAATGTTGATCACCAGAACAATGCGCTAGCGAACAATGCGATATTTATTACCAAATAACGATATTTGGAACGGTTTGCCACATGTCAAGAAAAGTTCGAGCAATGTAGAGAGATGAAGTCATAATCGGAGAAGATTGACAAGTAAAGCCGCTATAAGAAGTGTTGCATTTATAAAAACGAGAGAAAACCACTGTGGACTGTCACATTAATGCAGTAAACCTCAGTTTTTCGGAACTTTTTCCGAGATGGTTGTTTTTCCCGCTGTTGAAAAAATTGTAAGTAACTTTTATGACCATATCTTTCGTAGCGCGTAATAATACACATGAAATATTATAAAAGTAAGTTTGCAGCTACTGTATTTTGGTTTCGCCACTTTGGTGAATCAGTAGCGTGAAATTATACCTATGGCGACGGTGTCATAGGCAATGGCTTCAACTGAAGATTTGCATTATGTGTTGTATTAGTTCCGTAGTGCAATAGCTATATAGTGTTGCGTACACAGTGTTTCATATGAAAATTATAAACATCATTTTGTTGCAATAGCAACAAGTTTTTAGGATCACCTTAGATAAAAGCCTAAGACGGGACTTGTCATGCAATCAACGTGATATAAAGCTTGAGTTACAGAGACCCTGCGATTAATGTACTAACTGCTTTTGCTTCAAATACTGCTGAACGTTTAGAAAGGAAATTGTTCACGAAACGTATCACAAACGCGCTTTCTTTGGTGACACGAGGTGTCGTGCTGGACTCTTTGTTTCAATACTACTCTCCCTAATTACTGATGCATCTTCTTCACGGAATGCTCATCAGTTTTTCATAGCATTATATTTCTGAATGCAGCTGATTTCAGTGAATCCCGGTCTTAAAGTGTCGGAATTCCTTTTCATAACAACTTCCTAGTTGATGGTGTAGTGAACTCAGGTATTCGGACAAGGCAAGTGCACCTTTACATTGTTCCCAAATTAACTGCCGCGCGTTAACCGTCAAAGCCGTTATAGTCTGGAGCTTGTTCTTATTGCATTTGTTTAAAATCACTTCATTGCCGGCACTTTCCCGGCGCGCAAGCAATGATGTCATCCTACGTGCTACTGTGATTTTCATCGGCCAGCGACGTGTCGATGTCCTTTGCGCCATCTAGCGTTTCTGCCAAGCCACGTCACTGATGCTGTTCCAGTGTTCGTGATGCTTGTAATCTTCCAAAGGTAACTGATGGCGTCCCAGCAGGTGCATTTGCAGGTGGCAATTCATGACGGAGGCGAATCATGTTTTGTAATCCAAGAGTTCTCCAGAGCCGATGTTTGTAGAGGCACTACGATGCAGTTGTTGAGCGATGCACTTTTCCGTCCGCTATTGGCTGATCGCCGGTGATCAATTACAGCTTTTATGTTGAATTTCCTTTAAATATTGCAATACGATGTTTCCCAAACTTTTATGGCCAACTAATGTTTCACCGACATGAAAACGATTAGGTGCATCCTGGAAAATCAGTGTATAGTTGTTTTGAAAGGAATAGACCTTCAATAGATGTACAGTAAATTTATTAGTAAAAACACCCGGTAGCACGAACAGCTAAAAGTAATGCTTGGTCTTTTCTAAGTTCTTCAGGGGAGTTTTCGCCTGCTTTACTGGGTGTATATTTCAGTCTAATAGTATTGAGTGAAACATGTTAATGTTTATTGTAAGCATCCGCTGGCAAGGAACAACCACTTTCAATTTCACCTCAGCTCTGTAACTTTCATTTATCCCAGTCCAGCTCACGGAAACCCAGTTGACGTTACAAAACCCAGGTAACGTGTTTACAAACGTTTCGCGAAAGCAGCAGTTCAGCATATGCGTAAACAAAATGGACCTCACCAAGCAGAAGTTTGAGATTGTTATTTTTTAATTGTATTGGGCACCAACAAACGCAAAACCTGCTGATACAGACGAAATCCATGTTTGAACGTTTCAGAACGCCAAGGACTGGAGTGGTTGAACAATAGAAAGTGAGTGGACTCAGGGCACAAACCAATCAGATAGCGATATCCTTTGTACAGTGATTACAACGGCAGGCCATC
>JGI24021J15306_10009835_pt1 | contig 11832 bp, 10 predicted proteins | sample Ectturendosymbi1_FD_15306 | JGI IMG/M metagenome (IMG submission 15306)
TATTTATTCACTCTCTGCGGAGTTTCCAGTCGCGGTTGTCGATGTCAGCCGATTTGCAACGTTTGAATATCTGTTTCTATTTCGGAAATACTTTTGTCACGTATTTCAGTTTTTGATGCCAAAGTTTGTTAGGGATCAAGTGTTTGGTTGAGGAAACTTGATATGTAACTTGCATTGCAGCGTTTAAATCTAGCGGATGTATGTGTCCTGGAGAGTTCGTTTTTTTATTATGGTTTGAGCAAGGCTTGCTTCACTAGAGTCTACCGTTGATTTGACGCAATTATTATTTTATGAGGTTGCACGTCTATTCCAGTAAACGTTGCAAATGACTTTGTCAATGAAGTCATTTTTTGGTATTTTATGCAGTATACTGTATTTCTTATTAGTTGCAGCAGAAAATTTTGCTGTAAAAATGGATTCTGGCACATTTTATCGAAGAAAGAGGTGGAAAGTTAGGGTATTGGGTGGAGATGATGGAGAGAGTTGCGATTACCTCATGGACGGTTCTTACACTGGGTACAGTGGGTCAAAATTGAGGAGGATCGTCAAGGCACCTCCTTGGACTTTAAAATTTGATATTTTTGCATTAAATTTTTAGCAAGAAAAGATTGTCTTATTGATTTCGAGTGGTGAAAAATGAAATTTTGCTACTTAGGCATCTCTACAAAAATATTATTGCCTACCCCTGGAAAATATACTATTGGCCCCTCCCTGGGAAAAAATACTTCCTGTTCCCATGACTGAGTACGTTCTAGAAGAAGTAGCTAGGCGTGCTGGAGGTGATGGTGGTCTGGAAAAGGAAGACTCTAGTGATTCAGGTAAGAATGCCAAGCCAGGCGGACAAACATTGTTTTCAATGTGCTTCCAAAATGTATGCTATAAATCACATGTAAACCATCTTTCTGTTTTAGATGAGTGTGATATAGAAGACATAACTCATGTTCAGAGTTCTTCAAACAAAACCACGAATCCCAGGTGGAGATGTGTTCAAAAATGGGATTCTCCACGAGCTGCTCCAATCAGACGTGATTTGCATCCCAAGCGTAAAAATATATCTGAACCCTCGGAATATTTCATAAAGTTTTTTGATGAACCTGTGATGGAATGCATTGCGGAGTTAAGTAATTTGTATGCAGTGCAAACACACCCATCGAAACCGCTCATGCTCACATGTAAAGAGCTGGAAATTTTTTTGTTGTTTTATTGAAAATGTCCATGTGTCCTGTGCCTCGTTCGCGACTGTATTTGTCAAAGAACTTGGGCAACCAATTTGTGGGTACTTTGATGACCAGGGTCCTTTTTTAACACATAAAAAAATACTTACACTTCAGTGATGACAGCAAAATGGTTGCACTCGGTGAAGAAAATTTTGACAAGCTGTTCAAAATAAGACCTCCTATCACGCATTTACAATCAAAATTTCGTGACATTCTCACATTCCCATGGAAAGAGGTATATTTTTCCTGGAACAGTTCGAACAAACCGTTCACATGGCTGCAGAATGCTTTCAGACACAGGTTTGAAAACCAAAGAGCGTGGTGCCTATGATGAGACAGTGTATCGTTGGCAGCACAACCCTTCCCTTCATGTTGTAAAATGTTTTGACTCAAAACAGTCACCTTTTTGACCTCTTGAAGGTGCACAGCCTGCCGACTCTGTCAAAGAGTTGGGACAAAAACATGTACAGTTGATGTACCATGTCCACAGTTGGTTGCAACCTACAGTTCAACAAGTTCATGGGAGCAGTGGAACTCTTGGATGTGGTAATGCGCTTATAGGATTGTATAGAATTAAGCTCAGATCCAAGAAGTATTATCAACGGATCTTCTTCCATTTTGTGGACACAGTTGTGGGCAATACCTGGCTGCTCGACCTACTCTACCTAAACCACTGCAATGATGTAGGTTTGCAAGAAAGTAAGCAGCTGTGTCTGCTTGAGCTCAAACATTTTATTTCTCCTGCTTTAGCTAAGGAGGGGCAAGTTGTGTACACAAAAAGAGTCAGGTTATCAATTTCGGTTGAAGAAATTTTCACTGTAAAAAACTGAAAGGACACAACGCAACAACACAAATGGTTTCGAAGGAAACTGTGAGAAACAACAATGTAAATGACGTTCCCATCTACCAGGAGAAACGAGGGTGATGCAAGATGCCTCAATGCAAAAGCACCTCACACATCGTTTGCAAAAAGTGTGAAGCATACCTTTGCCTTGACTTGAACAAAAACTCCTTTTTGAAATTTCATGAAAAGAAACCTGGTCATCTAAATATCATGCTGATCAAGTGTTCAACACACATAAGGACAAGGAAACAGCAGACCATTTTACTCGCGCAACCACCAGGCAAAGAGGCAAGTTTTGTTCGTTCGTTCTCCTGCTTGTGTTTCTTTTGTTTTGATGAAGTATTTTGAGTGCATGAAACATAATTCTGTCAACGTCGTCTCTTTACCTTCGAAGTGCTCAAGCGCCAATTGTTGCAAATATGCTACGTTTCAAAAAAGGGGGGAGATGTGCATGAAAAATTTTTTCCATCATACAATCGGTCCAATTAACCCTCAGGGCCTATCTGATGAAGAAAAATAATTTTTTGCATGGAAAAATTTAAATATGTCCATTTAATCCTTAATGGCAGCCTTGAAAGGCAGTAGTGAAAATAGTAATGCAAAATGGAAAACGTATAGCTGACGCAAAATTCTTGACATTTTGAAAACGCTTAAAAGGTTTGCACACATTTCGATTACTACGATGATTGAAACCTTATTTCGAATACTTATTACAACGTTTCTTCGTGAGGGTTTTGCAACTTTTATTAAGATGTAATAGGGGTACGTCACCCACAAACGTTTAAAGAAACGCTGCTCTGCCGTAACTACCATCAGACGAGAAGGCAAAATAATTATCTTGGTCCAAACATGAGATGAGGCAGGCCCGCGGCCACGGGTGCATTCGGGGCGGTGCCCCTCAAATTTTTTGTGCCCCCAAAATTTTGCTGTGCCCAGAAAATTTTTAAAAGTATTTTCCCCCAAACCTTAAAACCTGGTCATTTTCTAATGATCACACACAACTTACCACATGCATTGGCTCAAGGCAACCTTTGCGCCAAGCTGAATTCTGTTGTGTTTTTTTCTTATAAAGTGAGTAGAAAGTATGACTTGCTCTTTTTGATGAATCCACATGATAAAAACTATTTATAATAAGATGGGAGTTCTTGGGAAATCCGTGAACTTAAAGGTATTAGTAACAAATGTAATTGTATTATCGGTGTGTTGCCCACGGTCCAACAATATGGGAAGTCTCATGAATGGTGCTGCAAAACGTACATTACAAATTTCGTTTAGATTAACTGCTGTTTTGTCTAATTTCAAACAACGTCTAAATAACTCAAAATTGATAGTTGCAAAGCTAAAAATTGTAACTTATCAATTTTTACCATCAGTCAATATTGAATCTTTTGAAAAACAAAACATTTCACTTTAACAGGCTCTCAGACAGGCCTGAAGCAATCCGTTGCGACAGCTTGTATCACATTACCACAATTTACAGACTTGTTTGACAGGAATAAATTTGTTTGCATGTGGAACTTTCAGATGGGCTCTTCAATAATTTTTTTACGATTAAGCATCAAAAGCAACAGCTTATCAAACACCCGCCCTTGCATGAACGAACACTCAATTTTATAATGTAACTTGACCATTCAACAAGAAGTGAGATCTTGACCATACCGTATATACATCATGCAGGATGAGGATGGAACTTTGAAAAGCTGCCAGCAGTGCCAGGGTCAGTCAATTCGTATTGCTGTAGCGCTTCATCTGTGGTTCATGGCAAGACAACGTCGTGGATTAAATGCGGGAACAGGGGGCGAGGATTTACTGCACCCTTTGCTTTCTTCTATCATTTCTCGTTCACTAGTCAGTGCGAGAAGCACTGGCCAGACTGAGCGGATCATGCGTTCCTTCGCTCCACCCATGTGCGATGCAACCGGAGGATTGAAACTCCATGTCGTGCTGCCGACGTTCGAAGTCCATTTTGTATTTAAGTCTGATTCCAGCTTCGTATAGCTTCCCACAATATTTGTTCTTCACCGACCAAACTGGTGCCATAGTCCAAATAGAAGTGAGCTGCATCTCTATGGCGAGACACAAAACGACAGGCCCGCAGCCTAAGAGGAGGGGGAACCGGGCAGTTGCCCCAAACAAATTTTCAAAATCATTGTGAAATCGCCAATAGTGTTTTTAGTTGTCAGGTACGACAACAAGTTACAATCAGTCCCCCACCCCCGAAAATTTCAACTGGTTGCAGCCACGCAAAGCGACGTATGGCGTTGATCAAGCGATCCGAGCATAAGTTTGTAGGGACTGAGGTTGTACTGTAGGTTATTGTAGAGGCCCCTACTAATTGAGGGGGCAATCTAGTTGTTGCAGGAGCACAGGTCGGTCTCCCAACTAAGCAACCTGACGTCTTGAAGAGCACAGGTCGGTCTACCAACTACGCGACCTGACGTCTTGAAGTTGCCAAGCCAAAGCAAGGCAAATTAAAAGGCTCTCACCACTTTGTTTGCTAATAACTCTCCAGTACTGTAGTACTCTAACTTTACTGCTTCTTTCGATTATATTAAGATATACAACAAAAACTCCGATACACTTGAGCGTAAAATCAGAAACACGTAACGTGACGGTTCGATGTAGAGTCGGAATTAGAATGACGACCAACAAAAGCGTTGGGCGTTCGAATGCGCCACAGGAAACAGCGACCGACTGAGGTTATGTAGGTTTGCAGACTATCATGTCGACGGTTGAACTGTTCGCAAACAAGTACATCGCGTTGAATCACGAATGGAATATTACTGGGAATTACGCAGCAAGAATGCACAAAATATTAAAGCACTAATGTGTCCACTATAAGTTCATAGCTGTGTCCAAACTCACCTCATGGGTCGTCGTGCTCGTGCATGTGTAAAGGCAACCGTAACGTTTCATGTTACTTAGCTGCTGCCGTACTTGCAGCGGGCCGAAGTAATCTATCCCGACATGGTAGAAGGGAGGAAAGAGCACCTGCAGTCGTGGTGGCGGCAGCTCAGTCATTAGTTTCTGCCCCGGTTTCGCACTGTTGCGGCTGCAGACCGAACATAACCCAATCACAGGAACAGAAATCGTGGCCTCAGTGATCCTGTGTCTGATGCAGAACCGTCGCCAGAAAATCGTCATTAAGGGGGCTTTACTTTTGTGCACGGGGACTTGACCTGCAAAATTTGGCAAAACTCCACTGATGTGAAGTGTTTCATATTTAAATTTGGGGGAATTGGAGCTGTGTTGGGGGGCTAAGCCCACCAAAGCCCTCCCGTGGCGACGGGACTGATCTGATGCACTTTGCATTCAGTATATGGTTCACACCGCCGTGAGCAATGTTTTCATGAAAGTTTCAGAGTAACGAATCACCAAGTCCGTCAGGTGTGACACGTTTGGTAAAATAGCCGGGTGTCTTAGTACCCGAGGTAAGCTTTACCAAGCCTGCCTTCAACGCGCAGGATGTTTTTGACAATGATGGGATTGAGTTTTGCAACAGGCGAGCACTTGCCTTTGCACTTTAGTGACTGGCCTTCATTTGACAACCCATATAGCCAGCGAGAAAAATGTTGTTGCACACATTTCACCCATACAAGCTCAGCTCTCTTTATTTTCTCGAGAAGGACCGGAGTTTTATTGAACACAAATCCAGGACTACTTCTTCGAGGCAAAAAGTCAAAAAATTCCCGCAATCAAGCTATAGTAATCTTGAACTGTGCAAGTTAGAAAACTTTCAGATAAAATTTTCAACGTAGGCTTTGCGTTCAATAACTGCAAAGGCCGCCGCTACCGTTTATTTTTAATGCTGATGTCTACCCGAACTGGTTGAAGAAATTTGGCCATGTTTGCGGGTTAGCTTTGAGGAACGTAGGCCCAGTTATCCAAATGACCGACTTCGCGAGAAGGTCTGTTCTGGACCAGTGCCTCTAGACAACAAACCGGCCAGATATTGTTTGTTTGCACACAAGACCGTGCAAATGTCTGGTGATGCCTAGGGCAACTGCTTGCTTGCATGCTGCATTGCTCCCCTACCTAATTCTTGTCTTGCATTGACGAATGTAAGAAATAAAGGTATTTGAAATACGTAAAAACTAGTGTTGACCAGAAAACAAAATTGAAAAAATTGAAATTAAAAACATGTTAAATGGTAGCCTATGTTTTGTTTTTAGGGTGTTAGTTTTCAATTAGCAAAATTCTTTTAGTAATGGGTATGCACTGAGGGACTAAATATGATGTGAAATGAGTTGTCTATATTTTCATATTATAAATAGTATCTGAAATTGTGGAACCATGCACTTTGATGTATTGCTGCCCTGTATGTTTTTCTGAACTAATAAGCATTTTGCCAAGTGTAACATTTAGAAAAAATAGATGAGAAAGCAACTCTTCATTCAACTGAAAGGGAGATTATTGTACGATATAACGTCATTACTCCCACACGCAATGCAGCAGGCTTAAGCATGCATCGCAGTAACAAGGAACACACACAAACATGAAGGAACACGAAGATATATATGTAGCGGTAGTAAAAAAATTATACGCTTGATGGCGCTAGCACAATTACTTTGATGAAAGACAAGTGTAGATATGTGGAACTAGCAAAACGCACGTATTGATGGCACCAACTTGTTTGTTATAATATAGTGCTGTTATGACTTCCATGTACACAGATTTATAAATGTAGGAGGAGTGGGAGACTGCGAAGGACCAGGGGTCATTTGGGCTGCAAATCACCCTACATGACAAAGCTGCTTACAATGTAAAATGAAAAGTTTATAGAAGTAAATAAAAGTAGTTGCACTGAGTATAAGGTTGTATATGCTCAATGCGGTTATATGCTTTATGGAAGCAAAATGGGTTGCAGGGAAGTTCAAGCCGCTTGCAGAAATTGGTTCAACGCCGCATAAAACGTTTGCTGTTTTCACATATTATGGAGATATTCGTGATAGTTAAAGAGGAAATGTGTCGGCAGTTAACTAATATGAACAGAGGCGTGTTGTGTGAGCATTATTTGTATTTATTTGTATTCATACGAAGAAACAACGCAAATGGCAACAAATGTGCTACATGTACTAGTCATCTTATAATCCCTCACACCCAAGCCTGTTTGAATCGTGAAAAACAAGCTAGAAATATTTCTCCAGTTTTACATAAATTCACACACAACACATGATTCAGACAAGAGCACTTGAAAGTACAAAGTGCCTCCAAGATTTCACGTCAGCAAAGACCGTTTTGATTATTAGTGATCTTTGATGACGGTATTATTCGTAGAAAATACTATCCAGAAGCAGTGCTGGATCAAGACCAAGCCTTTGGGGGGTGGCAGTGATAACGCGTCTCCAAAAAGTCTTCACGTGATTAAATACCCCAGATTGTCTATGACAGCCGTTCAGTATCACACAAAAGTGATTGCATTAAGTAGATCAAGAAAATAGCTAATTTGATTGGTTGAACCATTCTATCTTTCATGGAATAACCACGGTTTAAAAACGTCTTACCTCGTTGATTCACAAAACCTTTGAAACGGGTCCAAAAAGATGACCCCCCATTTTTCACAAGCCGTACACTGAATAAGAACTCTGGTGGCGTCACAAGCAATACTTTGTATCTAACAAATGTATTTAAAAGATATATTTTAATGAATGGGTCTTAATGCGAGGTTGGTGAACCCCTACGGGTGCATGGATGTGTTTTAAGGTGTCCGTGAACTAAAATACAACAAAGAAAATTCGCTACTTTTTATCTACCCATTTGGACTATTATTCAACTTAAATCGTACAACAAGTGTATTCTGACATATGTATGTTGCAAGTCGAATGACCTATTTTATGATAAATACATAGCATATAGATATAAAGCCTACGTTACCGAACGGCGATAGAGCGTGTAAAACATTATACACGCTGTTTCATCAAAGTTCGCCAAAATTCTGACTTAGAGATGTGAGTGAAACGTTCTAGCGTGACGTCACGAATATCCTACACCAATTAAAAGTTACTACTTTATGTCACTTACTGAACCATCAATGAACGTCTCAGAAAGTTCGCATACGTTATTGCACAAGAACAGTGTAAAAGACCCATCAGCATATGCGTCGGAAGGTTTTTCACATTAGCACTGAGTGGAAGATGAAGAAGGACAATATGGTGCTCACGCGCGTCACGTTTTAGTCAAGTTATTGTTTTATGCATCTGATTTAAATTGTTGGTAACTCTGGTTTGAAATCTTTGCCCTTCAAGCGAACTTTCAAGTAGATAACAAACCTTCCAAAAAACGCTTGTCCCGGCGCAGCTTGTTAATCTGGCTGAGGGAATATGCAAGCGATTTCACAACATTGTGTTCACAACGACCAAGCGAAAACATCCAAATTCCTTCATGCTAGCACCTTTTATCCATGTGGCACATCAGTGGTGAAGTGAAAAGCATATGTCTACATTTATGGGGAAAATTATTTGGTTTCATCAATTCTTACCCTGTTTTGAGATGTAAATTGACTTTGCGTAAAACTTTTTTTGAAAGTGCTTTGATATCAAAGCCATTGCTTTTATTTTGTTCATTGGAATCTGTATGTTGCGATTGCGTCGTTTTGTCAAAATGTTTAGTTGGTTTTTGTATTTATGGCGATTATCAGAAACCGTGTGACGCAATGCGCTGTCACGTCTTTCAGAACCTTGGCCTTCAAGCTATTTGTATCCATGGATAGACAGTTAGCCCACTTTGAAACGTATTTACAGGGAATGTGACGAATTGTTGATTCCACCAAAAATTTAAATCCTGGTTCCACCAAATGATGAAGAAGACTATAACTCAATTGTTTCTAAACAAAGTATGACTGGCTTTGAAAAAAAAACAGACATTGCAAATCAGACGAATGATTGTGAAATGAAATGTTCCATTCGGAAACAAAATACAAAGAAATAAGTTTATCCTGGTAGTGAACATCAAAGATATTTGATTCATTAACAGTTTGAGAACAGTTTCACCTGTTTGTTCACCTTTAGAAAACTGCCAAGAGACACATCTTACTTGTCCTAATTGATCCAACATCTACCAGATGTTGACACCCATCAGATGTTGGATCAATTGATCTAACATTCTAACACCATCGTGTTTTGTAATCCATTCAGATAGAAATGGTGTTTCAATTTTTCATTAGCATTTATGAAAATTACCTTGTGTATGATGGTTCTTGTTCCGTTGCTTCCGTGATGACAAACTGTACAGAACATTTTATGTTACTTTCAAAGTCCAGAACGTGGATTATAATTTTGAAGGAAAGTGGCTTAGCGAAGACAAATACAGAAGGTAAAAGAAGACACTTTAGCTATGATGCTTTCAACTAAGCGATGAAAATATTTGATGTTTTCGTTCAAAACAGAAAGGTTTCAAGGCGCAACTTCTTGGAACTTAATGTGTTAATGCTTATTGTTTGTTTTAATGAGTTTTAATTTGATGAGCAAGAATACTAGGCGCAGAGAGTGGTATGTACAGCAAAATATTTTGATCTGCAACCTTCACACGAAACGTTGATAAGGTTGTTGCAAGGACGGAACGTGTAACTTCAAAATAATCGGTTTTAAATTCATACCAAAAGGGAAGTAAAAAATAAGAAAATAAAGAAATCGATAACTGCTGCAAGGCGAACTTTTCATAATGAGGTGCTTACGCACACTTTTCTCCACATTTGGTGATAACTGAGCGAAGTTTTCTGTAGGATGATTACAAAATATCAATATTCCTAATAAGCGGCTTCCCGATGGAAGAATAGTTGTACAGTACCTTTAGAAAAACAATAGATTTGTGCAGTACCTTTATTAATTTTCATGACAACAAAATTGCATCAAGCCTAGCAAATCATCAAAAACAATTTTGATATATTTCTGCTGGTGACACTTTTACGACTTGCATAGATTGTGTAAAGCAGGGGTGGGCAATTAATTTGGCTCGGGGGCTACTTTGAGAAGGCTGTACTTAGTGGAGGGCCGTGCGTTCTCTTCTAATGTAGTGTTTCTCAACCTTTTTCGGTTCGTGACCCCTTTGGTATTTTTACACACCTTGTGACCCCTTACTACTCGTTTTTCAATACATATGATATTATAACCATTATGATACAAAACGTTATTCTAAAAAAACGCAACAAACTACCACAACATTTTACCACAAAAATGCATTTCATAACATTTAATTTCAAACGGCAAATGAATTTCACAAACATTGTCAATGCGACGGTTGACTTTGCAACCGTAGGGCCAACTTCGAAATTCGTGATTGAGTGTTTGACAGTGCTAACCTTTTATCAAGCTCGACTATCCTTTGATTTCGTGCCTCCGTTTGATGTAAGCTAAAGCTGAAAAATCAATCTCGCAGAGATATATTGTGGCAGAGAAAGCAATATTCGGAGGCCAGTTCAGACCGTTGTGGATATGATTCACGCACAACTCACCAGAACCGCAAAAATGGCATTTTATGAACAATATCACGTGCTGATGAATGATTCCAAAAAAATTTATCCTGTGCTTCACCGAGACTATTGGCTATAGCCAGAGAGGTAGAGAACGGATTTCGTACGAATGCATCTTCTTCCTCCTGCTCAGGGAAATATCACTGGAACTCAATTTCAAGAGATTGGAGGTGAGCTATTACAGATCTCTTCAATTTTTTCAACAACACTTGACAATTTCTCAAGTGATTTGGATGCTTTGTATTTAAACGCCGTATCAATCTCGAAGGTTTCATAGACTTATCGTTGAGAGCCTTCACACCATTGCCATACGTTTCTCCCTGAATGTTGACTGCAACTTTGCAAGAATAAGCTGTTGGTACAGATAGGTTATCTTAGTCAACATAAATTCTTTGTGATATGTTGGAAGGCTTTAGCTCCAAATGCTGTATGAACTTTCAAGGTTTCACAAACTCAGCATCAACACAAAGAACAACGTTGCACAAAACACACTATGGCTTCACTGTGTTTTTTATCCGCTATGGAGGTAAAACCAAATTTAAAATACTCTTCGAAATACTTGCGTTTCTTGTACATGGCAACAATAGAAATTAAATTATCATAATACAATTGGAGGTAGAATATGTTTCTACCTGACTGCTGGCTGCAGTTTCACAATAATAAGCTGCTGGTATCAACAGTTTTAGAACAAGAATGACCAAATGCGTCAGTTGACCCAATAAATATACCGCTTGTGTTTTACTTCACCTCGGATTTCGACAATAGACGTGCAAGATTGTGGATGGTAAAACTAACAGATTGGACTGTAAAACGGCTGTCTGACGATGGAAAAACGTATTTGCTCTTCAGGTTGCGACTTCGGATGCATACATTGCCAATCATACTTTGCAAAATATTGTGATGTTTGAATTGGTAACTCTAATGTTATAAACTTCACGTAGTAAATTACGGTATGCGCAACAGACAAGCTCCTCCGTTAAGCAAGTTCATTGCGATGGCCAGATTTTGCGATTTGAACTTCAGTGTTAAGAGAAACACGAAAAGTTAAACTTATCGTTACACTGAAATCTTTGCGCACAGTAAAAAACTTCGAGAACTCAGGTTGAGAAATGTTGCTCTAGCAGAAATAGAAGTAAAGCTCAGTTCAAGTTAGCCTGACCATTAACATTTACTGTGATAAGTTCGAGTAAATTTCAGAATTTCAAAATGTCATGTTTTTCTTGAATGCGGGCTACGGAAAACGCTGTGGCGGGCCACATGTGGCCCGCGGGCCGCTAATTGCCCACCCCTGGTGTAAAGTACAT
>JGI24021J15306_10009836_pt1 | contig 11832 bp, 9 predicted proteins | sample Ectturendosymbi1_FD_15306 | JGI IMG/M metagenome (IMG submission 15306)
CCCTGCCTGTGACCCAGTGCTTAGTGCGTCCTCTTTGGTTCTTTGGTCAGGAGTTCGACTAAAGGTCGTCTCTCTCAGGCGAGGTCTCTCAAATCTGTTTCGGACATGATTCTGTGAAGTCTGCCTTGCCATCAGAACACATTCATTGAGAAAGAAATGTAGAGACCACCGGGCATGAGGAGTTCGGTGTAGTGCTCGTGGAGTGGTTAAGCTAATTGTTCCAAATTAAACGACCTACTGCGGATCTGACCTCTTGAGGTTGCCAAGCCAAATCAAGGCGGCGCAATGAGGGCCAAGTGCGTGCGGCTGAGCCCTGCATCACCATAAACAAAAATCTTGCCTTGGCATCGTTATGTGCGTGTGTGTGTGTGATCTTGTGCACGTTTCGCACGTTTTCATGCGTTCACGTATACGTAACTTATGCATGCTTTCGTGCTTGATTACTTACGCAATGAGTCCACCGTCGGCACGGCCATAACAGTAGATTTCCTACTACTTGGCATGCCGTCCAGCACAGTTGACGCGGTGTGCCATTACAGCAAAACAGTTGATATCGTTCGACTGTTTCTTGTCGGAGTACTGAGTGGAATAGGAACAGTAAATACAATAGGCTTTGTATAAAACTGAACGTAACAATTCCGCAAGCTCTGCCAACTTTAGTATTTTTGTGTTGCTGAACATTGCAGATAAATTGTGAATACTCGTACAAAGCGTACACTTTATTTTTGAAACAAATTGCATAGGCATATTGGCAATGCAAGAGGTAATCGGTTTTGACGAAAGAATAACGACTAGAATAGGTAAAAAGCTTCCCAAACGGAAGGAAAAACCCCAATTCGCAGTGACGTCACTGAGTAGGCTTCTTGGTTTGGTTGATTTTCGGATTTCATCAGGTCAACAAGCCGCACATCTGGCGGTGCAGTCGTTTATTTTTGACTCAAAGAATCAAATATAACCTTGCACCGTTTCATGGGCTGACAAACAGTTTCCCGGTTTAAACGGCTGCGCTCGTGCTATGCCTACAGTATGTTCGTGATGCCCTATATTCGTCACAACAGTTGCTTCGCAGCACCAGCAACCAACCTTTCGCTTGTCTGGTTGCGTTTCATGTCGCAACTCAACCCAAGTGGCAATCGGGTGACCAATAGCAGCAGCCATTTTGCAACAGTTCGCTCGGCAAATATAAATCGTCATTATCTTTTGATAGTTCCTCTTTGCTGCTGTTGGCCAATCAGAAATGAAGCTGGGGAAAACCCGAGTATATTTAGCGTTGGTATTGGTGGAAGAAATAACAAAAAGCTAGATTTTATAAATTTCACCGCTCAGGAAGGGTATACATATGTTTAAAACTAAACAACCGATCAAAAACGAAAATATTTTTTCAACAAGAAAGATAATTTTTTTGAACAATACAGAGCTTACAGTTACAAGGACATTTTGTGTGCTATGGGGTTTTAGCTTCTGCAACAGAATTTTTAAAGCTGAAAAATGGTTTAACTCCAAATGAATTCATATAACATAATTAAATGACGAACCCAACAGTAAAAATTGGCTCAATCACTCTATATTTTTCTGCTTTTTTTGGAAATGGCATTCCGATGTTGACCTTATTTTTTGAGTCTGAAGATTTTCCAAAATTTTATTGCTTGTCAGAATGTCCTTCGGAGTCAGTGTTTTACACTTTTCGGAGCCAGTGTTTTACACGTTTTACACTTTTCGGAGTCAGTGTTTTACACTTTTCATATATTTTACTTCACCAACGCAGAGATGGACTTCTTCGTTGAAAAAATACAGGCACAAATCCAGAGGAGCGATGCTCTTTCCGGCTTTTTTCTAGCTTTTTACAAAGCTTGTTCTAATCTCATCCATGTTTGCAACTTTTCGGGTCAAGTTCAACTGCAGTTGCTGCCAGAGAGGAGAAATTGGCAGTCGGGTGACCGATTTGCCAATTTCTCCATTTATCATCCGCCTCTCCGTTCACCATATCTGGAGTAGAGCGATTGCCTTGCATGGCTGTCGAGCTCAGTTTGCCCATAAAAGGAGACTATTTGATCCACAGCTAAGCGTCAGCACCCGGGGGCAGAGTGAACCTGGGAAAATTGATGGTTCAAGCCGAAGTGTATTCCATTTTCCTTCCAACTTTAGCCCCATTACCAGTTTCAGTTTAGCTTCATGGCTGATGTGACTACTTCATCACGCCTTACGTCTTACTGGAAAGGCGAAACTTATAACCACTGTATACTAGATCCCAAAACTATCACCAGGGACAGTTTTTTAAAATGTGGCAAATAGGCTAACCTGTCAGGTTTATTAGAGGATTTTAAAAATTCTTTTCGCAAACGGTTAAGGCGTGGGTGTGCGACTGCTACCCCCCAACTCTTACAACTCCTACCACCATTAGCATCATAATGCCATTTACTCTTCAGTAAATAAAGGTTTTTCCGAGCCCAGTGGAAGCGACATGCTGATTTCTCAAACATTTAGTCTGCCTCGAGTTACTCCCAATCGGAAGCACAAATGATATACGTGGCAAAAGTGTGTGGAAAATTATCGCCTGCCTATAAAATTTCGTTTGACTGCTTCTATAGGGGGAGACTTGTTTGAATACGATACTTTAATTAGTTAAAGATTACAGATATTCGGTGATTTCAAATGCAAATGTGTTTTCATCTGTCTTATTTTATTTTTTGCAAACATGATAATTTTCAATAACTGAACGCTATCTTGCTAGTAGAGCTATCTCGAAATAGTGCAGTATCTGTATGCATCAAGTAGTTTTTTTGCTAGTGGGTCGTGCACTGTGCTGTATAGGAACAAATGAGATAAAAATAGAACAGTAAGCTTTTGTGATCTTCACACAGACATACACAACGGTATATCTCGCATTCTGCGCAAATTAAACAACATGGCGCTTAGACTTTACGGCCGGATTTTCCTTAAAAGTTTTTTGGACATCCTTTCTAATTGCGCGTCATCGCGCAGTGGGTGGCAGCTTCCATTAGAGAGGCAAAGGAGAACAACCCGGCTGCTAAGCCATAAATATGTTAAATTTTAAGCAGTGGATATGAGGACGGCAAGACGGTCCAATTCTCGAGGTTAAAGAATGCAAATGAATCGGTAACTGTTGATGCACACTGTACACATAAATTCAGATGAGTGAATGTGGATTATTGTTCCTCTATCGATCAAGATACCAAAAATCGATTAAATACATTGGGGCATTTCAAGAATACTGTCACATAAGCAGTTTTATTTTTTAGGAAGATTATCGCGTGCCATTACGAACAAAGCAGTTCTTTGTAATATTTTATTGCCCACGTGTGTCGAAAAGTCTTTGCTGACGATTAAAATTTTTATTTTTAAATATAAATTTTCATAGGTGGAGATTTAAAACTTCTCATCAGGGTGCAAGTCATGTAAACGGGCAGAAAAAAACAATTTATATACAAAAGCGGATGTATGGATTAAAACCCACGTTTGTTGTACTGGTAAGGAGATTGAACGGTTGTAAAAAAGATGGAGTTGTACATTTGCTAAAACTGTTGACAATCGTGTACAGTCATAGCCAAAAGATGGCAGAGAATTCATGTTTTGGTATTTTTCTGTGGCAAAACACAGGGTAACTGTATAAAATCCAAGCACTGTGCTTCTCAATAACATCAACCGACCTCCTTTGGAGCTTTAACGTCAGTTCTCAATTTCAGATTTATCTACAGGTCACAGTTATTGTTTTGAAACGATTTCCAGCTGCATGTTGCCTGCAAAACAGGTACAAAAGCGATGACTCACTCCAGCTTCCGATGACTGATGTGCTTGCTGCGCAGCTATGACATTCAGCCTGGTGGTAACGCGTCATCGTGGGCAAGGGCAACTGCGTGTATTTACAGTAGAGAAGCGGCGCTCGTTTGCAATGAATCGGTTCGATGAGCCACTTGAGGTCTTTAGTAACATCAAAGCTTTGAGAATAAAGACGTTGCTTGCGGGCAATGCTCCCTCTAAGGTGCGCTATTGCGCATAGTACCACTACCACCACACCATTTGCGCAGTGAAATCTCATTCTCGTGCGCTTGCAACATTCCAAATTTTAAAGTAAAATATCACTAACAATTTTTTGGTCAGAACCAGAACCAGGGGCGTAATGAGGTTAGATGGCGCCCTGGGCAAGAAGCAAGTTTGGCGCCCCCATGTTCGAAATTGAGGTCTTTCGGAAGCAAATGCATTGTATTGAAGAAAGTATTTATGACATTGTTGGGACTTTTGGCGCCCCCATAGTAACTCACGCCCGGGGAATTGCGCCCCCCTTGGCCCCCTCGTTACGCCCCTGAGCAGAACGCTTCTGAGCATATCGCATGGCCCTTTTACAAGCTATTTGAATTAAATGCGTACTGTGTTCGTATTTGGATAAGATTTTATGCTCATTTTGATAATTCACAAAGTTTGGAATTCGAACTCTGCTAACTTAGACTTAAAATATTCTTGCCCACTAAAACAAAAATTTATCAGGGTAAAATTTTCTTAGAGGGAACATTGCTCGCTGGTGTTTGGTTTGTCTCTGCGGTGTTTGCTCCAAAGCTTAAGCTTTTCTTCTTGCAATTGGTCGGGTAGGTTCAGTGGATATGTAAACATTATATTGAAAACTTTTTATTATTTTATTATGTATATTATTTTGCTATTTATATTACAAAATTTTTGTTATTTATATTATTGTGGATATTATGTTGAACGGCGTGGATATTTTGTTGAAAAATGAGTCCGTGTTGCAGCAGTGCGAGAGTTGCAGCACTTTGTCCACTTCAATTCTTTCAAAACAAGTAACATACCTTTTACGAACCCGACATCAAAGGCACCAGAGGTGACGTAGTGAGTTGCACAAGTTGAACCAACTGTAAGTCATGTTTTTCAGTGTGTTGACAGCTCAGCTCCACGCCGATTAGTTTGCCAACAAGAGTCTATATTGCGATGAGCTTTCAGATCAAACTTTGTGTCAAAATTAAAAATTCCGCGCTGCAGCTACTTTTGCCAATGAAACGAAAAGCCACAAAACAAATAGATTATCACAACAGCTTACAATTTTCAGGTAGAGAGCACAAAATAAACGCAGAAGTTATGCCTCAGCGATCTGAAAAATGGGCAGAAAATTACAAAACACTAGCAAAATTTTATAAACAGATATCAAATCTTTCTTTTTCCATTTTGCTACTTCAAGGGAGATGGAGGTAAGAAAAAAAGATTTTGTACAAGCTCCTCATACATATTACTTTTCAAGTTACAGATCTACAAAGGTACCGAACTAGGTCAATATCAAAGTCTTGATCATTCAAATTTTTGATGTCAAAACTACATTACTCTACCGTGCGTTGGTTGGGTGGGTCACATTCAATGGAATGAAGAAAGTATTCTGTACTTACACAATTGCTTACTCAGAGCTTAGCGCTGGCCACAGAAGACACTGGCAACCGAATGATAGTTATGGAAAAAGCTGGTATAAGCAGTGTTATTGCCAGAAACAATCGTGTCGGTATTGACTGATTACATGTTGTTGATTCGTTGTCGCAAAAGGATTCATGTCTGGTTACGCCTGTCTCCTGCTTGAAAATTATTTTTCTGTTTTCACAGCTATCCAATGATGAATTGCAGTTAATTTTAGGTGGCTTATTAGCATGTATTATAAATGTGGTCATAGGTGTAAAAGCAGGCAAATTTTGGGGGGTGCGAAGAACTTTTGCCCAAATTTCCGCAAATTTGCCCAAAAAATCCAAAAAACGACTGTATTTCACTGGGCGCATTTTTTCAAGTCAAGGCACTTCAACCACTATTTTTCCATTTTTGCCCAAATTTCATCCAAGCTTGCCCAAATTTCTACCTTGCTCACAAACAACTGAATTAAAAAACAGGACTTCCAAAAATAATATTAAGAAAAATTAAAAAGTCTTCACTTTCATTTTGGCTGCCATTTTTGTAAAATCAACGCACCTACAGCAATTTTGAGAGGGTTTACACATATTTTGTCCAAATTTCCTTACATTTTGCCCGGATTTTAAGTTTTTTTCCCGGATGTTCACCAAATCAAAACTTTTGGGGGTGCGGTTGCACCTCCTGCACCCCCGCCTCCTACACCAGTGAATGTGGTCAAGGGTGGAAGTTGTATTGGCACAATTCTTAATATTTTTGGTACTCCTCCTGTCGCTGATGTAAAATAGAACTGAAATGGCTTTGAAACGCAACCGAAGAGCCTTTCTTCGACGGTTATCTTGAAACGCCAGGAACCTACATTAAAAATGTTCTGGGCAACTTTCATGAAAAAATAAACATTGTACAGCTTTTTGTGCAAAGCACCATTTTCCCACTTTGATGCTGTTTCTGTGATGATTACAAATAAATGGAAATCGTCAAGTCTGTATTTTTAACTTGTTCTGCAAAACTCCGTGTTACCTTTTTAGATCTGAAAAGGACTTAAGAGCGAAATTGTTTTGCGAATTCTGCAAAAGTACATAGAATTACGAAAATAAAAAGTGACTAATGTTGTAGGTGCTGACTGAGTTTGACTGTGAATCGTTTTTTACTACCGACGTTCAACTTTGATGTGCAGTCAGTTCCTCGAGTAATTTTGAAATATTTTAACATGTCTAGCAATGCATGGAAATTATGATTTAACGTTTTCCTATCCGCCCAAAGCCTGTGTCAAACTTCGGGCCAACAGCGCTACAGAAAATCCGATAATTGTGCAATTGTTGACCATCGGTGCTACCACCTTTCAGCCGAATGTTCGGGAAAGGTGGTAAAAGCCCCAAGGTGCTTCACCGCTGGAGTTGGCCTTTACATGCCCATCTCAAAGGCACTTGTCGTCGCACATTGCCCACCATATACAGCAGGTTACGATGTCACTCTCACCATCAGGCAGCGTGGAGAGAAGCTTGTGTCAATATCGTTAAAAGCTTGTGACACATGGGCGCGACTGGTGGAAAAATTTCCGTAACACTACTGTGAAAGTTCAGGATCTCGTCACTTCATTTCATTACTTACAGTGTAAACGTTGAACCTAAATTAAAAAAATCATGAAACCAGCATGTGCGTATGACAAAAAATACGTGGAACCGTAAACCAGGATCTTATGTTGTTGGTTTTATGGTGGAAAAATTTAAAGCCTTCTTGCATGTAACAAATGGACCTGCGTTAGGAAAATATGTGGCATGTTACACTTCATTTACAAATCCCAATGAAACATATGACAGAAGTTTCATGCAAACTAACCGAAGCAAGGTTGATACTCCAACAGTGAAATTAAAACTCACCAATAACTTCAAATAAATGTTTTTACTCCATTATGAATGTCAGCATTTTTCATCTTGATACACACAGAACATGCACCTATTTTGGAAACGACATCAACTTTCACCTACAGCAGTTATGTTATATTTCACTTTAAACCTACATAATAAGATTTAAAATTTGCTGAATTGACGACGCAACTGGTTTCATGACCAGTTTTATAGTCGATTTGTGCTTGGAAACTGTGAAGCAGAATACTTTTTTGTAGTGGTGTGTTAAGAGAAATTGATATCAACGTCAAGAGATGGCTTCAGCACCGTTATCCATTAGGCCCGTCCCTGCAGAGGTCCTGAGAATTAGGCTAAGCCCACCAAATGGAATCTCGATGCTCCGAAAATCCGGTAACTGCGAAAATCCGGTAACCAAATTTTGAGGATTGGTTTTGAGGTTGTCAAAGCAAAAATAAATTCTCATCGGTTTTACAAGCCTCAACGAAGCGAAACCCTATGTGCCGCGTTTCGGCTTGCAACCAAATGAATCAGTGGTCTAATATAGCCGCGTGTCGCTTTGGCCCGACGCTATTTTCATGCGGTTCTTAGTGACGATACCTTTACTCGCTTGCAATAGATCTTTGTAAAGCTTTTTCTCTTGGGGTGGAAGTGACAATTTAGTGAGTAAGCATATTTTTGTTTGTTGTCAATCAAGATATACCATTGTTTGCATAGATTATATAAGCCGGTGTGGTCCAACTAAAAGGTCCCGGGCCGCATGCGGCCCGCTACAGCGTTTTCAATGGCCCGCGGAAGCGTTCAGGAAAATTATGAAATTTGTTGAAAAGCGTGTGAGGTTACATTTATCTCACTGAATTGCTTGCACTGGATCAAGTGCATTTGTATAAGAATAATGAAAAGAGCCTTTTCTGTGTACCATTTCTGTTTTAATTAATTTAATTTACAACCAAATTAGAATAGGTACGGCCCTCCACTAAATAACGCTGTGTGCTGCAGAGGCATTGATGATGTATTTTGTTGCGGACTCGTGGTCCATATCACAAGCCCATTCGAATAACACAAGAGCACAAAAATGATAGGAGCAAAACACTTTAGCAACGCCCCAACTATAACATCATTCACTCATCATCATACAGGGATGTGGCAGTGGGAGAGAAATGAAATGATTCTGACATCAAATTTTGAGGTAACCAGCTAATAGTAAAAAAATTAAAAACTAAATCGGATGGGAGCGGCATATTGGCCCACAGAAGCATGCAAATTGTTCCGATCAAAGTTTCAAATGTTTTGTAACATTTTAGCACGAGGCCGACAGTCAATTGTTTTTATTGAATTAAAAGCAAGATTTGTCGGTTACTGTTTTACGAGTCATGTATCTTACTTTTTGTATGTTTGGCTTGCACACGTCGTCTACATGTAGGAGATGGCAAAGGAGATGGTTACCCCCCTGGCTAGGTGATACACACAGAAAATACTGAAGATGAGCAGACACTGAAACAAGGCTCCAGTAACTACTGCATTCGGTCATTCTCATACAGATGCATTACATATATATTGAGAGAAAAATGGTGTTTTGCAAAACGCATCAGATAACTGAATTTAGCGGATAAAAAGGTTACATGAAGGTGTAGGCCTACCGCATATATATCATTGAAGAAAAGGATCAAATTGTTTCTTGTCAAGATATCAAATGTTTTGACAAAACAGGCAGCTTGATGTGGGCAAACACTTAGATTCCTTCGGATGTAATGCAAACTGCGATAAGTGTTGTTGTAGACAACTCCCATCACGACAACCTAACATTTTGAGATGTTGGATTATTTGGATACAATGGTAAGAGAAGCAGACACTAATCAACAATCATAGTAGGCCTACATTGACAAGCATGGATATGACACCGCTGTTAAAATTCTGTATTGTGTGTCTTTTTAGATGAAACATTGACATATTTTTAATGAATCAACCACGACCTGCTGTTTACAAAACTAAATATGCGAGATGTAGCCTGCCTATGTGCATAGTAGGCCAAGTCTGTTGGTGAAAAGAACTTGTTTTTCAGACCTCTTTACTGCAGTAACAAAACTAAGTCAACTTCATGGGGGAATGGCCTCGATAACCTTCCGGTTCCTTCAATGTCCTGGCGTCCTTGCATTAATTTGTTTTTCTTGCTGGAATACTAATTATCGCCAAACAAAATCAACTCAATTCCTTTACTGCAACAAACGGGGTAGGCTAAAGGGGGAATTTTAAGCCCACATCTATTCGCTGTTTTTCCTTGATGAAATCTAAGCTAGGCTCACCCAGAGCTGGATTACTGTGGGAAATATACTTGTAAATTACGTGAAGTTGTTGAACAATTTCAATTCTTGGTGTTTCACTCCATGGCAGCCGTTCTGAATGATGGCGATCGCATTCAGAGATAACTGAAATAACTTTATTGTGCACAAAAAAGGCTCAGAGACACTTTTGCTCAGTGCTCAACTGCACTTAAAAATACTCAGTTTCGTGCCGATTACATGCCAAGGTATGCCGGCCAACTGTGGAACAAATTCACACAGACTGGCACTAAAGCCTTTTGTGTTGCTTATAGGACCCTATCGAGTTTTATGTTACATCTCCACGAATGTAAGTGCTCGACAATAGCCAACATCATGTTACCTACTTCGCCAAGACATTTGATACTTTGATTGATTAAAAACAATGTCAATATGTAGACTATGCTTTTATTCTACCATTATGGACCCTCTTCGAATTTTTCATCCGCTCACTTCAAGTGTGTGATAGTTTTTATAAATCTCCATTTTTCTTCCATTTTATGCAACCCTTTGTATGGCGATGAGCGAATGCATAAGCTGTAGGATTGTTTGAGTGTTTGTTCCCCTTCAGTATTGCTAGCTGCTATTTAGCCTCCTATCAATACCAACATTCCAATAAATACCTACCCTGTGATGTGCTACCCACTCAGGAACTTTGTATTCTTGTGTTCTTTTACCAACCTCTGTGATGCGGACCATGAGTTTGTGCCAACACACAAACAATATATTGAATTGAACTATGCATGTACAGATCAACTGGACTGCAATAACTTTGCTGTGCTGCATGATTAGAATCGTGAAACGTGTATTGAAGTTTGGAACAGATAGGTTACAGAATGAAAATTGAAAATCTTGCAAAGTCGTATAAAGGAGAAAAAGCAAAATCCAAGGATTAATCAAATGAATTTGATCTTTTCTGATGACGAAAACAGCATTTTTTCGAAAGCACGATGTGATTTCAGTTATATCAATGGTTGTTGCTTGACCTTTTCTTGTATATTTTGAAGTTGATGTGAATATCCAAGCTAAGGTTTCTTTCTGCGCGTTTCAGCGAAATCTAATTAATAGCCGATGTAAAATACTTTGTCAAATCACGTGTTGAAGATTTATGTGATACTTTTCTCTTTCTATTTCAACATTTCGCTTTTTGATCACTTAATGTTTAGTTTTTAAATCATGGTTTAACGAAATGATTTGACGTCTGTTTCCGTAGTGTAGTGGTTATCACGTTCGCCTAACACGCGAAAGGTCCTCGGTTCGAGCCCGGGCGGAAACAATTTTGTTAATCGACAGGTTTATAGCCAGGGTGACCGCACCGTCCTTATTTCTAAGATTTCTCCTTATTTTGAAGTACTATGTCTTAGAAAATGTCACTGTCCTGAGAAATGTCATTATTTGTGACTTGCGTCCTTATTTTTTCTTATTTTCTGTAGCATAATAATTTTAATAACAGCAATATCTGATAGACATACACCTACAGACCATTTCTATCTCATCGTAAACATTTTCTTTTGTAATCAAAGTTTTGTGTCGACATAAAAGTAATATAATCTTGCAGCACAGAGACGTAACACACTATCAGGCGTTGTTAACACGGTAAGCCCATGGTTCTAAAAGTATGCGTCACGAAGTCCTGATGGGTCGTTTTAATTTTCCAAGAGCGTCTCACAAACCTAAACTCCGTGCAGTTTTACTCATTGAGCTAATAACAAGGGCAGTTTTATAACTTCACCAAAAATTAGTTATTGTTCAAGTACAGTCATGCTGACAGTAATTATATAGCATACTTACCATCTCATGATTACGTAACTTTAGTTATTCTTTAATATTAAACGCATTGCACAGTTTTAATTTACATCGTTTCATGGAAAGGAAAGCTGCAGCAGTGATTCAGTTATAAAAATAATCAATTTGCTGATTGCTTCGCTCCAGAACAAATATTTATTCAAGTTTTCTTGCTTATGTGATACCTTCGGTAAATTGAATAAATTCAATATTTCTATGCAAGGGCAAGATAAAAACATGCTATGACGTATCAGATAAAATTGCGGCGTTCCTTAAAAAGCTATTGTTGTGGAAGGAAGATATAGCAAACCTGTCGTGAAGTTCTCAGTGCTTTCCTTTCTTGTGTAATTAGCTTGAAAATATATGTATGGTAATGGTTTATTGTTTCATATGACTCAGCCAACAAGCAGAAGCACCATAAAAGCCATCGTATGCAGTAAACCAACCATTAG
>JGI24021J15306_10009837_pt1 | contig 11832 bp, 7 predicted proteins | sample Ectturendosymbi1_FD_15306 | JGI IMG/M metagenome (IMG submission 15306)
AACCCCGAACCCAAATCTAAAATGTTTTTTTTTCAGTGCAAACAAGAAGACTTCATGAGTCTTTTGAGGGCTCGTATAGCTCGCTAGCATCTTTTAGCGCAGAGTTATCGCGAGCTACAGTAGCCGCCAGTGGAAGACTCATGCATTTTCTGCAATTTTCTGATTTTGGGGCAAAATGTTTTTTGGGCCATAACTTTGGTTCCAGACATGCTAGAAGGTCAAGCAAGGGCTCTATCGACGCGGGAGATCGTGTAGTTTCCAACAACAGTTTGCGCCAAAATTTTGGTCCATGGGATTGGCGTCCAGGGCTCGTCAAAGTTGGTCAAAAAACCGAAAACACCCCAACTTTGCGAGCCCACCTCAGGCGAACCCCTCACCCCAATCAAAAATGTTTTTTTTTAATAGAACCAAGAAGACCTTCCGCATCCGTAGAGGGTTTGAACACCTATCTAGCTGTAGCGGCTGGCGAGTTATAACAAAAGAACCTTGGGCCACTATAGTGGCTCTGATGGTCGTTAATAAACTGGAAGATGCAAGAAGTCTGAAAAGGTGCAAAGTGGAATAACTTTCGTGGAAGTTTGAGGCTGCTACAACATTTGCCTGTTTTAAAAAATTAAAAAGTAGGTTTAAACTTACAGGGAGATCTACAATCCCTTTCTATATACCTTCAGTGTTAATAGAGAAAATAGTTTTAAACCTTCTCCAGGATATTCAAAACCTACTATAATAAGCGGTTGGTGATTCTTCAATCGGTGCTCTGTTCAGTGGATTTCACTGTAGCCATTTCCACGTACAAATTATATAGTGATAGGCTGGTGTTACTGGTGTTTCGTTTATCGGCTTTAGCAGTTGAATTTGGGCTATTTATTTAAGACTATGTTTTACTGCAACTAAGCTAACTATTCTGAGTTAAAGACCAAGAGACATAGGCCGAAAACATTAATTGGTAGCCAGGCCCGTAGACAAGGGGGAATGTCGGGCAGTGCCCCCTCAAATAATTTTTGTGCCCCCTAAATTGGGACGTGTTCAGGCAAATTTGTTTTAAACATTTAATAAAAACAAACATCTTGTCCCCTAAATGTATTTTGCTCCACCAAACCTTGAAACCTGGCTACGGGTCTGGTGGCAGCCAAAAGAGGCCTAAAGCTAAGGCAAAAAAACGAAGCAGAAAAAAGGAAAGGTGCATTGGATAAGTTTAACGGAACTATTCTCAATGCCACATTACACTGAAGATGGCGACAACGGAAGCCAGCCTGACCATGTTACGCCAGATAGTCGAAGTGGAAGTTTATGTGTTGGAAGTGATACAAGTCTTACGAAAATGTTGAATCTGACAAAGAAGGAACCTCGTCGACTATTGCATCTGATGAGGCATGCGGGCAAGAAAATTCAAAATTTAGATGAATAAACAACCCTGCTACTTGGCCAGGTGTCATGAGTGGGAATGTTAGACTATCCCGGACTATTTAGTCCAAATAGAACCGCCTGCAATCACAATACAGGTTTTCCCAATAAACGAGATTGATGGGACATGGTTTTCTACGTTTCACTGCAAAGGAATACTGCCAAAAGGTGAAGCGGTAGGTCATCCATGACTAATATTCCTGGCCTGGAAACTTGCAATTATTTGCTACTACTGCAAACTTTTCAGTTCTGGTTATGCACCAGCACAGTACTCAGGACCTCCTCTCTGCAGGTACTATACACTAAAAACCTCCTTTCTGGTCAAAGAGGTGCTTGCTCAGAGAAGAGGTATTGAGTATTGTAATTCGTTGATTTATTGGGTTTTACGGCGCTATCCATTGAAGTCGGTGTTATAGAGGTCTTGGTGGTCACCCTTTCGGGCCTCCTCTTTTTTTAACATCACCTTTCTATTATCATGACTTGATGCATCCCCTCAAAAAATTTCTACCCAGGTCACTCAGTGGGGCCCCGCAAAAGTGTTTCTAATCGGGCCCCTCACCTGCTAACGCCGGCCCTGACGGCGGTTCATATCTGGTTAATTTGCTCAAACAGAAAGTTTTATCACAATAAACGATATCGTTGCTACCGTTACACTCCACAACAATCATTTTGTCATAGACTCCCTAACGATCTTCACTGCACAAATCGTCCATTCACATATGTATCGAGGAAAGATATGCCTATACTCTCTTGCAGATCAAAACGTACACAACTTAGACAAATTTTTCTCAACGAAATATCACGCAAAAGCAACTTGAACTGTAATACTGCAGTTCAAGATTGCACAAAATTTCCCAATTTAATAACAAATGTACACCTACAACTAGTGAGAGACATCATCAACTCAGTATGTTACCAGCGTTATGAAAAACGCAGGTCCGTAGCTAGGGGGACGCAGGGGGGCGAAGACTCACTTGGAAAATATTCGCCCCCCTGGAAAAGTGTGTTGGACATAGTTTAAAACTATTGGACGTAGTTTAAAAAATCTGGGCCCCTCTCAGAAAAACTCTTTGCCCCCACGGTGTCCCAAGCTGGTTACGGACCTGGAAAAACGTCTTGAGCAACAAAAAGGTCGTCCAAACGTTAATGCTTGCGCTGCAGAAAAAATTTGGAAGAGGAACTATAATTAAATCAGTATTCGATTATTGTTTCAATGTAAAGAAGCACACTCATATGTATTTGTTCGTAACACAAGTTTCTGGGCTTTTATTGTACCAATATGGGTTTCTTGGTGTGAAATCTAGGTTTATTTGAAATCACTGAATGGGAGCTTGGCAGATAATGAAGCCAGACAGTGACATTTCTGATAGCGGTAAGCCACGTATAGTTTTATACTGTGTGAAAAGAAGCAAGAGTGAATTTGTAACAGTGTTTTAAAATTCGTTGGTAGTGTGAGACTTTGATCAACGTGCCCGGGTGAATAACTTAATCAAACGACTCTTAATGCAAGCTTCTTTTCACACAGTCTAAAATACGGCTTGTTAGAATGCGTCTATGCAGACATGTGGGAATACGTCTTTGTCGTTAAGGTTCATTTCTGACTTCTTAGTGAGCACAAAGTGCAAAGCTGCATTTGCTGTGGTGAGTTTTCGCAATTCATCTGTTCAGTTTTCTAAAGCCTGCGTGGTGTACTACCTTTAGTAAATTGTGCGATAGTTTTGTCAGATATAGTTCTACTTCTCATATAGTTCTACTTCTCATTGCTTGAAACAGTTTTGCAAGTGCCTAATTTTATTTTGTTTATTTATTGCTCATGTTTTTTGGCCGTTGATTATTCGTAAATTATGAGGTAATTGTAGAAAGTGATCGAAAAATGTGGATACTAGGCAGTTTATCAAAAGAAAAAGCATTTCTAATAGCCGAAGTGTAGAAAGCATTTCAGACAAAAGATTGAGAATTGAGATTCAACCAGCACAGACTAATGGGGTAAAAATGGTAAAGTGTTTTATGAACGTCCGTTTTCATTGCATCGTCAACAGGCTGAAAAGGATAAGCAAAATTTCGACGTTGCCCCCCTGGAAAATTTTTTGCGGACACCCATCGATGCACTGATTTCGCTGTAATTCTTGGGTCATAAAGCGTGGTGCTGTTTGGTTCAATTAAGTCACTCAGAAACGATAAGTGACAAAGTTGTCAGTTACCTTAACCTACTATACTAAACGCAGTAATCAAAAAGCTCTACAATTTTGACGCGTGGTGAACAGCCTGAAAACATGAAAAACCTATAAAGGAGTGTTTTGATATTCAAGCGCGAAGCTCCCAAGAGCGCGAGGCCCCGGGCATTTGCCCGTTTTGCCCAATGGTTAATCCGGCCCTGCTCCTGGTCTTTACTGCGTAACAATAACACGGCAATAAATCTTCAAATGTTCACTTCAAGTTACGGTAGTAGGCGTTTTATCACATGTGACCAGGGCTCGCACTGAGTTTTTTTTTCATCCAGATCTGTTTCTTTGGTCGACCTGTGTGTCTAGGTTATTATGAAAAATCACGTGATATCTGTTTTTTGAAGTGATAAACTCATTAGCAACTTCAACGTGTTCAATAATATAAAGATAACTTTGCATTACAGTGTTCACATGCGCGCATCAGGTGAGAAAGTATGCTCATCGGATGAAGCAGAATGTGTTCAACCGGTTTCATATTCTTATATAAGATCATTGTCAGGGTCATATACAGTAGTGTTGAACAAATTGGAAAATTTTGCAGTCCTAATCCAGTCCAAAATTTTCTTTGAGTTGTCCAGTCCGATCCTAATCCGGTTGACCTGTCCAAATATTTGATCCAATCCGGTTTGTATCCGAAAAAAACTGTGATTAAGCATTTTAGTGCAGTGATCAATGCAGTTTGGATATCCATATCTGATCCGGTTGAGNTTATTCAAGATCAAGTCCAATCCGGATCCGTTTCTGAAGTGCAGAATCCGGTTGGATCGCGATCCGGAAACCGGTCCATGTTCAACACTGATATACAGTGGTGTGCTTAAGGGAAGGCAAGCGAGGCACTTGCCTCCGGCCCTTCTTTGCAACTGTAATGTGTAAAGTACCTTGCTCTCAAAGGGGCCCAACAGCAACTGTAATGTATAAGTGGTCTACTTTGCTTTCAAAGTGGTCCCCAACAGAAGTTGTAATGTGTAGATATCTGGCTTTCAAAGGCGCCCAAAGCAACTGTAATCCATAAGCACTTTTCTTTCAAAGGGCCCCCTAACTTCACTGATTTCTCGTGCTTCGTATTTCAATCTGGGGGATCAAAGCTTTCTTTTGGGAGCTAAGTGGTGTCGGGACTGAATTTTGGGCCCCCTGTGACAGCGTGGACCCCCCAATTGGGATGTATGGAGTGCGGCTGATACGGCTCTGGCTCCAGTAGCTCGCGATCGTATTGTGCATACGTGTAGACTAGTCTGAATCTTTCCTTGTTATGATAACCTATCCTTGGGGAAATGTCTTCGAGGGAATTGTGGCATGCCGTATAACTTGTGGCTTAGAGTAAGTGAATGGCACCTTTTTGGCCATGAGAAGCGGATGGGTTGTGCGTATGGGGAGTGGTGGTTGTGATGCAGTCATTCAGTACTGGAATATGCTGGCCTGTTGCCTTGTTAGAAAAGTTAAAAGCTGCTTTGTGATTTTGGGTAGCCTAAAGAAATTTATTGGTGATCATTTGTCAAAGTTGCAACATGTGCCTACCAAATTTCAACTTTTTTGACAATTCAGGCAGAAATTTGATAACTGAAAAAGTGAAGGGTAGCCTAGTTGCTCCAGTTTTGATGACCTCCAAATGTGCAACGGGCTTCCTGTGGCAAAGTTTTCGACACAGTTCTGTGATACTGATAGGCAGTGTCGATTTGGTTGATTGGAAGCGACGTTTGTTCAAGTAAACGCACGATAAGCCCATTAAACCTCTCTGCGAGGAGGTTGAATTGTTGGAAACCAATCCTACGTTTGCTTACGTTCGCTTCCCTGATGGCAAGGAGTCGAGCGTTCGATCAAGGATCTATCTCCATGTCCGTTGTTTGATGCATCCTCTCGTCCATCCGTCGAATGGTCCGTTGTTTGCAGATAATGTTCCAGAACCTGGTAGAGAGCATGATGTGGCTGCTCCGCCTGTGGTAAATGAGCCTGACGGTGGTTCGTCCGACGTAGATCACCAGTCCGCAGGGACAATACTACGCCTCCGAGGAAGTCTACACGCTTCAGGAAAACTCCTGAAAGATTTGGAGAGTGGGTCTCGTAGTACCTGCAGTGGCGTGAATGTAAGCTTCCGTCATGACTATTTGTGTGTACTTTCGCTGTAAGCTGGCGGTGTTATTTGCGTAAGTTTAACGAGTGTTTTATTTTGAATACGCTCTTTGTTTTTGAGTTTCCTTTTTTTAGCGGGGTAGATTGTGGTAATTATGAACAGCGCTGCCGCTTATCTTGATTGCCCGNGTTCGTAATTACGTGGTTCGCATTGTTGCTGTGTTGACGACTGCCGTGCCTTGATGCNTGTCATTCGGCATTTCGAACTCATACTGGTCGTTTGTGTGCAGCGAGTTGCGCAACGTTTCGTTGTTAGCCTGAGTCGGGCATGATTAAAGCCTAGTTCATCAGGAAGTCTTATAGTGCATCACATGTACTATTGGTAAGCCCACTTTATGATGAGGCTACAGCTTATGGCACTCAATGAAAATATTCCACTGAACATTAACAAATAGCATGAGACGTGCCAAGAAATGTTATCCGCCAGTGCGGAGGTGTCAGGCGATGTAGTGATGTGCGTTGGGATGTTGATGTTGCTAAGGAACGAATCATGACTATTTACCGTGATTTCATGAAGGGATTTTTTACCAGATTTTGAGTGGAAGGACAATATAAAACTCGAACTACCGGACCAGTAATTTTTACTAGTCTGCAGTCGAATGTCATCTCTATCCTTTTTTCAAATGATATTTGACTGGGGTCGGAAAAATGACCTTGGCTGGAGAGAAAAGTGTAGGTCGGAGGGACAACTTCCCCCAAGTATGTTGAAAAGTTCTTATTTCAAGATAAACACTGGGATAGCTAAGCACACTGGATTTGACCCAGACTTTTGAGTAAACTTTTTATCAATTTGCTCACTCCACGACCATATTTCCTAGGATTTTAAGCTACTAGTTTAGGCTTCTAAACACAAAAACTAACGAATTAGAACCGTTAAAGCTTTCAAGAATTAATTTTTAAAAAATAAAAAAAGTTAAACTTTCAAACTACTTGCAAAAATTAATTTTAATCAAGAAATTCTCTCCCAGAAGGTTCCGCCATGGTCCCGGATACCCCATGGCCCTCCTTGATATTCTCATGTCCTTCTTGGGAAGTCAATCAAAATCGATGTTTTGTGCTTACGGTCATCAATGAGGAGAACACCCCTGACAACGAGGAGACCCCCCCTGACACAGGTAAGTAGTTGGAAAAGTTATACGAATTTCAAACGCGCGCAATTGCTGGTCAGCGAAACTCTTCGTTCAATCCACACCGCTATTTGCAAAGTCACCATCGCAAGATACAAATTTATAAGAAACCTTTGTTTAACATTGTAGATCAATCAATTCGTCTTTGTACAGAGCATCGTAAGCAACACTTTCTGGCCTGGTTTCGAAGGAATGGTTATTCAAGCAGTGCACTTAAAATTACACCAGCGAAGTAACTGTGATCGTTGCTTTTCAAGGGGTTAGGTGCTGACATATCGCAAAGCCGAATTCGGAAATCTTGCTGTTGCTTTTACTGACTTTCCGACCTTCATATATTGGAAAATTTGCGCAAACTCCTTTTTGAACTCTCCTGTTCAGCGGATCTAATCTTGTTTGAAAGCCCTGAATTTTATCACACATGTCAATAATGATATTCCCCTGCATTTGCAGGTTTAGCTGAAGTAAACTTGAAAAAATAACTAAAGTATGTAACACCCAATGCATCAATCAATTTGTTTACACCAAAGTGCTTACACAATTGAGATGTACATTCTGGAAAAAAAATCTCAAGTTAAACCCCCAGTTTGAAAACTCGACAAAGCGAGACCTCCAACCAGCCCAGCCACAGAACATCGGTATGATAAAGGAGAACAGCTTATTCTGATCCCATCTGGTCGCAAAGCACTTTGAAAAGACGATGATTGTGAGCACGTGCCCGGATAAAATTTTCACATTCAGTGACGTGTTTGCAAAATATTTTCAGGTATTCTAGAAGGGTTTCATGTGCCGGTTGAAGAAGGGGCGTAACGACGGGGGTGCAAGTGGCCACAATTCCCCGGGCGTCGAATCACTATGGGGGCGCCGAATCACTACGGGGAGCGCCGAAAAGTGCCAACAATGTCACAAGTACTTTCTTCAATACAATACATGTGCTTCCTAAAAGACCTCAAATTCGAATATGGGGGCGCCAAACTTGCTTCTTGCCCCGGGCCGGGCGCCATCGAACTTCGTTACACACCTGGGTTCATGTTGATGAAGGACACAACGGGTAGAAATAATGTGCAGTGCCCGTTTTTGCATCAGAGTTGTGAAACCTGACTTAGCACTGAGAATAGAAGGGGCGTCGACTTTGCAAAGCGAGCCAATGTGATTCCATGAGCGATTATTTTGTACAAAGAAATTATCCCATTTTTTCCAGAACGCCAATCGCTTTGCTAGTCGTCTCTAGAATTTCGCACACCAATAATTCTTCTTTCAACTCACCTGCATGTAAATATTGACACTATAACAACAAATACGTGCAGTTCGACACGTCATTTGATTCATCTCGCTCAGGGGTGAGGAACCTATTTACTATCACGGGCGCATGAATTGCGCATTATCGCTGGCGAGCGCAAAATCAAATAAATTTAACCTAAAATTCTACTTGTATCTAACTATGAGGAAGAGTGACTTCTCTTGACTTACTATCTAAGTAACTGCTTATCATGGAGCTTCGTTTTGACGCAATGTTGTACTCTACCTTAGGTACCGAAAATTCTGATGTAGGTCATATCAAATGTTCAGGCGGGCCGCAGGTACCCCACTCCTGATCTGGCTGAAGGCTGACTCTGGCCGATTACCGGTANCTAAAATTTCTTCTGCTACCTGATCTAAAATATCACGAGAATAACTTACTTATACGACAACGTACCGTATCGTTTGATAAAGAAATTTTCTCAAGATTTATCTTTTGTTCTCTTCCACAAACCAATTCCACCATATCTATAGGGTACGATTTTGTAAGTCATTCCCCAATTGTATGCGTTTCTTTCAATTTTTCTTAAAAATCAACGTAATAGGATGCTTTCAATCCTGATGTGTCTTCAGAAACGGACTCTAATATAGGAAGAGTTCTTGCAGCACGAAATAGAGCGCGTTTGGCCTGCACAGACATAGGGTTGCCATGCACATGTGCGGGATGGCGTGAAGTAAAATGAGCTTTTAAAATTGACGGCTTCATAGAACCATTTCCAAGCACTTTGAGGTAAAGATACATTGCGGTTTCTAAACATTATCTGTTTTGATGAAATCAAACCCGAAGTCAACCTATATATGATTCTTGATAAGTTCTCTTCCTCGACACAATAACTGAGACTATCATAACCTGTATTTGTTAACTCATGAATAACTCATTCACTAAAGACATCCACTGTGCTGGCTGTCCACCGTCCAGTCTACGTATAGCATGCTGTGAAAATAATGAGAAAACGTTGCTACATTCTAACCATCGTGAAAACAAAGTGACATTTATTGTACAATAGAGGACTTTGCAATCCTGGCAGAGTTAAAATTTCCTTCTTTGTGTTCAAAGTCCAAATAAAGTTATGAACAAGAAGTGCAGCACACAATATCTGCTCGTGTAGACTTTGGTTCCAAATTCCTGTCTAAAACTTACTCATTTTTATCTAAAAATCATAACAGTGAAGCTAATGAAGGTAGCGTGCAAATATTGAAGAAAAGCTGCAGAATGATGTTGGTGGAATGCTTTCAGGAAGTGAAAAAGAGTCTTCCAAAGAACATTTGAATATTTAAAGGTTTGAGTGTTCTGCATCCTATCAAGGTATTTTAACAACATGTTCAACTTCCATTTTCACAACTCTCTCTCAGTTTTCTTGCAGGAAGACATAGCCAAGAGATAGAAGAGCAATATAGAAACCTAGGCTTTGTTGGGGAAGGGGGAAGTTCGCACGTCACACGGTCACAGTATCTTGTCAGAAGAGATTTGTAATGAATGTGCAGCTCAGACAATGCTTTATCAGGGTCAAGCCTTTCTAACTGAAAAATGCCATATTTTGTCTTCCTATGTTTGATTTTAATAAAAAGTCGAGTGCGTTAGAAAAGCCATAATTTCAAAATCTGTCTTCACAAAGCGAACTGGGAGCCCTGCGATATTGGCACTAGTTTCGCGTTTTCCAACGCATCATCAGTTTTGTAAATGTAAGACAAAGCTTACAGGCGAAATGTTGGCACTTGAAAACAAGTAAAGAGAAACACGCGAACTGTGTCTAGTTACAACGGCATTACTAAAAATTTTTCGAAGCTAAAAAGCTGACCTTCCCAGAGCCTATCTATTTTTCATTTGTACATTAGGGTGAGCCGATTTTTAATCTAAAAAAGGGGTACTAAAAACTGACAAATTATAATGAATTTAGGTTGTTACACGCAAAGATCGCCGTGCAACCAAGGGTCAAAGGCAGGGCCGGATTTAACTGATGCGAGACCCTAGGCTAATCCACATACGAGGACCCCTCTCCCATGGTTGCGAGGAAAAAAATGGAAAGCTTTAATCAATTTGCGAAAATTCGAAAAAGACGCTCTGAAAGCACGGTCAGTAAAAAATTCTAAATCATTACTGTCGTGCCCACGATCACTGCGTTTGTTCCTGCCTTCGACACAAAAGCGTTCAATTGTACGGAATTGTTGAAAGCCTACTTGGCTGACGGGAACAGGATTATTAACTGACACATGAAAACCAACCGAAATCGCCACAATTGCAATATTTGACAAAACACATGTCCTACGTTTTTTGAAATAATCACATCTGTTTTTTCTTATCTGTGTCAAAAAGAAAAACAAATACACTGCACCTATATAGTATGTGTGGCGGCGTAAAGACTTTAAAGCACAACGTGAGGACCACGTTGAAACTCGCTTACCACGGCTGTAAAAATCTCACACACACGAGCAAAACACGTCACGTAAAACGCACGCAAACGGTTGTAACTGTTATGTTCACGATTCGTGTGTTTCTTACTTTTTCAGACTGGTAAGATACGAACGTAACTAAACTGTCGCGTGAAACAATGTGAGGTTTAAAAACCAGAACCGTCGCCAGAAAGTCTTCAATAGGGGATTGAAATTTGCGCAAGGGGATTTGACATTCTCAAAATTTGAGAAAATCTTCACTGATTTATATTATTTCATATTTAAATTTGGAAGGGCTGAGCTCACAAATACCCGCCGTGGCGACTGGACTGGTCTAAATTTCGCTTATGCTGCCATCATTGAAATACGTATAAAGAAATAAAAAGCTACATTCAGCGAATGAAGTAAGGCTGAACATAACACAGTAAAACAGTGAAAGAGGTTTTGTCTTGGCCATCTTCATAACAAAATTATCTAAGAATTCATTACAATTTGTTTGCCTAAGTTTGTCACCCTTAATGCACCGAATGCTTAGTGTGAACAACCTCTCCTGGAACATTGCGGCCCTTAAATTCATTTTTGATTATTTTGAATCTTGAAAAGGACCTTTCGCCTAAGCAGTTANTGACCATCAAACTAAGAAATAAGGCTTCGCGTGGTTGCATAAACTAAGAACCACTAACCTAAGGCATCAGACCCAAACCCACTTTTGTAGTTTCGCACCAGTGGTGAAGTAAAAAAGGGGGGCGCTGTGGGTTCCGGGCTTCAGGCACTACCTTCTACGGAGCGGCACATTGTTGATTGAAAATCAATTTTTATAGCAGCTTCAACTCTTCCAGTTTTTGTACCTAGAAGCCCTGGACGCGTAGCCTAAAAATCAAACTTGGAAATGTGGTTGTGGAGTAAGCAAATTGTTAAAATGCTTTCTCAAAAACACGAGTCAAATTCAGGGTGCTAAACAACGCGTGTGTTTGTCCTGAACGGGAATGACGGCGAACAGGCAGGAAAAGTCACAATGAAGAATGAAAACAAGACCCATTTCAGTTTGTGAGTGTTTGAATCTGATGTTCAAGATGTTTTAATATTCCCTCTCTCTTTAGTTAGCACAAAACACGATCTTCACTCGTTTTAAATCGTTGTAAGCAAATTTGAGGGTGGAATCGGCGGCACTTATACGGTCGGCGGCACTTATACGGTCGGCTCAGGGTGACACTTATACGGTCGGCTCAGGGTGACACTTATACGGTCGGCTCAGGGTGGCA
>JGI24021J15306_10009838_pt1 | contig 11831 bp, 10 predicted proteins | sample Ectturendosymbi1_FD_15306 | JGI IMG/M metagenome (IMG submission 15306)
TTTTGAGCCTTTATGAAAAAAAGAATTATGCAAGGAATGTGTTTTACAGGAAGGTAGTTGAACGTTTGTATGGAAACGTGAAGAGTAGTCGGAAAGACTTTTAAAAAATTTTGGAGCAAGGGTAGATAGGAACAGCAAGGGTAGATTAGTCAGAGTTGCGTTTGGCCGCTGAGCCTGATAAGGGTTATGTCGATATTTCGTTAGTTAAGACTAATTGGGCTTTTCTAACGTAACCAGGCACCAGTGAAGCCTCGCGCAGGGCCATGATCTGCGAACCCAATAACACGTCCGATACTTCTTCATGTCAGTGATCTGACATTAAGATTTACAACCGTAATGCTTGCTTGTGGAGCAATAGGATCTGGATTAAAGAGAATACCAGGTGTGGGTGGATTGGCGTGGTCATAAATGTAAGTAAACAGCACACAATTTCTTTTTAATTTAGGTTTGGGCCACAAAACTTCAGTTCCCGGCCACTTTTGGCCCGCGGGGTATGGGTTTCACACTCCTGCCGTATCTGATGGGTTAACTATGGTTTTTCTTCAAACAACACCATCAAGTGGCGCATGCAAGAAAACTCCAAGAACTCTCAGTCGATATTCTGAAACAAACCATTGCTGCTGCAAGTGAAGTGGAGAACTTAATTCAGAGTTAGGCGAAACTGCAGCTTTAGGAAACGATGCACAATTCATGGTATTCGTGCGATACCGTCCGACTGAGGACTACGTGGAAAAATTTTCCTTTGCTGTCCACTTGCCAAACATACTACAAGAAAAAAAATGTTTAGGAAAGAAGATCCCTTCACTAAGTAACGTCAGCTTTCGCGAACTCACTGCGTGTCTGTTTGTGCTGATGGTGGTTAGGTCATAAAAAGAATCAAAAAAACTTATTATTTTATGAAAAAAGAAAACCAAAATCCTTAGGTAATTATTGTCTTCTTCGCCTAGAAAAAATCAGAAAGGGAAGAAATTTAAGAAAATCTGACAGTTTTTAAGCGATGTGGGAAAAAACGCATTGGACGCTGGTGGGAAAGAAAGCACTGGCGAGATGGGGAAAGAACACACTGGGCGTTTATTTCATTTGAACATCCGTTGACTCATGAGAAAAGGTCTGGAGAAAGTTGCTCACGCAGTCACACCGGTGTGTTACCGTATTAAAAGAACATAATCATAACTTTGCTGAACGATTCATCGACAGCAAGTTGATTGCCAAATATTCTTAGGTGATTTTTTATACGTTTGAATCAGCTAATCAACTCCACGCTAGGAAAATGTAAAATAGCTCTAGATGTGTCCATCACATCGTCGTGTTTAAAAGTAAAATACAGTTGTGGATCCATCGAATTGAAAATGGAAGAATATCTGCGTTTTTGGCATTAAATGCGTTTGCAGAAGAGGTAGAAATTGATTTCCGCTAGATTCATCAAATCGTTCTTGAGCGCTTAATTAGATCTCACCGAGATGGATAAATATATCCCTTCCCACAATCACATCAAAAACATACGAAACCCTTTTGAGGTGCCAGAGCTACAGACTTATTGTGAACTGGATTGCATTGCTGAACTGCTGATTGATCTGCAAAGTCGACAGCTGTGCAGTCTGATTCAATTTTGAGTGGATGTCCAAACAATGGAACCAAATTTCTCTGATTTGCACCGGTAGGCAACAAAAGCTATTTTTCTTTTTCCAACTACATACAGTTGTGAAGCTGTTTTTCAACGATATTGCTATTTTTAAAAGCAAGCACGGATAACAACTTCAACCAGAAGACGACATCAGGTGATGTGCATTGACGACCACAAGCCCTTATTTCGAGAAACTGGTGAAACAAATTCAGAGACAATGTTCTCATTGAAATTTGCGAATGTGGGCGAGGAAGCGATTTGTTAAAACTAGTGTTGGTATCACTGTCGTAGTCTTAGTCCAAGGATGGCCAACCTGTGGCGCACAGTGGCGATTCTAAGGGGGGGCCTGGGTGGGCCATGGCCTCCCAGATTTTTGCTTGGCCCCCTGTTTGGTCCCCCCAGTTTTTTTCTTAATTTCCTGTTTAAGTTCATTTGGTAGACATATACACTCAGATAACTTTCGGCCAGCAATGTTGTAAACGGTAAATTGGAAAACCTCTAGCCTGCATTCAATATTTCCCAAATGCATGATAAGCTGTGTTATTGTTTTCGACGTTTGGGTAAATAAAGTTTCTTATGACGACACACACCAGTGGTTGCTCGGATCCTGCGTGAAATTTAGTCAGAACGCGGTCGTGGTGTTGAAAAACTAATTTCGAAACTAGGAAACAGTCGCAGAAGTGGGAAGATTGATCTTTCGTGCATTTCAGTATGAAATTCAGCTGGATTATATTACTGTCAGCAGATTGCTGTTTGTTCCAGTGGCAAAAGATTTGTGAAAGCATTAAGATTTGTTTTCAGTTGATTTATCCGAATTTATTTTGGCTGCTGTTTTGCGGTATGCTGCCTTGTGTATACGACTAAGACGCATCTTACGTAAATGGTTCGTGACTACACTTTTAACTCTACCCACATGTCCTGCAACCGCATGGAATTTGTACGGATTTTCTGTGATGATTCAGAAGCAATTCTTTCGCGTATTTCAGCTCGTTTCCCCGGGGGTCACATATTTCTATCAGGAAAACACTTGAAAGATTCCGCATATCATATTTATTTTGTAAAAATGATTTAAAACATGAATAAACTCGGCAAAGAATTTGCTTCGGAAGGAGTCGAAGCTACCGATATCGCCCGAACAAGATTTTCATTTGTAGCTAGTCACAAAGCTGCGTTTGATTGTTGCTGGTAGCTGTAACTCTTCCCGTCACCAGCGCTTCATTCGAGAGATGTTTTTCAAAAATAAAATTAGTGAAAACATTTCCCAGAAATTCTATGACCAGTGAAAGATTGGGTAACATTGATCTCAGGGCCGGATTTACCAATAGGCTCTGTAAGCTTAAGCCTCGGGCCTCGAGACCCAAGGGGGCCTCCAACAAATTGTGGTAGCTACGCAAAAAGCACATCGCCGGTTTATGATCATTTCAATAAATATCCCTGAAAAATTTATGTCAAAATTATTCATGAAATTTAGTGTTGTTCATCCATTTAGATTTTGTGGTGATAACGCCAGAGTCTTCCAACAAATTTCCATGAATCTCAATATGACGGTTGGTAAAGCCGCATGCCGACTATTGTGCCGATATACGCAAAGCGCTTTGGTTGCGTCTTGCGTTTTCAGGATTTTGCGGAAAGTTGCGAGTGAATCAGGCGAAAGAACTTGTGGCTATTCGTGTTTGAAATGCACCTGATAAGTGGCGTAACTGACAGGGCAGGAGTGCGAACCGTCCTCTGGCAAGCTAATGTAAAAACCGGGCCCTCACCGAGCTTGTATTTTGGTATTTACTATTAGTTTGGTTTTCAGTAAGTTGCTTTTTTTGCGTTTTTCGGAGTTTTTTCCGTTGATTTTAGGTTTTAGTATAGGCATCAACATCCGGATTCACTATATTTTTCAACTTTTTTCAGAGTGTAGGGTTGGCCAGTGGGCTCCCTTCAGCTAGGTTTTTCCCCCTGGCTCTTGCAGATAAGAGCTGTATGTGTAAGGCTAACAGCAGTCTCCTAAAGTAAACAAAGTTGCTTCTTCTGAACAAATACAGTAGTTTTGTCAGCGTTTCTATTAGGTAAAGCTCTGTTGGTGTTTTTAGATGTGATTCTTTCCATTTTTATTTTCTTTCAGATAGTCATTCAGAAATCAGATTGTTATTGAGTACTTGCGCAAGTCTGTAGTGCTCCCATGCTGAGAACATCAGAGATATTGGTGATATTGAATAGCAAGCAAAAGTCACTTTGCCAATTGGCAACCACAGAACTCTTCCCCAAAGAGACAAAAAATAGGGAAACAGAAAGAAATTTACAAAAGCGCGTTTGGGTCTAATGCCCCAGATTAGTGGTGCTTATATGCCTCAGATTAGTGCACGGTTGTCAGCTCCTCAAATTGGAATATAAAACACTACAAATCAGTGGAGACTTTATCAAATTTTCAGAATGTCAAGTTCCCCTGCGACAATGTAATACCCCCTATTGAAGACTTTGTGGCGACGGTTCTGATTTGAAACTTCACATCCTTTCGCGCGACGGTTTTTGCTGCGTTCGATTCTTTGCAGTCTAAAAAAAGTAACATACACGTGAATAGTGAACCCAGCAGTTCAACCAGTTGGGTGCGTTTTACATGAAATGTGTTGTTCGTTTGTGTGAGATTTTTATAGCCATGGTAAGCGAGCCGCAACGTGGTCCCCAAGTTGTGCTTTAACGTCTTTATGCCGCCATGTGCAGTGTGGTTTGTGTTTATGAACACACATAACAAAAGACAGATGTAAACTTACAAAAATTTAGGCCATGTGTTTTTTCAAATATTTCAACCGTGGCGTGTTTGGTTGGTTCGCCTCTGGAAATTAATAATCCTATTCACGCCGGCCAAGCACAATTTCCACAATTCCGTGTCAATGAACGTTTTGCATCGTACGTAGAAAAAAGCGCAGTGATCGCGGGACACTCTAGTAATGATATATAATTTTTTATTGACCGTACTTTTGAGCGTCAATGTCGTCATTTTCGGCTTTCGCAAATTAGTTAACGCTTTTCCATTTTTTCCTCGTAGATATGGGAGGGAGGGTCTCGCAAGTGGGTTAGCCTAGGGCCTCACATCAGCTAAATCCGGCTCTGATATTTGATCTTCTTTCAATAGGGTACTAACTGAAAAACAGGTTTAGATGATTTCGTTGATGAATTTGACAGTCGACGTGATAATCGAAGGATTAAGTTACATTGAGGTGATGATGATATACAATTCTAACGTAGCCTGTGCAGGGATCTGTGNGGGAATCATACTGCTCATTGTCTATTTGTCTGAATCTTGTTAGATTCNGAGTTAGTGCGCGTTTCCCTTATGACAAGACAGTCATAAATCAACGCAGGGTTGAAAAGTCAGCTTTAGAGGATAACTCAAAGGAAATTCAGTGTGAATATTAAAATGAACGACTCTGTTGGGAATATTCTGCAAACTAAGTAATTTTACNCCTTCTGTTACGTCTTGCTACCAGGTACACGCCCTAAACGCCGATGCACACCAACCTGCGAGGCTGGTATGCTACTTTAGGTGTAACTGATGCCGAAACCTCGCTGCTGTTAACTGCACACTATTGAATAGTCCTCACCCTATCCACGCTGCAGATGGGAATTTCACTCGTAATAGTACGTAGTTGCATAATAACACTGTTATGGTTACAGCACAATCACAAAATCTCCATAAGCTACCACAAAAACGGATAGTCAGTGGTCACCAATCCGTTGGCAGATGGTTTATTTTTTATGTGCTCTGTAGTAAGAATGTTTTGATGGAACCAGTTGGCTATCAACAGCCTACTTGTCTCTGTATCAAGATGGAATTCGTGGTTGGAACAATTTCGCTTTCATGTGAATTGTATTCACTTTCGTAGAGCTGTTCTCGTTCATGTGCGGCCGGCAAAACTGTGTACGGGAAATGGTGTTTCGTTTTCCGTGTGTAATGCTGTGGAAGTTACATGGTTAGCACAGAACATTCGACAAAGCAGTACACGTGTGTGATTGCATCTGCAGTGGCGTTTAGGTGTCTCTGGTGAATAATAATGATAGTTCATATTTAACGATATTCACAAGCCTGTGTTGGGTTTGATAGGGTTAATCATGGCAACGTAATCTTCAAAACAACGAAAAATCACCATACAAGATAAACATTTAAGTTGGACCTCCTACTTTTTCCTTGTCCCCGCAATGGCCCCCCACTTTTTTATTCTAGAATCACCACTGTTTGATAGGGTTAATCATAGCAAATCAGTCTTCATTAAAACGGAAAATCACCATGCAGGAGAGACATTTATGTTGGCCCCCTTACTTTTTTCCTTGGCCCCGCAGTGCCCCCCCTCCCAGTTTCTTCCTTCTATAATTGCCACTGCCTGAATCAGTGTGAATCAGTAGGTGTGACACAGATTTGCTTATTTTCTGAAAGTCAAGTTGTGTGGAACGATGTTGAACACAGACTGAGATTTACAGGAGTTAGCCTTTCAATAAGACTTGCGTCCTTGGTTTGGTTAAGCAAGTAGTGGCGCTACGAAGGGAAATATTTTCAATACCGTGTCTCAAAACGAAATATCTGCAATATGGAAAACAGTGCAGTGAGCAACTATACCCGTTCCTGTAGGTTGTAACCGAGACCGGGAGACCAAGTACACTGGGCAATGAAGAAACTGTCTCATGTAGCTGGGACACTTTTTGTAGCCTGTGATCAGGTCGGTAATCGTCCGACCCGTCTCGGGTCATGCTACAATCTCTTTCGCTTCAATTTGCCCAGTTGCTGCGGCACAACACGACTTCAATTCAGTTTGCTGGGGCAAAACTCGATTTTCTCCTGCACGTGGGCTTGTAAACACAGACAACCGTTGTTGCATGTTCACAAACGTACAACACAACACTTGCATAACCAGCAAACCCTATTCCAAGCGCTTTTCGGCGAATCGTGCAAAAAGAATAACTCCGCTCAGATCGATACGCAGCACGCACCAACACGTCACAATTATCCATGCAACGCAACAGATGTGGCTTTGTGACGTGTTAAGACCGACTTATGGCAAACAGATTCAGATGCAAAGCACACTTTGAACAAAAAGTGGTTTTGACAAAGAAAAAAACACTATCTTTTATCATAAAACAGTTCGTAAACCTTCAGAAATTGACAAAAACCAACTTTTCTGAAACTTTTGTAAAATGTAATGGCATTATCAACTGATGATTCCAACAAGAAACTTGGAAGTTTGATGCAAAACTCGTCGTGACGATATCTGCTGAGGGCATATTGTGAGCCTTAACCCTCTTACTTTGATGTTGCAACGGGCGCACAGTCAAGGAAAAAATCACTGAGATCCGCAACATAAACAACAAAACTGCTTTTATCGCAGAACGTCACGAATCAACAAGTTTTGGCCGAACTACACAATAAACAATTTTTAAAATCATGAAGATCAAACTTTTATCAATAGAGACGGTGTTTTCTGTTTGTTCTCGTTCACCTGATGACGCAATAAGTGCTTTGTGACGACAGGTCTCCTTCTAACCTCGTCGGAACTAATTTAGCGTTCTAACGAATTACTACAACAGGTACACGTGGTAAAATGTAACATACCAGTTGACCCAATCCCATTGCGGCCGGCCTGGAACGAGGAGGTGGAGGGGGAAGACCGCCACCCCTTCCGCGAATTATCCCACGAGGGCGGGGCGGTGGTGGAGCTCCAGGTCGACCTGTGACAGAAATCATGCGAAACGCTTTTTTTCAAACGCGAAATGGTAACGGCTTGCCGACATAAACTGTTTTTCTGAGGTCGGTACTTTTCAGTCCACCTCAGAAAAAAGCGAGCAAGATTCCTGCAGCAGTTGCTTAGTTCCGATTCCTAAATTGACGCCAGGCCCGATATCGCTAAGCCAACAGGATTCCCCCCTTCGGAATTTCTAGCCCCTATCTGTGGAGATCATTCCACTGCTTCCACGCAACGAGACACCAAACGGTCAACAACCTCTTGTGGTTTCTGGTCTAATCAACATTTGGCAGCAAGTGAAGAAGACGAGGCTCCTCAAACCAGTTGTGCCGCGACTTTTGACGGCGGTCATGGAACACTTCACTGAAATTTCTTTGTACTAGGGCTGCAGACTACCAAACCAACAATTCGAGATTTTAATTACAATAATATTACGTTAAAAAAGAGGGGTAAGGGTAACCCGCACCAATCCTTTTCAAAACAATTAATAAAAATCCTACACAACAAAGGCGCTGTTAATAAACAAAACATGGCAACTTTTAAAAAATACTGTGTCCTCTGGCCGGAATTTTTTTTGCTACTGCAGTTTTTTATTTTTTTGCTCCGCACAAAACGGCAAGCAACAAACCACGCACCTGGATGGCGGCCATACCCGGCTGGCGCGTCGCCGAGGAGCGCGGGCTGGGCACTTCCTTTTCCTTCTGAAAATACACGCTGCGAGTAAATGCGCGCCTCCGCTTGCAACAGGTTTTATGCGATCGGTCGCGAGTGGCATCAGATCGCAGGACTTCAATCTGACCGACCCAGCTTCCGTTGCGGTTTGAATCACGTGACCGCGATAGCCAATCACATGATCGCAGCAACGCTTTCTCTGATACGCGAAATCGAACTTTCTTTTCACAAGATTAAAGCGGTCCGCTGCTGCTAGCCTCGGAAAAAAGCACAAAGAAATGGGTGCCTTTGTTGTTGACTTCCACGAGCTAAAGTCTTCCTGACTTTCCAGGCAAAAACGGAGCTTTCGAGCAGCTTTTTTTCAATGATAAAATTTTGGTGCCTTTTCGGTTTCTCAAGCTCAGTGGTTTTCAACCTGCGGGTCCCGACCACAGAGGGGTCGTGAACCATTTTTGGAGGGGTCGCGAGTAGATATTTTATGCTACACAGCTCTATTACATTTGCTTTATTCGAGTTTTAGATGGAGGGTCGTTGGTGTTATAGTGGGTTGCTATAGAGGTACAAAAAACGTTGAAAACCACTGTAGTCTAGGTACGCATGACGATTACGAAATACGAATAAAAATGTGACGATGACGAGGTGCATTTGGTCTGCGTTGAATAACGTTCTAAGTAGGGTGAGCAAAATCTTGTCCGAAGACTAATTTCTATGCGCGTACATATGGCCGGGAGAAGTTATCGGCGAGACTTCAGGACAAACAAAACCAAACCAAAAAGCTTCAGACTTGACACCTGTTCCATGACACGCTTAAGCAACGCGAGAAAATGGAAGTGAAGATAGGAGTATGAAAGCTGCGACTTTCTTCGCTTTGTCTTCATCGGTTAAGTTTTCACGCTTGTTTTTCTCTGCCATGTGTTTTTTTAGCAAAAATGTGAAAAGGCATGCGCCAAATTTAGAGCTGGTCGCCACAAGCATTAAGATGCTTGTAGCGCAGGGGTGGTTAAACATTTTCTACGGATGGCCACATTGAAAAATTGCTGGCGAGGGCCGCACACATTACATTTGTAATCGCTTTAAAGACTTTTACACAAAGTTTTTACATTAGCCAATACAAAATGAAGGCATTGAGTAAAAATGCGGTTTCGACTGAAGCGCATGGAAGAAAATCTCGAGAATTCTAATGCAATCGTAAAAATTACTTTAACATAGACTGGAAATATGTACTATCTACGCATGTGTGGCTGCCCTGCCGGCAGCACTTTGCCCACCCCTGCTGTGGCGCGAAGGGCAACTGTCATCAGAGCAACACAACGTTGCACTGCGTCATGACTTGCCCGGGCGTCATGCATACTTCACTTCCGCCCCCGAGTGCGTCAAAACGATGTCACACATATTTGAACACTCTCTAGACCAGTGGTTCGGGGGGGCACACGTCTCCAGGGGGGCGCGAACCCTTACGAGCTCTACAACATAGAAAGTTTTTGAACGTGTGAAAGTGCTCCGTCTAATTTGCGTATTAAAAGTCAGGGGAGCTTGAAACACAGGACAATTACTTTTTAAGGGAGCCGCGGTAGAGAAAGGGTCAAGAACCACTGTCCCTGGACAAAATTCAACACTACGGAAACTCAGTTTCTACACAGCGCGGATCTAAACTCACAGAACTACAGCATTTTAATAAGGTCGAAACACGCAAAGCATCACGCCATACATATTTTTCAAATGCCAGCTTCCGGCAAAAAATAAAAAAAAAACATAATAATCAGTCTTGCAAAGAAAGCACACTTGCTATCAGTTCATTTTGCACAAAAACAAAAGCCCGACAGATCACAATGGCGGCTACCGTTGCCAAGCAACCGTCGTGACCAACACCTCAAAACGAGCAAGCGACCTTACCACGGCCAGGTTGTTTACTGAGAGCGATGCAGGTGTCTTACCCAACGTCGCGTCTTCCTCCATTCTATCACGAAACAGGTCACATGAAAAAGTCACAAGAGTACTGCGTTAGCACTCGGTTGGTTCAAGTTCTGACGAGCTACTACTCATGTCACTTTTCAACGATTGCAAACGTGGTACCAGGAGGTGATGTTCTTGACTGTTTGCATGGTGCTGGATTATTTGTAGTGCTTTCCGTCCATCTGACCTGACTGTGATTATATACGTTTGGTTCGGTGTCCTTGGCAGTCATTGGTGTCGGTGCGTGCAAGTTTTCAGCTTCTGTGGCCGCCAGGGCAGCAGTTCGATTGGCGCATGATCGTCAATTCCTCGTGGCAGATATGATCATGATTTCCTCGTGGTTTGTTTGAAAAAAGAAATACTAAATAGCTGAGAGTTACTCAACGTCAACAACGAATGACTGTAATCAGCTTCGATTGTTGCAGCATTGCGTCACTAAGGTTTTTCTCGAACGCGACGCAATGACGCAACAATCAAAGCAATGTCTTCTACCATCTGTTGTAGTGAGGTTATTCGCTTGCTCCCGCTTCCACGCACAATGAAATGTTCTCTGCGCTTTTCAACATGCAGACTTTAACAAAGTTGCTCAATGACAGTCAGTCATATGTTACTTGTGGCCGCATTGCGTGCCTGGGGTGGAGTGTTCACCTCGTGTGGTGCAGCCTGGATGATTCAGTCGCTTGTTCAATGGAACTTGTAAATGATGGCTCCCGCTATCAGGCACTGTACGCTGTAAGCATTAGCATTAGCAGCAGCAGACATGTGATATGAGCACATTTCAATGCAACTGCAAAGTGTGAAAGAAAATGATTCATACATGTTACAACACAATATAAAGGAGGTGGCGAGGTGAGACGAAATGCGATTATGCATGCTTACAAGTGAACAATTGTTGCTAGACAGCTATCTGTGATCAAGCTCTGTAAATTTTAAAATTGGACGTGACTTCTATATTATGTGTTGTCAAAAACCTTTAGTTGTTCAATTTCAAATAACTTGTTTCACACTTTCGAATCAGCGGCGCATTTAACAAATGGCAGATAACACTGAGACCTAACATGTACCACTGTTTTATTCTGCCATAAACAAAAACTTAAAAAAAACGAAAACACACAACGATAAAATCAAATGCATTTGTAAGCTTCAAAGCTTCTAACTTACAAATATATCCTTCTGCCACAGCTCATGATTTGTTCAAAAATAAACATTGTACTGTGACGTCACAACGCAGGTGCTTCGTTAGAGTCCCAGACAAGCGAGATGGATAAAGTGACAGGCACAGTGAACTTTGCAAGTTGAAAACAATGCTGGATGTTATCATTTTGATTTACAGTTTTATTCAGATTCATTGTAAAACTCATTAAAAAGATTGATGTTTGTTCCATTCATCAGCTAAAAGATGAAATAAAATGTTTTTGAAAATACATGGATGGGAGTGCCCGTGATGGTCAGGTGATGCAAGTAGTATCAGTGAAATGAAACAGACGGATTTAGGCAACTTTCTCTCAAATGAAAACAATTGCGTTACATTTTAAAACAACAACAACCATTAACACATTGGTAATACTACATTAGGAAGGGTAGATTAAACAAAAAGAAAAGGAAATCAAAAAGTACAGGGTGTGTTATAAACCTACCTAGCTCTCCTGTGTAATCCCATGTTTCATCATCATTTTTGTAGACATTTAAGCGAGCTGGCTGCAGTAACAATAATAAAGCACACATTGAATAAGTTAGACATGCACAACAAGAACGAGAAACGTCAGCAGTAATATTTGAGAGACAGACAGCCCACCCCACAACACAATTAGGGGCTACTCATCTTCAATATATATACCAAAAAAAAAAAAAAAAAAAAAAAA
>JGI24021J15306_10009839_pt1 | contig 11831 bp, 7 predicted proteins | sample Ectturendosymbi1_FD_15306 | JGI IMG/M metagenome (IMG submission 15306)
CATAAACTGAATAATGTGTGGTTGTAATTTGAAATAAATAGCTTTTTAATCAAAGTCACAATTGAAATTTTCATGGGTACAGATCTTTTTGGGTCACCCTGTATTACAACTGGATTGAATCATAAGTGGTTTTCCAAAAGTTTAATGGCAGCGCAGCTACCATCCGCAACTACCCAACTAGCTGCTAAGTTAAGATTCGTTGATTACGGAAGTATTTTGGAGCTGAATAGTTTTTTCAGTGGAGTATCAGGGTTGATAGTATGAAAGTTTAGCTATGTAGTAGTAGAATAGTTTGAAACATTTTCGCTTCCTAAGCACGTAAACTTCAAATTTATCAATAACTGACGAAATTTACTGAAAACTACATTACATTGCCGGCATTTTCGTTAAAAGTTAGCATTTAAGGATGAGTAAGTATTCCTACAATAACCTAAACAAGGTGGAGAAGGGCAAAAAATGGGTAGCACAGATGGGATCCAAACCGGGGTTGTGCAATTTCATCGCTGTTTGTCTGCTTGTAGCTTAGGTACATGACAAAAGGGTATTGCTGACATTAAAAACGACCTTATTGCCAAAAATCATCCACACAATAATTTTTTTTTTATGTTGTTTATGGGTCGCGAGGTGTTCACCAAACTCAGATTTGGGTCGCGCTCAGAAAAGTTTGAAATTGAAAAATATCACAAATTGAAAGGTTGTGAAGGATAAATGCTACTCTTTTTTTCAGATAAACCTTTAAATGCGCGAGCACGCAATGTCAAGCATCACCAAACTTAAATTTTGATTTCACACATTCAAACAACGATCCGAAAATCCTACGTAACATAATTGTGTGTGGCAAAACCACCGCAATTGACGACTATGACAAGAAATCGTCAGAAACCGTTGATTTCTAAAATATGCCATAAATCACCTCTGGATTGATGATCTTTGTCTGGGAAGCCTGATGGTCCTTTGATCTGACGAAACAAAAACGTAAAACAATAAACACGGGAAGTGGAGAGAAACGAGCACCAGAAAACTGTGTCTACCGTTGACTAAGCTCACTGCTACGCAACTACGGGTTGTAGGGTGGAGACCCTGTTCTAGAGAAATCAATTCTTTGGGAAAGACGCATTTATCAGTTTTTAATTGTCGCAGTTTGTTTAGATTTATTCATTTCGTCTTTAAGCTTCTTTGCTTCTCAGCTCTAACTTTAGCCTCTCAACTTTTCACCCGTAAGCATTGCTTGCAAATTTCAGGACTGAGGATGTGTAATTTTACGTGAAATTGATTTCCTGGTAAAAAAATTTGCTGATCAATTCCTTGCTTACAACCTTGCGGAGAGTACTTACTTGCATTCCTATCATTTCGCACAACCATTAAGTAAAGCACCCTTTCATTCAAAAGTCTCCGCGGCACTTACTCATCCTCAGCAACAGGCTTCTTCACTTGAGGCCTCCTCAACCTGCTTGTTTTCACTGATGACGCTGCCGCTTTTTTAACGGTCGCGGGCGTTCGTTGTCTCTCAGCACTAGAAGCCTGCGGATCTTCCTCGGGAGTGGAACTGGACATCGATCTCCTGCTGGCGCGGACAGAAGTTGAGCTTAAAAATACAAGTCTGTGTAAAATTGTTGCAAAAACCACAGATCGCGGAAAACACCAGAAATAAATTGTATTGGCAATACCCTAACCCCAGAGGAAATAATAAGCAAAGAAATTGATAGTGATCTTTGTGGAACAGAAAAATCGCGCCTTAGATTTAGTTGCACACTCTGTTTCGGCAAACATTGCAACACAGCGAGCAACCAGCAATATGTTGCAGTCACGGCTTACTTAAGATATCTTAAGTATGCCATGGTGCAGTAAAGTTCACTCATGTGTGCGATTTTCAACTCTCAGACAAACGTGACGCAAAATATCTTCAATCGAAGACGTGCGATGAAGTCTTAAAATAATTCTGGACAAATTTACACAGAAGTTCTGATCAAGCATATTAAAAGCGCCGACAAGATGAGAATTTATTTGGAAAAACAAGCGTTTAACCACATTAGCGCCAATTGACCATAAAAACGATACCAATCTGCCTTGATATGCCCTTGACAAAAGCTATCAAACACATCAATAAGTCAAATTAGAAACCTGCGCGAGTGACTCAAAACCCCAGATCAACACATCAAAAGCACCAACAAGGTGAACTTAACCGGATAAACGTGACATTTTATCGGTTACCTGCAGCAACAGAAACTCAGTTTAGGCCTGCCTGGACACGCCATCGACAAAAGCTACATAGTTTGTTGTCTCGAGAAACATCGGTTGAATAAACTAGAAAAATTAGCGCAGGTATCCATCGCTGAAGCATTTCCATTGAAATTGTGAAAACCAAAAACTTGAAAGAGCACATAATCCAAAAACCTGCGTTAGCGTCTGGTTGACAGCATGGGTTGGAGATCATCCCGCCTGATCTGCCTGCTCCACTGAAAAAAAGCTGCCCTAGTCTCCGTCTATCACTACTTCTATGTTATACCAAGTCAACGTCACGCGGCGTTCCTTTAAAGACAAACCTTAATTTAGGATTAGGTCCTGTCTTTGCAGCTGGAAGTATTCTCACCTAACTTGTAACACTGTCGTATCAAAATGCAACAATGATCCAGGACGAGTGCCTCCTACCAACGGGGCAATAGGTTTGCACAAAGCTTTTTTGGGGCCGATACCGATGTTTTTCATTTTTTATTGCCGATATTGCCGATGACCGATGTTTTTCACTACTCAAGCCACAGCTTAAAGACATCACAGTGCATTTTTACTTCAGTATGTAGACCACAATCAACCACCACGTAACACATCCGCAATATATCGGCATGCCGATGCATAGGTCGAGTTCTAGTTAATACCTGACGTCATCCTACTGTAGATCTCTTACAGTTGTGCTATTCGCACACACCACGATACACCTGTTCATATTGTTAACGACTCAACCGTNTTTTCACCATTTCGCACTACCGTTAAATAATTAAAGCACCCTTTCAATCAAGTCTCCACGGCACTTACTCCTCAGCAGCGGGCTTCTTCACTTGAGGCCTCCTCAACCTGCTAGTTTTCGCTGATGACACTGCCGCTTTTTTCACGGTCGCGGGCGTTCGTTGTCGCTCACCACAAGAAGCCGGCAGATCTTCCTGGGAGAACGCCTCCTGGGAACTGAAACCGGATATCGACCGTTTTTTGCTGACGTTCACTGTGGATTGGCTGTGAAATAAAAATATATGTGAAGCACCTACGACAATTTAAAAATAACTACAGTATGTTCACATTGCAGTGACGATCGTAGTCAAAAAAAATTTTTACGTAACTTTCGTGACACGCCCTGCTTCCCGGCAAGTTGCTAGTATTTGAACACTTGGCTCCTCATTCCTTGCCTACGTTAACTACACCTTACGTTATCATTTGGACTTATCATCCGATGAAATAAAAACAGCTCAAAATGTTCCCGTTTCAGGCAAAAGCTTGAGCCGAAATTTTCATTCAGCACACCAAGTTCAAAAACCCCAGAAAACAAAGGATCTCTCACGAAAAAGAAAGCTTGAACTGAGAAGTTCAATTCTCATCTCAGAGTAACAGAGGAGGTGCCATGCTATCTTGAAACAAAAACAACAAACGTACCATTGTCTTTGAGTGCAAATGTAAAATTGTACTGTCCAACACCAGACCTCCACTATAGCCAAAAGCTGCGCGACAACGCAATCACGACTCCATTCATTCACCAAATACAATAAACCAATAAAAGAATATAAATTTACGCACTTGGTTTTATTCAAGGTTTTTCTAAAATGTTGGCTTTCTTCCTTGCTGATCTCATCAACCACGTAATCATTTTCATTGACGAAGGAGTCCATGTCACTCTCATCGTCATCGATATCGAGAAGTTTCTATACACAGAAAATGACACCAGATACGCATAATACAAAACCAGTGTGTGTAGGAAACAAACATATGTCAGCTCCCAAAAACAGTTAAACCTGCCCTCTCTATTTGAATAAGATTTTAGGACTGACGATGCGTGTTACATGAAATCGAATTTCGTATTAAGCAAAATTTGCTGATAGATTCCTTGTGGTCTCTCCCACGTGGAGAGTAATTACCTGCCCAATGAGTACAGACATTATCTTAGCAGCGAAAAGAAGCACTAAGACGGCTATGTCCAACCTGCTACCCCTGTTGAAGGTTTTGTTGTCATGTACAATGCAATAGCAACCTGACTTTATATTGATAACATTAAATTTGGTATTTTTCACACAATGGTCCTCCGTGCCGCTTCATCATGTTTGTGCTACGTAGTGACAGATTTCCATGTGTCCACTGACACCTCGTTGCAAAAAATACAGCACAGATCAAACATAAAACTAGCTCTGTTGCTATGATCTAACAACCTATGAACGTCAAAACTCAATTGGTCGGCTTTTCACAGATTGCCTCGTTCAGAGAAAACCAGCATTCGAAAAATCAGTTATACAGCTTAGAAATACCTTATGGGTTGTATTTCCAACGGCGCTGGTACTTTTCACCGAGAAAAGCTCATTTTCAACATCATCTTCATTGTTGTCTACATTCTAAATAAAACGATTGTGGTTACGTATCACACAGTTAATTGACTCTAATTGATTTAGGCCCATTCAAGAAAAGAAATAACATGTTTACTAAACCCAGGTCAGAGTAAGGTGGACACCTCGACGAGACAAGTTTATATGAAGTGCAGCATCCAGTATGAGCCTGGTTCAGTTACTTTGTTACAAGCAGTACGGTGGCGGATGAGGGATTTCCACTGCTGCAGGTTTCGGACAGATAATAATAGTTAATGAGTTCGTTTTTTTTTGGAGAAACATGGCGGATAGCTCATGGCGCGAGATCAATTGGTCTTGCACAGTGGATACAAAACTAAAAGGTCATCTGATTTTCAAGGTGTTCAATATCCGTATTTAGTGCATACCCGCAGGCAGCACTCAAAACATTTACCATACAGGTAAAACTATGCGAGCACGAATGTTACCACGAGATGGAATAAATGTTCCAAGCCTAGCCAGACAACTTGATAAAACGAATCTACGATCCAGTAAAAACTTTTCGCCTTTCTGGATCATTCTAAAAAACTTTCGCTTTTTTTTCAACAAACAAGCTTACGTAAACACAAGCACTTTGTGCTTTTTAAGGAAATTGTGTAAGCTTAGGCCAAACCATACAAAGAAAAAAATCGCGTAAAAATCTTTCAGAACATTAAAAACTGTAAGATCTTATGTGAAAATATGGCTACATTCCTTTGTTTACAAAACCGTTCTAGGTTTCAGCTTGGTCTGACATCCACCCGCATAACTATACACTGATCTCAGTTTCCAAAACCAATACTTATTAAATGTCCTGTAACTTAAAATGCCTTGGAAACATTACGAAAAATCAAAAGAACAAAACAGCCTTGCCCAGAACAAAACGAGCTATCGCCATGCAACCACAATGTTTTACCTGTGGAACAACTTTAGAGTTCGTGGTTAAGGATGCTTCCGCATGGTCAGCACTACCAAGGTTTGCTTTTGGTTGGATTTCCGAAAAACTTAGCCTGAAACAAGCAAAACATTGAAAATTGTCTGAAAGGTGGACGTCGTCAACAAATACTGTATTTGTCGATGGCGCTTTATAACTACAGTGGTCTTGTAGCGCCATGACTGAGTTTTGTACAATGTCTGGTTTCATCTGACTCGGTTTGTTTTTGTGTTCTGCATGTGTTTCCTGCAACTCTTCTGCACAACATGCGCCTGATAATAACGTTGCTTTGTTATGTTGCAGCTCGGTTAACGTTTTACGTTAATAAAACCTGGATTCAGTTTTGTAATCCCTCGTAAGATTTATGACATGTGGTTTCAGGTTTATATAACCAAATTAGACATTCGAGCACTAACACTATTTACAAGATTCCTATTAGCTTTTTCACGAGGTGAATTGAAAGAGATAATTGCCGTTGAAACTGTCTTATTTTACAGCAAAGTAGCACGAAAAAAATTGCAACGGTTCAGTTAAAGCCAAGATTTGCGAAACAAAAAATTTATCCTGGCAACAACCTACAAAAGAAATTTCAGGATTCTCCATATCATTTACTTTCTTCTTTTGTTTAAACGAGACGCGTCAGTAGGCATACAGATGCATCAGCTTTGACACAATGCAGCAAAATCTTGAATTTTGCAACTCTCAGCAATCATCGATGTTAATGTGAATGATAGACAGCACTGTTTCACGTACCACTGCTAGCTCTTCTAACAGGATGACAAACGAAGGATTACTCAAAGCTCAACCAAATACAAACCAACCTCTCTAACAGCCAAGCAACTTATTATTTTCTTCAGCTTTGCAGGCATTTTGAGGGATCGACAAATCTCGATATCCACGCATTAGTTCCTCTCAGACGTAGGGCATGGCCACATACAATCACAGGCGAGCATACTGACGCTGCCGTTCGTTGGCAAATTAATGACAGATAGAATTTCTGCGTGGAAGCTGGCGCTAATACACCGAAACCTATAGAAACATGCACCGCCCCGCACAGTCACTGTATGGACTTGCGCATTGGCTATAAGACACGCCAGGGAAGCATGGCAGCGATGCAAATTCCGCATGAGTCAAACAGCGCCAGCAATGAATAGGCGGCGATCGAACAAATGACCAAACCTACAGTGTATTGAAACTGAATCGTGCTTCTCAAAACTATTTTCTTAGTAGTCTACCTCTTTTTCAGCGACTTCGTTGAGATGTTCACCGGTCTGCTTGATTGGTTTGTAGGAGCCAGTGAAACTATTGACGTAAGGGTGAAGCTTCCGTCTACAGTGCCGTTAGCCATGAAGTCGTTCGGAGGTGCGATCCGCACTTTCGGTGAAGGGGTGATCCGCACTTGGGTGGCACAGAAAAAGTGTTTTTGCTCGGCGTTAACTACTGAAAGGCACACAAGGTTTCATGAAAGAAGGTTATGCGTTGAAGTTGCCGCTCGAAACCGATTGACACGCACTCCCCGAATGGGCAGGTAAGCTTTTCGGAGATTAAAAAGATTAAAAACGTCAGTTACAGCGATTTGCAATACCTCAGCTAACAGTGACAAACCCTAGATTTAAACCTTGTTTGGAATTGCTTCCCAGCAAAGAAGAAAAACACAACCGATAATCAAAGAACTCATTAGGTGTGCCTCAAGACATGCAAAGATTTGCTGCAAGCAAACACACCTTTTTCATGATTTGACAATTTTGGGTCTTCTGCAATACTTTCCTTTTCTTCATAGTTGAATTTCTACATTAAGAAACAAATGAACTGTGTGATGTAAAATCATTGATCTGTCATTTATTTTCAGAGGCTTAATGGTTAAAAAAACAGAAAAACGTGACTGAATGCTGAACTTGTTTTCAGAAGCTTCAACAGTGAATGTGGAGATGTCTAAACAGAGTTTTTCAATATACTGACAAAAATCGTCTTTTTGGTTCAGGACGAAAAATCAATGGTGATGAGGTGGCAATAAGGCAACGCAGATGTGTCAAAACCAAGAAAAGGCAGGTCTTTACAGAAAGAAGGCTATTTGATTTTATCTTTGCCGCAGGGCAGCTAATGGCACTGTTTAATAACTTGATCTTCATAAGCAATGATGTTGAACCTGAGCACTGGTTTGAAATTACAAAGTGAAAGAAGCCAAGCATGTTACCTTGGAACCACTGATTCCTTCGACTGCATCGTTTCGGACCTCCTCTCTCGTTAAATTTTCTGGAAAGTAAGTTAATTAAGTATCCTAATCCCAGTAAATATTGAAACGATTCATCTGAAGTACTTCAGTTGCATATATTCAAGCATCACCCGGCAACTCTAACTCAGCAGTTTTTCGATGAACGAAGGATATAATATGCTCTAAACAGGTTTATAAAGGCTGCACAGCAGCACAACGCATATAGAAATAGCAGCTGACCCTTATCAATTCCCAAAGCTTTTGTCGAAAATCTGGGCGCATGGGATCCATCCCGTTGCATCTGCGAAATCAAAAAGTGTTAATATCACACAACCACTGCAAATGTGCGATTGGTAATGTATTTGTGGCAACTTTTATAACAAGTGGAACGAACTCCTTCGGCAAAATTCCAAAAAGGTATGAGATTCGTGGTTTATTATCACTACATATTACCATCTGTTTGCAAGACGTTTGCCAGGAATAAGAAATTCCGCAGTGAATGAACTGTAGCACAAAACAAACCTGATTATAAAACTTCCCCCAATAAAAACACTTGCGCCTTCCTTTGCAACAGTTAATGTAAGAAAGAGCAGACCCAACAAATACTAACAAAAAGATGGGGTGTCCTAACCTACGTCGCAAGACCAGTTAAGTATACTCCAGATAGATGTTTAAACACTTCGCGGGAGACCGACTTCAAAATAGGTGCCAGTAAAGGGTGTATTTTAAATGTTTCATAAAATGTTCAAAGCTTGTCTGCCTTGCAAGCTTTGCTTATCAGAGAATAGAATGATCAAACTTTGCACGCTCAATACACGATCGACGTAAATGTCCAAAAAAAAACTTTGGGTAATTTTTCCCAAATGTATATCTATAAACCATTGGCTTGATTTTTCACCCAAAGTCAAATGTAGGGGGAAAAAACTAACACAAATCTAAGAGCTTAATAAATAGATATTGTAGCATTTTATGGAAGAGGTTAAACTTATTTACAAGATTTTGTTTAAACATAAGTATGTTTACAAAGTTTCAATCATGCACTATGCAGTGGTTTTAAATTTTTGCGCTCACAGCTTTTTCTTCGCTTACCGTGAGGAAAATTAAAGCGGTCTCTTAAGTGATCTTTTCATGTCCTTCGTGAAAATCACGGTTATCGAAATCAAGTAATTCAACGTTTAAAAGTCAATTAATTTTGCTTATGGATTGCTATATTTCTTCAGAAAAAATGTTCGGATTACAAAGTTGAAACCATACGTTACTTTATACGACCTTACAGATAAACTATTCGCAACGACGGCAAAAAAGCAACACAGAAGAGACGGAAGAAGTCGGAATTTTCGTGAAATGTTTTAGGAGAGACGCGTGACAAAGTTTTCAGAACTAACACCATTACCACAGTTCGAGCGCATTTATAAGCAGATTATTCTTCGTGGTTTTATAAAATCCTTAGGACATACATTAACCACCAAAGATATCGTTCAAACCCTACAGATTACAAATTAAGCAATCTTTGTTGAGTGGAAATTTTTTCAACATCACTGTCCGGTGCGGTTCACCGTTTTAGGTCGGGTGCTTGGTCGAACGTTTACAGCACTGTTGCGTGAAAAAAAGTACTATGCTTGCGCCACCGGGCAAGAGGGGTAAACGGCGCACTGCAACAAGGATGCCAAAGACGTTCCAGTGGGCAAGGTATCTTCTCATAGCTTAAGATCCAATCTTAAAACATTTATCCAAATCTCAGAGGTTATATGCAAAAAAAGCTTTGCCCGCATCAGTTTAGACCTATTAACTGCGATCTAATTTATGTTTTTTTCACTGACACATTTCAGTCATTTGTCCTATAATATTATTAAAATTTACCGTAACAGTACTCACTTGTTTATATTTTCAGACCATTTGACTGACATGACAATTTTTTTCGGTCATTTAAAAAAATTCGGCCCACGACTGACAAAAGTCCTAGACTGCGACTATGATTGCAGTAGGAGTTTTACAACTTTCACACCTTTGTTGATGCAGAATGTTTCGCATTTACACATTTCAACAAGCGTGTGCTCTGTATTTGTGCACAATGCAGTGCAGACCCTTCGAATTTCTGCGATACTGCCATACCTTCACGCAGTCATGCACTGATGGCGGTGCGTGCTGATTTTTGACGCCACTCGCTTTTGCATCTGTTGTGTTTTTACGAAAGTGATAGTTTGACACAAATGTTGCACACCTACCTCGACATCACTGGAGACAGTGAGAAGGGTGTCAATGTTGCTCCCAGAAGCATCATTTTCATCTTAAAATTTGCAAACAAGCTCTTCACTTGATAAAAATGGCAAGGCACAAAATCTAGATTAGGCTACTTCGACCATTTTTTTCGCACAGCATGTTAAATTCTTTGTTCATAACTTCTTTAATTCAGACAAGAAGCTTCACACAAGGCTGCAATTACAGCAGTTGGAACATGGCAATCCAATTTACGACAATTTCTTGTTTGCATGCCTATACCATAAACGTTTGAAAAACACAGTTATCTGAAACTACAGTATTTCCACATAATTTATTGCAAGTGCAGCAGTCACTACGATAGGAGCAACGACAACAAGAGAAAACACTGGCTGTAGCAATGCTTGCAAGGTAAAGGTGTTTGATACTGACAAACCTTCCACATTTTAAAAGACATATGTTTTAAATTATGCACTCAGCCACAGGATTGTGTGTTGAGATATTGTATAAAAATGAATGGGGGTATTCATTAAAAATTCCAAAACCAAAATAAACAATGGACTTTAAACAAAGATTTAGACAACTTCATTTATCATTTAAATAGCAAGAAATGCTACCTGTCTCATATCAGCAGATCTATTTAGTTGCAATTTATGATTCATAAAAGCAGTCAACTTACTTCAGTCATACAATGGCTAAGAACACAACCACATACCTAATGAAACATCAAAAAGCTTATTGAGGTCTCTGTAAAAGGAACCAACTTTCCTGTGCGTCTGAAAAAAACAACTTGAAATCTAAAGTTGTCAGGAAATAAGACAGAAATATAGGAACAACTTGGGTTTAAAAGATTAATACATCTACTATTTTGCAGAGCCTTTTTTAAACAAGCAAGTATCTTTGTTAATGCAAACTATATTCAATACTGTTTTGAAAATACAAAGTTTACATGAAACAACAAACCAAGAATAAACTTCAGAAATAAAAACAGTAACAAAGTAAATATGAACAGTTAAAATCCTTTTACTGATATTTTTATCGCAATATATTTCTTTCCTTAAAAACAGTAAAAAAGTGGATGCTATCTGTATCTGATTTTGAGTTTATGTGAATTAATTACACCTAGGAATGATGCCCATTTTAACCTACAAAAATATATGCAATTTAGATGAGATTGTGCTGCATTATATTCAAACTGAAAGCAAACAAGTACTGATAACTTTTGAAACTCATTTCTTCCTGCTAAAAATTACAGCATTTACTTTATTGCAATACTGTACATTCGATTTGAAGATAAATTAGCTTTAGATCAGTGGTCATCAAGAGAGGTGAAACTGCAAGAGAGGTGAAAGAGAAAATGTATTATGCAAGGTTCCCACACATTTTCAAAAACACTTTCCTGTACTTTTCAATACCTTTTCAATAGTGAACGTAACAACTTTAATACCATCACTTCTCTTCATTTTTCGAAAATTTTATTCATGGAACATAAGGCAAAAAATATTTGTAAAACTGTCATCAATGGTAACGAACAAAATTTCAATAAAAAATGGCTAAATTTGGAATTTCCATACTATTTCAATACTTTATTTACATTTGGGCCAAAGTCAACACTTTTTCAAGGTCTTGAAAACCGATTTAACAATTCAATACTTCCAATACTGCTTGGGAACCCTGATTATGGGGGCAATTTTGTGATTTACCAGATTTGGGGAACATTTATAGTGTCTATAGGGAAGATTTCTGCAGGTTAAAATATACTAAAGTTTTGAATTGATTCTAAAAACAAAACATTTGCTAACTTGGAACCAAATCATTTCATATGCCTTCGACCCCATGGTTCATAACAAAGGATGTAAAACAGGGGTGGGGAACCTATTTACTATCACAGGCC
>JGI24021J15306_10009843_pt1 | contig 11829 bp, 8 predicted proteins | sample Ectturendosymbi1_FD_15306 | JGI IMG/M metagenome (IMG submission 15306)
CCATAGGTTACAAAGTATGAGGCAGTTTGCTTTAACAAAAATGTACATTGATCAGTACTATGACCAGCCTTAAAACCAAACTGATTGTCTGTGGTACCAAGTAAAGGAGAGATGTTAGATAATATGAAGTGCTCAAGCAGCTTTGACACCACTGTGGCCACTGCGACTGGTCTGTAATTTGAAGTGTCAGACATATTCCCATTATTGTTTTTGCATATGGGAACTATTGTTGTGTTTGAAGAGGAATTGGGTATATACCCGTGAAAAAATGTTGTTGCTCCGGTCTCGTTCAAAAATTATCTTAAATTATTGTGAATCAGTCAAATGGTTTCAACTCCATTTAACCATTTTATAGGTTTATGTGTATATAAGAAACTTGAGAACCCGAGACGGTCAACTATTACTAAGCTCTTATAACTTCTTGCACTCCACTGGAAACAAAGGAACGCCGCCGAACTTCCAAGTTGTTCGTACGACTTCATAAGCGTAACTGTGTAATTCTTTTAACAAGCCACTTGTGAAATACGTTACCAAAAACTGAGGTCAAAATTCCACTATAGCCATCGGAGCAATGGTTGATGCAGAGCTTATTCGCTTATTCCAGCTCTATGAATTTCATGAGCTTAGTAGATAGCTTAATCTGCATAGGAAGCATTCGGTGTAATTTTGAAAGTCTGAGGCTCCCGTTTTACAGTTAAAATTATCCGCACTACCGTAACTGGCGGTGGGCAGGGGGCAAGCCCCACTGGCAAGCAAAATATAAAAAACACGCCCCCATTTACCTTACCGTACATTTTGATATTTAGTATTCTTTTGGTTTTCAGTCGTTTGTCGTTTTTTATGTTTTTCGGGGTGTTTTCGTTTTTTTAGCTAGTACAGACATCCACACCCGGATTTACTATCATTTCTTACTTTTTTCTGAGCGTTGGCTATTGGCCCCCAATACGGTGGCCAGTGGCCCCCCTTCAACTACGTTTTTCCCCCTGGTTCAAACCTCTAGTTACGTCACTGATTGTCCGGGTAAAGCAATTGAGCGGCTGGTGCCGATTTCATAAAATTTTGTGAAGTTCATCTATACCTTTCGACCTTCCAACTGCCTAATCTAAGCACAACGACCAAACAGTGTATTGAAGGTCAGTTATAATACAGTGTTACGTCATGTGGGTTTGATGCAGTTTTCATAGACTGCAATTGGCTGTGGCTGTGACTGTGAGGTTTAATTCAATCTCGTCAAGTGAGAAAAACCGTAACACCTGCGAAGTATGATGGCCAGCTACACTTTTTGATCCCAGGACAATTGACACGCGATGAAAAGTTTTTACAAGTTTCGTGACATGTATACCATATCCTATTTTAAACCCGTAAGAAATCTTTGACGGAATTTCCCTGTGGAGTGGAGGCTGCTGATGATCGCAGCCGATTGCGCCATCTGGTGGCCAACTTCTACCGACATTTATTGTTTCAAATCTTACCAACGGTTCTACAAGCAAGATGTAAGCACACAAAGATGAAGATACAAAAATTATTTTCATTATTCTTTCGAGATTATTTTGTGATAGAGTTAACAGCAAACCAATCTATAAAAATGTTTTTATTCGTCTTTTTCGTGTCTGCAAATTGTTGCAAATTGTTCTTGACTGCTCATTTTCGCCATAAACTCGCCAGACACGCTATTCTCAAATTCATTCAGTAAGACCCCGTGGGAAGCAAAAAATAAGCCTTGTTCAGCATTTTTTAAGGAAAATGTTAGATACCCGGTATGAACCTGTAGGGGCCCGATTTCTCTGATTTTAGGGACCCGATTATCTCTGATGATAATTTTCTCTGATTCTAGGGAACGATTTTCAATTCAAGGGACCACAATCGAGTCCCTAAAGCACCTAAGAAAAACCCTGGTTTTGTTCATAGTATTTGTTTTCATGCATTTGTAAATAGGCTATCCTTTAAACCACCAGATCGATGGGCGTCGGAAGGGGGGCAGGGGCGGTCAAGGATCCCCCTGGATTCTGAAAATTTTAGCAAAAAAAGGTTGTTTTCTTAGTTTCGAGTGGGAAAAAAAATTTCACCATTTGGGCTCCCCCCTGGAAAAAATCCTTCCGACGCCCATTGCCAGATCACCTACTTTCTATCTCGGGAAAGCCCCCTCAGTATGATTTGTACGACACCAATGTGAGATTCATGCAATTTGTCACAAATACTGCTTATACAATATCGGTGGAAAACTTTCATTTGTGAATAGAGGTTGATCAAGAAGTACACAAATCCTTCTTTATATGCTAACGATAAATAAAAATGCCAAAAACGGATGAAACTAATATAACTGGCAAACTGAAATTTAAGAAAAAATCTTAACATTGCAATTAAAAAAAAACTTTGCTTTTCCTCTGACTCATTTATGGAGCAGAAAAAAAAAACTCAATTAAAAAAAGAAAACACTCCGTAAGATACAAGCAGAAAGGGAAACTAATGAAGTTGTCGTCATGTTTTTCTAGTGAAAAAATAACACAGCTATAGTTTCATTCATAACACAACTATTGTGTCATTCAGGAAATTTCATTTTCTTCTTCGAAAAATTCTTATTTAAACCAAAGAGCATTCAACTCACTCCCATACACCAGGGCAAGTGGTTTTAAACATGAGTCAAGTGTTGCTAAAATCTGAAAGCTTTGGATCAAAGCTGAAAATCCATAAACGATACAAAAAAATGCAAACGTGATTTGTGGACTATTAACACACAGTTCTCATGGCTGCAAAAAGTGAAATGCAAAAAGTTGCCTTGGAGACTGATCCACGTCTTCAGCGATGTACTGGGAACAGTAGATCTAAAGTAAGTTGTTAAAATGCAGGGAGATTTATTCAAAATACAATAAAATTCTTTTACAAAAAGGCGTTAGCATAATTCATCGGAAGTCGAAATTTTAAATATTTTGCTTCAAAAACAAAATCCTCTTTTTCCTGTGAGTTAGGCAAAGATTGAGGATTTAGATTATACATTGCACTTTAAGTTTTGAAATACTGTTAGGCTTTATGACACTTGAGCCCTACATCGCGTTGAATGTCGTTGCTCTTCTGGCATTCCTGAAAGTAAAGCAAACCATGAAAACACAGCTGCGCAACACTTTCGATCGACGTTTGAAAATTGCTGATTTCATAATTCAATTAAATTCGTTTTTTGCACTGGCGCCAATGCAGNAGCAGGAAATACCAGAACCTGCTCTACCAGAGGCGCTGCTCCAACGCTTGGATGAAAACGAAAGAGTAGGAAACAATTTAACACATTTGAAAGGGCGTGCAACAACCGCAGCAAAACACAAAAAACAAACGACAAACGCGATTGGACTAAGACACAAAAGAAGAATGAAGTCAAAAGCGTAAAGAAAAAAGGTTTATAAACGGACATTTTGAGGGAGAACCAGAAAAGAAACATGGGGAAGGAAACACAGTTGCAAGGGGTGCATCGCACCCGGGCCCGGTCAGTACTGGGGGGCGGGAGGATGAAGGTACGCAAGTTAAGTTTTTCTGTAATCAAGCCTAAAATTACTAATGTAAGCCAGTTAGCAGGAGTAGTGTATTTAAGGGGAGGCGAGCGAGGCATTTGCCTCCAACCCCCCTGTTAGGGGCCCCCTTCCAGGTGTTTCGCGCGTAAATTTTCCTCCGTTTTGGTGAAAAACTTATTATCCACTCATATAATATACTCTGAAAAAGATCAAATGTACCTGTATGTACTATGATTTCAAAGGCCCCCCGGCCCCAACAGCCCTTGTAATGCGTAAGTAGGCTACTCTGCTTTTGAAGGGCCCCCAATACCAACTGCATTGTGTACGTACTTCGCTTTCAAAAGCGCCCCCAACAGCAGTGTGTAAGTAATCTGCTTTCAAAGGGCACCCACCAGCATCTCTACTATGTAAATAAGTAAAAGCTTCAAACCAACTTCAGTGTCATTAAAAACCGTGCTAAAATTTGATCATTAAAAACCGTGCAAAAGTTCTGAAAGACCACATCAAGTAAGAATAAAAATTTATGCCATATAATAAATCTAAGTCTTTTTCACTGTCAGTGAATGAAGCTTCTCATAATATTGTGTAGCAATGTTTGCAGAAAGGTAGGTTATATGATATTTTTTTTGCTACTTTTGCACATTTTTCAAACAATAGTGTCAATGCAAGATGATGGCAGTTTTGATTCACCAGACTCAAAGCTTTTCCAAACAAGACTCAAGTTGGATTCCTTGTATATATGCCAAGTTCCTGAATGTTAAAAGGATGAAACTTAAAACAAATGTAGTATTTTCAATCTGCTTGGTTGTTGCCTGTGGTTTCATGGAGTACCTTAAATGACATGGCTGTGAACAAATTCGGGAAACCAAGAAGTTCAGGGGGAAAGTGTGTTATAAATTTCTAGTTTATTAATGGTGAATGCAGAATAACGGAACGCAAAACTAGACAAGTGGGGCCGATGTCAACTTGGTATCGCTTAGCTTTTATGTGTTGCTGGCTTTGTGTTCCCAGCTTTCAGTGTTTTTAAAATTATGTATTATGAAGTACCCTTGTGCATTTTCTGTTATGTCAGTCATGCCGCATATTCTGGAACGTATCGATAGGCCCCAAGGCTTGATTAGGTCATATCATGTTTGGCTGAGTGTGATGAGAGGTCCCCATTTTCAGCCTTGCCTCGGGCCCCCCAACCCTAAGTCAACCACTAGTTGGCAGATAACAATTAATTTGTAGATCTTAGCATGACAGTTGATTCAGATCACTATACAAATAAGCTATACAAATTTAGACTATAGGGAAGCTAGGGGCCCCGGTTTCTGTGTTCGTATCCCCTGTAAAATGGTAAAAATTTTTTCGGAGGCCCTGGCTCCAGGTGCCAGTGTTACGTCTAGGAGCACAAGGAAATTAGCAAATTGTATTTCTTCATGTCGGATGCAACATCTGTGTTCAAACAAAATATTCAAACTTCAAACCTGATGCTTTTACCAGTCAGCTGGATTTGGCAGCTAAAAGTCTGATGGTCAACAAAAGTTTCAAAAAGTCGTATGAAGACAATTGTGCTGGAAATTCAGCCGTGAATGACGAATACATCTTGGAGTGCTTGCAAAAGAGACTGTTGTGCAGCACTCACTTTAAGGAAAACATTTAGTAAGTGAAAGCTTGTAGAGACAAATGCAGCTTTAGAACAACTTTATCCTCTGTTATTTTGTTCTCTGGCACAGCGTGGTCCAAACTGCTTTTGACCTACGGGCCATTTTACAAAAACGTGGGAACTCGCGGGCCACTTCCAACAAAATGATGTATAAAACTACAGATTCATAAAATTTGAAAGTAAAAAAGAATGATAAGCGAGTGGGTCATTGAAATTATTACACAATAGAAATTTATTACAAATCTCTATCAGTGGAATACCTTTGGTCGAGGCTTCTCTGACACTATCATTCGTTTATCAATACCCGTGTTAGTGGTGCAAGTCGGAGACTATCGTCCAGTGTTTCGCCTGCCATTCGATTTCTGTTTTTGGATTTAACTTGCTTCATCGTAGAAAATGTACTCTCACCACACGTACGTTTCCAAACAACGCGTGCATTTTTAGTGCGAAATCTTTCAATTTGGGATTTCCATCTTTGCTGACAAATTTTCAGAAGCTTTCTACGGTCTCTAACACCGTTAGTATTGCACATTTTTATTAAAAGATGTGTTTGTTCTAAATAAAATTACCTATTGCAGAGATGGGCAATTAATTTTGATCGAGGGCCACTTTGAGAAGGCCACTTTCAGCGGAAAAATAGACAGATTTATTTAGCGCTACTGAGTTCATTGCGCCAGATGTACTCTTCAAGGCAACGAACAGGGCATTGAAAAACCACAGAGGTTATAAAGACAGGTGTTAGCAGAGGGCCGTACCTTCTAATTTGATCGTAAAAAAATAAATAAAACAAATTGGTACAAAATGTATTATTTATTGTTCTTGTGCAAATGCACTTTATCCAGCACAAGCAATTCAGTGAGACAATGTAACCTCACACGTTTTTCAACAAATTTCAGATTTTGAAGATTTTTCCTGAATGCTTCCGCGGGCCACCAAAAACGCTGTGGCGGGCCACATGCTGCCCACGGGCCTGTAGTTGGACCACATTGCTCTAGCACGTTGTTTAATTTCTTCCATCAATCAACAAAACTAGTGAGTTTTTCGAGATCTTCTCGTCAGAGAGATATCTTGTTGTAGCAGCATGATATTGGGCCTTCTCGTAATTATTTACCTTTTTTGCAGAAACTAACTTAGTCGATTGCCAGTCATTACCTTCCATAACAGGTTAATGCAAAAATGATTGCAAACATACTCAAATAGTTTCCAGATCACAATAATGTGCTCGATGGCCTCCAATCTGGATTTAGAGAACGGCCAAGGGTCACTGACCACACTTTACAACTTCACGATGCATTTTACAAAGCTTTAGCCAACAAACACCATGTCCTAGCAGTCTTCTTTGGCTTTGAAAAGGCTATGATATGATTGGTCTACAGCAAGCGTGTACAAAGTGTGACCCGTAGGTCAAATGCGGCCACGGGAGCATTTCACCTGGCCCATGGCTTGGTTTTAGACGTGTCATTTGCACCCCGACAAAGCCTGGATTACGCTTCTGCGTCGGCGAGACGGAGTTTTCTTGCTGCTTAGACGTTTCCCGTTGTGTTTTGATGTGCTGAGAGCGAATATGAGCACGGTTGCCATTACATAGGAGTGATTCTGCTTCAAACCATACGCGGAATATGTGGACTATGCTATTGCACTTTACAGTAAAAAATTTCAGACGGAACTGCTGGCCCGCGGGCACTTTCGAATGATCAATTTTGTCCCTCTTTGCAAAAGCGTTTTGACAGGGCTACCTTATATACTGATAAAGTTATTATGAATCGGGTTATGAGGTAATATGTTAACTTTTATAAATTCTTTTATTTCCAATCGAACGTTTCAGGTCTTTTCAGGTCTGCGTAGGTTCTTCATATTTATTTGCTAGCATCCTTACTGCATATGAGATTGAAGTTAATACAATACTACGTTATATTCCATACCAACTTGGGTCGTCATCAAATTCGCGAAAGATCTGCGCTTGCTCAGCAGTAGTAATTCCAAAGATATTCCATCAGCNGCAGCACACCAGTTCTTACAGGTGAAATCCACCGATTACTCGCATTTCACCCCAGTGGTGACCGATGGATCAAAATCGGATTCAGGCACTGGGTGGTCTGTTCATTGTATTTAACATGAAATTAAGGAAATCGCTTAAATATCCTCAACACACATCAGCGTTTTTTTCGGAACTTTGCGGAATTATTAGTGCTATACGAACAATGGGCCTCTACAACAAGGCATAATAAAATATTTTTATCACAGATTCATTTTCAAGCGCACTTCGTGCAATGTAGACAGGAAACTGGCCAAAATCTTTTAATTGTCAGCATAATTTTGCACCATACTTCTCTTACTGAGTCTGGATTAGCCATTAAATACATTTACGTTCCCAGTCACTCTAACATTCCTGGCAACGAGGAAGCTCAAAAATACAGTAGCACCATCCAACATACCAACATCTCCAGGCAACATATCTATCAAAAAAATAAACAATAAACTGTCTAGCTCCGCAATTCTCTTATCACTAAACATTTCCTGGAGAAGTGGAATGAGCAATACCTAGCCGATCCAAATAGTTCACATTATAAAATGTTCTTCGACTGCATTGCCATAAGAAACCCTGTATCGCGCAGTTCCACTAAAATTTTTCGTTTAAGGACAGGACACGCAAAGCTAAACTCTCACTCACCTATTCGATATTCAAACTTCACCAAAACGGAAACTGCAACACATGTATTGTCCCTGTAACTGTGGAACATCTTCTACGTCACTGTGGCAATTACAGTCTCCAAAGGAAAAATTGCAGGAGAACATGAAAAGAATGGTCTTCGTTTCAAAGTTCTTCCGCTGATGATAAAACTCGGGTGCAGCTAAAATGGCATGCACATTCCAAAAGGAATGCAACGTAAAATTATAATAACAACGCAACNTAATTCAGACTGGAGCTACAAGATCTCCGTCGTCGTACAGCGCCATCTCCAATTTTTATTCAATTCAGTTCAGCTCTGGTTATTTGCGTGATTNTGATGTANTGTTCTGTACGTATCAGTTTTGTACTTTTCTAATATTACTTATTGTGTCAGTTTAGTTCAGCCTTTTGTTCATTAAAGCTGTTTAGTAAAAGCACGGATAGTGGGCTATTTACTTCAATTGCCGCTTACCTGCAACCTGGATTTCTTAAAAGACATAATACCTCGCTTATTTTAGTTCAAATTTTAATTCCAGCTTGATCGCAACATCACGCAACTCCAAACCGATCAAGTGCATGTTGGAGGCTCTGCTCGAAAGATTCAAGCAGCACTAAAGCGTTCGCAAAAAGGGAACGGTTGATCATGTAGCTTCCAACTGTGTCACCCTCGTCAATGCAGCTATGACTGTCTATATAATTCATTTACACCGGTGATTTTCATTGTGGCCCAGGTGGACCACCGGTGGTCCACCTCGAATTTGTAGTGGTCCGCAGAGANTGTCATAAATCATTGATGAAACGTTCCTGAAAGTAGTAACCTTTACTGTACAATAATTTGCAGACTAGTTGTTCATGAGNTGTCAGCATAGCAAAGTGGTCCATCGGATATTTTTTTAAAAAGGGGCTAAAAAAGGATAAGAACCACTGATTTAGACTTTGAAGAAGAGTGGTGACAGCACACACTCTTGCCCGAGTCCAACACCAACGTGAAGAATTATGTCAAGTGACAACGGTTATGACCACCGCTGGCACCGACACAATCATAAAAGCAAACACACAATGACTTGACAGCCAGTAGTAGGTGACCGTTAACAACGTACTACCGCAAAACTCCAAGGTTTTGCTCAAACAATCCGGTCACACGCTTCTTCGAGGTCGACAAAACAAGAGCCGATATCTTCGGCGTACTCCAAAATTTCTCGAAACTTGGCTGGAGAGGGAACATTTGGCCTCCAGTTCTGCGGCCGGGACGAAAAGCGCACTGGGTAACCTCCATCCGGCTTAGGTTGAATTAGCTTGCGGCATCTTTTCTAAAGGCACTGGGAACACATTTTTTCGGGATGGCTAAGGAGGGAAATGCCCCAGTAGTTGGTCATTCCCCCTGTCTCCATTCTTGTGTGTGGGGATAATCACCCCAGTTAGCCAATCCTTCGATCCTCTTTCAGACTGGCCGGTCACTTAATACACACGAGTTAGCAAAGGAATTCCTTCCCTGTACAAGGTTTTAAGCATTTCAAATTGGCACTTTTCACCGCTTGCAGCGTTCCCAGCTTTCAATATCTTGACAGCCAGATAGACTTCGATCGTAGTCATGGGCGTCCGCAGGGAGGTCAACGCGGGCATTTGCTACCTCCTGGAAATTGAGATTAACGACCAAAAATTTCTAGAAATCCTTAAATCAGCTGCTTAATTCCGAATAATTGGTTTAATTCTTGCTATGACAGTTTATTTGTCGGTGTCAAGCGAAATTTCTGACGTCACACCATGTATGCATGCACAGAGTAATATTCTACATACCAAATAAGCTGACAAAACTGATTACTAGGATTTGGGAATTCGTGTTTAGGTAAGTGTGTCCGGTTAGGGTAAGAAAAATTAAAATAATTGAGGTCAACGACCAAGTCCGTATATTTTCAATAGTTAAAGTTATTCCAGTGCTATAGCTTGTTGTGGGTACCTGACATCTAACCAAAATGTTTCAATTTACACAACACACATAAAAAAATAATTGCCAGACTTTACTTCTTTATTTTGAGAAGCAAAATAACTGAAAAACAATAACAGGTCAGAAATTTCGCTTGACACTGGTATGACACTCACACTGCACAAGCGCAAGGTTCACAGTTATGGCGTCATGCAGTGATGGGCTTGCAGTTCACTCGTGTCCGCTCCTTTGCCTGCAGAGACAGGTTGTGAAACTTGCGAACGGATTGTTCTACTGTTGGTCTTTATTGCGTAACAATAACGTCGCAACAAATCTTCAAATGTTCACTTCGTGACGGTAGGAGGCGTTTTGCTTGCGTGTGACTGTTGAACGCAGGCTTCTTGCCATGCAATGAGACAGTGACGGCTGACAGCGGTAAACCACGCGCATTTATACTTAGTGAAAAGAAGCACGAGTTAATCTGTAGCAATGTGTCCACAGTTTGAAAAATCCATTGTTAGTGCGATGTGATGTGACCAGTGGCGTATCTAGAGGTTTGAGCCAAGGGGTATAACTTAGCTGAAGGGAGCCCACTTGCGACTGTAGGGGGCCCACTAGCCAACATTAAGAAAAAATGTAAGAACTAATAGCGAATCCCGCTGTTGATGGCTATACTGAAACCTAAATCACCAGAAAATGCTCCTAAAAACTCCAAAAAACGCAAAAAAAACAGCAACCTACTGAAAACCAAAAGAATACTAAATACTGACGTATAAGTTAAGTGGGGGCTCGTTTTTTTAATTTAACTTGCCAGGGAGGGGCGGTTCGCGACTCTTCCATTCCGTCAGTAATGCCACTGATTGTGACCAATGTGTCTGAGTACCAAACTACACTTATGCAGGCTTTTTTTACACAGTATAAAAATACGTGGCTTGTTAGAATACGTCTTTGCACTCAGGCTAGTGTGATTATGTCTTAATCGCTAAGGTTTAGTACTGACGTCTGAGTGAATACTGAGTGCAAAGCTTTATTTTCTGTGGCGAGTTTTCTCAATTCAGCTGCTCAATTTTGTAAAGCCTGCGTGGGCTGTATTAATTCTAGTAGACTAAGTTGTCCGTAGTCATGTCAAATACAGGTCTAATTGTCCGGTTTACGTATGATGAGCGTTCACTGTTAAAAAATTAGCAGAGACAAGCATAGTTTTTTTGACCGTATTGGAGGAGATCCCAGACGTTTGCAGCTTTTGTTTCAAAGTGACGCTGACAAGTCTAGATAGCAAACCCCGTAACCAGGGGGAGGGCAATCGGGTATTTCCCCCTCCCGAAATTTTCAAAAACATTCTCAATTGTTAGGTACAGCATCAGGCTACTATCACTTTCTGCCCACGAAAACATCAGCTTGATGCTGCCCTCCTTGCTACGAAAAATAAAGTCATAATTTGTGGTTTAGTTGAAGACCATGGCAGTGCTTCTTTCTTTGAAAGTTAATGGCAATGCTTATGCTTACTTGATGAGAAGTATCCTGCCTTGAAAATCTGCGGATAGCCTACTGCAAGGTCTCCAAACTACGGCCCACGGACCAAATCGGTTCTGCAATGCCATTTCATCCGGCCCGCGAGGACATTTTGTCAATAATGAAAAAATAATCCATTTACGAAAAACATGGTGATTTGTTAGAACGTAGCTTATCCCGAAACACTTACATTACATATGACTATGATGTCCGGCCCTCGAACCTTTGAGTAATAGTTTATGTGGCCCTCGGAAAAAAACGTTTGGAGGCCCCTGGCCTAATGTGCAGGGCCTCTGACAGGGGGGGAAGTCGGGATACCGGCTCAACCTGCAAAAGATTGTAAAGGAAATCCGGGGAGTTTTTGTTTTTCTGTTTTTAGGGGGGGCACGTTTTTGCCTCAGACAGGAAACTGAAGTTCAGTAAAGTCACATTGAAATAATTTTCCTTCTGACGTGTTTGATATTTCAAAAATTGCCTTAGATGAAAAAATAAAATCATCAATTCAATTAATATCCAAAGCGGATACGCTACCCGCACAATTTATCCGCTTTTATGTGTGGAAAATCCGCTTATCCGT
>JGI24021J15306_10009845_pt1 | contig 11828 bp, 5 predicted proteins | sample Ectturendosymbi1_FD_15306 | JGI IMG/M metagenome (IMG submission 15306)
TTTATATTTTTTCTTATCATACTTTCGATTTTAGTGCAAAGAAAAATTTTGGCACTTTGAAACCCCCCCATGAAAATTTTCTGCATACGCCACTGCATGGTACACTGTAAAAAAGGGGGTTATTTTTCTAAGAATCTGGGTAATTTACGTTGAAAATTGCCCCAAAATCTGGGGCAACTTTTAATTTTGCCCAAAACAGTTTGGATATTGCACGACGCTTACCCAAAACTAAAAACGGTATTACCCCGTGTGCAGGAACCCCACTTGGGGTAGTTTTAGAGTATTGGAGGTAATTTTTCTTGTTGCCCCATGGTAAGTTGGGTGATACATATTTTTTTCCCCTGAACGTCAGCTATGCCTTTGTGAATTGAGATAATAAATTTTCAAAAATTTTTGTAAAAGTAATTTAATTTCAACAGACAATTTAAAAAATCATTGAACCACATGGACAGTTGGCTTACGAAATTTTTGTACGCTCCAGTTCAAATATTGGCTTCACATAAATATCAAAAGATCCAAATGGTGACTGCAAACATGGTATCTGTGGATAAACCAGATCATTTTGATTGACATAACCAGGGTTGAAGTGCGTCTTACAAGCCAAGCATGGTAATACTCACAGTACTGAAGTGTTTCAATCACAGTGCCCACAAGTCAGCAGTAGTTAAAATTGTCATTGTAGACGTGTTCCAGGTGAAGGAATTTACTCAAAATGTTAGCAACAAATGACAAAAGCTTCGTTATTCACATACCATACAACCACTTCGTGAAATTACGTGAAGTGGTGTGCATTGCTTTGTATTACTAGAAGCAAAATGTGGATTGGTATGCTGAGAAAGGGTTTGGTTGCATTTGTAAATGCGAATGCTGTCAACAGGCAACTGCATACTGATTAACCGACTCACTTCTCTAATAACGGTATCAGGGTTGCCAGACATCTCTTGAGAAAAAAAGCCAAACCATGTCTAAAAAAAGCCAAACCGGGTAAAAAGAGCCAAATTGTTAAATAAACATGAAACTTAAAATTCTTCACTAGTTGTAGGACATTTTAGAAGAATAAAATTGTAGCATTACCTCTACCTTCTACAGGCATAATTCCAAATCTTCATATTCCACATTTTTCACAGTTTCCACTCGAATTTTGACATGATGGGTTGCCAGATATGCTACAACTTTATTATTTTGTGTATTGCTAGTTAAGACAATACTCCAAGCACTGTAAAGCCTAATAACACTTTTCACAAGCATATTTAAAAAGTCAAAACACCAGTCTGATGGTATGTGCCAATTGCCTCCAAAAAAGCCAAATATTTAAAACAAAAAGCCAAAACACCAAACAATTTTTTGACACCAACTGCCTCTAAAAAAGTCAAATTTATGAAATGTGGCGTCAAAAAAACAATTTGGCAACCCTGAAGGGTATGCGTCAGGAAGAAGACCAAGACGAGACAGTAGAATCACGTGATATTGCGGGCGTCACGGTACTGTCGTTTGTGCGCATAAGAAACTTATGAAGACTTAAAGGCATTGGTGCACTGAAATACAGCTCAGGAAGTGTACAATTGCAGTCTATTTAGTTATTGAGTGCAATTTTGAATTATTATCTTCTGAGGTAATTTCGTTTATACACGAGGTAATTTCGTTTACCACAACTTTTATTTGCTGTAAGCTACAAAGGGCTACTTTTCAGAAAAGTTTTTTTGGTCTGAGTGATGTGCTATAGAACTGGTGAACAAACTTCATAATTTTCAGCGCTTCCAAACTGTTACCTGTGCACAATTCCCTTCACATCCGTTGAAACTTTTATCGTATTATCTTCTGCATCAGTATTAAAAGCTGATGTTCTGGTGTGAAAAGCAATTTTGTTTGCAACGCATTGTCCTGTATGTTGGTTTAGTGTATATTTTGATATCGACTGATTTTTTAACAATATAAAAAGCACCTGCATTCTGCTATGGACTAATTGTATTTCTACGTTGTCGCATTGACATATTGTATGCATCCTACCTGAAAGTACAGCATAAAAAGCATTTTGAAATTTTGCAGGAAACAATGCACCACAATATCATGGTGTTCCTGGGGGGCAACTGGGCGGGTTACCTTAGGGGTCAACCGCAGGAATATTTGGGGTAATGATGGTTGAAACCCAACAATGAAAACCCCACTGTTCGTGGGGTAAGTAGGCGATATACCCCAGTTTGGGCAAAATGACCATTTACTCAGGGACCCAGGTTTCTCAACCAAGATGCCCCAGGTTTTAGGGTGAACAAAACCTGCTTTTTTTGGGTTGAAATGACCCTGTTATTTTAACAGTATACTTGTTTTGGTAAATGCTTAATCCATTATGCAAATAGTGTTTCAGCTTTGTGATGTTCTCAGGTTTAACTTTACTGTAGTCAGTAATGTACTTACCAACATATCATCCTTAGAGTTAAACAAACAAATTTTTTAAATTTCGAAGCTTCGAGTGCATGAATATACTTTTGGGTTGATCTCAACATCTAAGAATGATTTATTTTGCAGTTGCAAACGCAGAAAATGTATACGTCAAAATAAAGTCAAAATTTGCAAATTACAAAGTCAAAATTTTAAGTTTTTAGATCAAAAATTGGTTGCCCTAATTATGAGATATCTACTGGATGAGTTCGCAACGTGCATAGCATGGCAACAACTGCTCATCCAATGTAAGGTTGTACTTGCTGAGGAAAAAATACTTCGGGGAAGTATTCTATAAAACTATTTCTAAGTGTGGCATGGTGATTCGCCACATATAACGTTGAATTCGTAGGAGCAATAGAAGAGTCTACCTATTCGAGTGGGGAAAACTCTATTCTTGCTCTTACGCGGAGGATCATCGGTTTGACTGTCTCTTGAGGTGGTTCAAGGCGACGCAGCATTGTGGCTGCAACGAAAGTTGTTAATCGAGAGCAAATTTATTGCCAAAAGATTTCTACGCCCATTGCCGGATTTAGGGGAGGGCAAAGGGTCCGGGCGCAGGGTCCCCCACCAAAGTGGCCCCCCACCATGTTCATGTGTTTAGCCATATGTACGGCATATGCATGCCACTTTGTCATTTTTAGCGAGGAAAGTTTGTTTGCAGACGCTATTAGTTACCGGTCGGCCAGATGGCAGTATTTCTCTTGAATATTGTTTGGTATTGTTACAAAACAACTGTTACACTTACCGAATTCCTGAAAGTAGGTCAATTATCTGAATCTAGTGAATGCCAGGCGAAGGGAAAGCCACGTAGAACGCATTAGCTTATGTCTCTACTCGATACTGGTAGATTTTGCCTCCTTACTCAGATTTGTCCAGGGTGCATAAGGCTACCATACGCCTTTTTTTGGAGGACATATGTCCTCCTTTTTCATGAAAACTGAAATGTTCTCCGAGGAATGTCAAAATCTATTTAGCATTTCTAAATTTGAATAGATGGCCTATAATATATCGTATTCTCGTATGGGCGTCTGCAGGGAGGAGGACAAAACGGGTATCCCCCCTGGAATTTCCAGAAAACCTGAAGTTGGCAGCTAAGCTCCGAATAATTAATTTAATTGTTGCAGCGACTATTTATTTGCCGGTAGGACACTGCACAAGGGCCAGGTTCACTGTTCTGGTATCACGCAATGATGAGAATGCAGTTCACTATGTCCGATCCGGCGATCATTGCCTGCAGAGGCAGGTTGCGAAATTTGTTAGCGGAATGTTCTACTGTTGGTCTTTATTGCATAACAATAACACGCAATAAATCTTCAAATGTTCACTTCAAGTTACCGTAGTAGGCGTTTTTGCGCATGTTACCAGGGGTCCCATTGAAGGGTTTTTCCACCCAGATCTGCTATTTTTAGACGACCTGGGTGTCTTGGTTTCATTATGAAAAATCGCGTTAAATGTGGGTTTTCTGAAGTGATAAATTAATTGGCAACTTCAATGTTTTCAATAACATAAAGATAACTTTAAATCACAGTGTTTACATGCACACATCAGGTGAGAGTGTACGCATATCGGATGAAGCAGAACGCGTTCAATCGGTTTCATATCCTCATATAAGATCATTGTCAGGGTTATACTGTATATCTAAAGCTACTGCCTCTAATGCCAGGTGAAGGAATTGGTGAGACAAGGGTTAGGACTGATTGTTCAAATTTCGATGTTTCCCTATGCCTACAAATTAAAAAACGAATTTCAATTAAAGGAAGAAGACATTGGGACTATATTTTCTGTAGGACATAGGTGCCGGTGCACTTCAAGTTTCCATTAAATTTCCTAGTTTTATAACAAATGTAATCCTACAATTATTGAGGTATATCATCAACGGAGCATATTACCAGCATTATGAAAAATGTCTTGAGCACTAAAAGGTCGACCAAGCGTTAACGTTTGCGCTGAAGAAGAAAATTTGGAAGAGGAATTTTAATGAAATCAGTATTCGATTATCGTTTCAATTAAAATAAGAATACTTATATCTTTTTGTTCGTAACGCAGGTTTTCTGGGTTTCTATTGTACGAATACGGATTTTACAGTGTGCAGTATGGGTTTATTTGATATGACTGAATGGGAGTCCTGCATGTGACTGTTGAACACAGACATCTTGGCACGTAATGCAACGAGACAGTGACAGTACTCATAGCGGTAAGCCACATATAGTTGCATATTGCGTGAAAAGAAACATGAATAAACCTGCAGCAGTGCTTCCACAAGTTAAATCCATTGTTAACGTGAGACTGTGATCAACGTGGGCTACTCGAGTGAAGAGCTTAATTCAAACCATGCTTATGCAAGTTTCTTTCACACAGAAAACTATATAAAAACGGGGCTAGTTAGAATACGTTTAAGCAGACTTCCGGGAATACGTCTCTGTCAGTAAGGTTTAGTTGTGACTTCTCAGTGAACACCAAGTGCATTAGTGCAAGCTGTATTTGCTGTGGCGAGTAATTCATCTACTAAGTTTTTTAAGCCTGAGTGGTGTTCTAAGTTTAGGAAGTTGTCCGATAGTCTTGTCAACATACAGCTCTGCTTCTGATTGAAAATATGCCGGAATATTGGTCAAAAAACAAAACAGGCAATATTCGATATTGCGCTGAAAAATTATGTTTAAATCATTATGTTACAAAAGACAGAAACTCGTCACGGAAATGCACAAGTCTTATTCGCCGCCAGTACCACAACTGCGAAGAAATTGACAAAAACTGGCTTTATATTTCTTCTTCACAAGGTTATGTTTATTGTTTCACTTGTCGACTGATGTGCGCGGTGACGACTAAATGTGCACGTTTCCTTGTTGGAAAGGGATTCTGCGACTGGTAGCACGCTCTTTGGCGCCTGAGGAACCACGAGCAATAAATGGAAAATATAGATGCCACGACTGCGTTTACTCCTAGATGTAAATCCACAGGCGTGGAGAGGGGAGGGGCGAACCGGGCCACGACCAGTGGCGTAGCCAGCCCAAAAATTTGGGGCGGAGGTCAAAAAATTGGGAGAGGGAAAAATGTTTGATTTTAGGCGATTAACACTATTTTATTTATGAAAACGCCTCTCAAAGCACAAAATGACAATATTTTCTAAACATTTGGCGTGCCATAGCCCCTTTGGCTCCTTCCTGGTTATGGTCACGATCCCGGGCATCCAAAATTACAAACATTAAAATGCTGCAAATGGATGATTTTTCCTGTCGTAAGGCTGGTAACAAATGGTACATGGATTGAGTTTTTCAAAACTTTTTTTTTTTGTTAAAACTACTTTTTACGTATTCCAACACCAGTTATTCTCACATTCTTCAATACCAGGGACCGAAGACTTTCCTTAGGTTTAGAGCGAGCACTAAATGGTGGGAACGTGGGGAGAAGACTTTCCCTACGTTCAGGTTCAGGACTAAATGTAGGGATACAGGCAAAGCAAGGCGGAGACTTTCCCTACGATACGGATCTAAACTAAATGCAGGGAAATAGGGAAAGCGGGCGAAGATTTTCCCTATGTTTGGAGCCAGCACTAAATGTAAGGAAATAGGGAAGTCATGGCGAAGACTTTCCCTACGTTTAAAGCCAGCACTGAATTTAGGGAATGTGAAAGCTGGGCGAAGACTTTCACTATGTTCAGGTTCAGCACTAAATGTAGGGAATTAGAGAAAGGAAGGTGAAGACTTTCCCTGAGTTTCGGATCTACACTAAATGTAGGGAAATAGGGAGAGCAAGGCAAAGATTTTACCTACGTTTAGAGTTTACACTAAATGTAGGTAAATAGGGAAATCAAATGGAAGATTGTCCTCATGTTTAGGTTCAGCACTAAATGTAGGGAAATGGGGAAGGCAGGGCGACGGGTATCCTTGCATTTAAGCTCAGCAGTGAACGTAGTCAAATAAGTTGAAGATTGTCCTTACGTTTAAGTTCAGCACTAAATGTAGGGAATTAGGGAAAGCAAAGAAAAGAGTTTCCCACGTTTTGGTTCAGCACTAAATGTGAGGAAAGCCTAGTTGAAAGCTTTTCCTCAATGGAGGTTGAGCACGAAGATAAGGTTGTGCTGTAACGGATGTGTAGTGCTAACAAATTAGATGCATAATGCAAAGAAAAAAGTTGTGGTAAGGCATCCAAAAAAGATAGCCAGTTTGAAACAGCTGCAAAACGTAAAAAAGTTGTTCTCGCCCCACTGCACCCCTGCTAATGAGTGTAGGATCTAGGTGAAAATGTGTAGACATGTTGTCAGTAGAAGCGCTTTGGTGATGAGGCAAAGGTGCATTTTGTCTTTTTAGTTTTTGGTTGAATTAAATTAGTGCAAGTCACACTCCTCAGCAAACTGATTTTGGTTTTCAAGGCAAGCGTATTCATCTTATGAAGTATTGTGAATATGCAAGTGTGGTAATATCGAAAATTGAGGAATTTTGGACGCTGCAGAAAAAGAAAGTGGTTAGTTATGAGACATTATAAGAGTTTTGGATGCTGCCGAAAAATAAATTATTGTAGCTTTGGTATGTGAAATGGTTGTGCAAGCTTTTGGTTTCCAATGCAGCAGGTCGCAAAATGTGGATGTGGCGGATTGCCTGTCAAGCAAAACTACGAAATTCCTGGAACAAAAATTAAGTTTTGGAATTTTTTTGTGGAACAAATTTTTCAGTAACCCCCAATGATTTTTGAAAAGTGTGGACAGTTCACTTGTTAGCGTATGATTCATGTAGGCTTCCTGTTTTGCATTGCTTTCAAGTAAGAAGTCTTAGTGGCACATGATTATCAACAATGGGTGGCTTGCAAATGATTTGTGATAAATTTTGAGTAAGGGATAATCAGCCGAATCATTTTTCAGAAATAAGTGGGCCTATGCGCTTTGAGTTCTGAAGTTGGGAATGCTGCTTTGAAGCAAGCGGCGCTATCGTTATTTGCCAAATGTAATCATGGCGCTACAGCCACTGAAAAAAATTATTTCTGAGTTTTGTGGTCTTTTCTCATATCAAGGTCATTGAGAATCTTAATCCTGTGTCCTTGCAAAAGACAGCTGATCTTTTTCTGGAACATTTTCCTCAAGGGTCCTTTAGGCTTATTTTTCAATGGAGAATCCTTTATTTTTCAATGCAGAAAACACTCTGCTGTTGCTTCTGCGAATTCAACGTTATATGTGGTGAATCACCACGCCACACGTGGGTATATTGCGTACCATGTGGGGTCTACAATCAAAGAACTTTGGCAAAACGAAAAGGACATGTAAAAAAGAACACACAAAGTGCACTTGATAAATATGCATTGGAGTTGGGACACCGCACAATATGTGAGCGATCTCGTTGTTGCGTTCAGTAATGATAAAAAAATGGTTTACTGAATTGTTTCACATCAATTCCACACCCAAGGTAATAAATAAGAGATGCTCAGATATTTTTCCACGCAAACAAAATAGCGTTTGGCCATACTTAGTTGAATAGTAGATTGCATTGTTTTACTTCGTTTTCAGTACAGTTTATTTTTATCGCTCTTACCTCTTTCACTTCACACCACACCATCTACATTGGTTTTTCACTGTCATCATCATTACGTTATGCAACCACGGGCTTTCGGTGACATCTATTGCCGTTGCCATTGGCACTGATGAAAACCTACTGCAGGCTATGTTGGTTGAAATATCGCTGTTGTTTTCAAAATTTTGCAGCAGTTCAACAAACATATTTGAAATCAATATTAGTGCTGAACCTGAACGTAAGGAAAGTCTTCGCCTTGCTTTCCCTATTCCCTACATTGAGTGCAGGCTCTGAACGTAATGAAAATCTTCGCTCCACCTTCCCTATTTCCCTGCAATTAGTGCTGGCTCTAAACGTAGGGAAATCCTCGCTTTGCCTTCCCCATTTCCCTACCTTTAGTGCTGAACCTGAACGTAGGGAAAATCTTCGCCCCACCTTCCCTATTTCCTTACATATAGCTCTGGCTCTAAACGCAGAGAAAGTCTTCGCCTTGCCTTCCCTATTTCCCTACATTTAGTGCTGAACCGGAAGGTAAGGATAGTCCTCTCCTTGCTTTCCCTATTTCCCTACATTTAGTGCTGGCTCTAAACGTAGGGAAAGTCTTCGCCCTGAATTCCCTATTTCCCTACATTTAGTGCTCTTTGAGCATAGGGAAAATCTTCGCCCCGCCTTCCCTATTCCCCTACATTTAGTGCTGGCTCTGAACGTAGGGAAAGTCTTCCTTCCGCTTTCCCTATTTCGCTTAATTTAGTGCTGGCTCTAAACATAAGGAAAGTCTTCACCCCGCCTTCCCTATTTCCCTACATTTAGTGCTGGCTCTAAACGTAGGGAAAGTCTTCGCCCTGCCTTTCCCTATTTCCCTGCATTTGTGTAGATCCGAAACGTAGGGAAAGTCTCCACCTTGACTTTCCTATATCCCTACATTTAGTGTAGACACTTAACGTAGGGAAGAAAATTTTGTGGGAAAACACTTCCCTATTTCCCTACGTCCCTTTTCCCTCCAATTAGGGTTGCTCCTGGTAGGACTTCACAAGGCTTGTTCGGTGAGACGTTTTTCAAGTAGAACCCGTGAAATTTTAGTAAATGTCTGAAATTAATAACAGTAATATCGCATCTTTTTAATACATCAGTATAGAAATTATAAACGCATGGTTACTCTTGGAGATCAGATGTTCTAGGCAGGATGTGTTTGGAGATTATGCTATAACTTTTGATTATTAGTTCGTTGTTTATGTCAAATTTATTATTTTAGCTCTTTTGTCTATCAAGTACCCTTTGTTGATTGTACTCGTGAGCACAATAACTAGAAATGTATCTGTACTATTGTATATTAAAATTTCATTCTACAGACACTTAAAAAGTTTTTGTTCCCCTCACTTAGAGCATCATTACTTTGGACTTTACTACTACTAGTAGTACTACTCGGCCCTGTGGGTATGCATACCATCATTTGAGAGATACTGTTTTCTACCAGTCTGGAATGCATTTGCCATAGGATAAACTTGAGGATAAGCTTCACGATTTTGCAAACCATAATCTTCTTTATGTGCTGCTTTGCGGCAGTAGGTGTGATTGGTGGTGCTATGTCAGTATGTCTAATGCGTTTTTCTCTGCAAAAAATTTTAAAACTAGCATTGATGTAATAAATAATAGGCAGTGGCCATAGATACGCCTGTGGATCTTGGAATTTGAAAACTTATGAAATAAATACGCCACCTGTGATGTAACAGTTACACACGACGAGAGTGCAGTAGGCTTGGTAGAAATGAAGTGAACGTAAAAGATAAACCCTAACTGTAGCCCTACCCTAACCCTAACCTAATGCTGAGCTAAGCTAAGGTAATCCTAAGCTACCCTAACCTAATCCTAAGCTAACGTAATGCTATCCTATCCCTAACCTAACACTTCTAACCCTTAAACGTAACACCTAAGCCTGAAAAAAAGGAAAGAAAAACAAAATGAAAGTTGACAAGGTGAGAGTTGAACCAAAAACCATCAGCGTAGTAGCCGTAACTCGTAACCACTATACCACGAGATCCACACCGTTTGAATGACAAACTGACCCATTTATCAGGACAGCCGTATCCGTAGTCACTTCCTTAATAATACTTTCAATATGAAAATAAGAGTTAAATATGCCTGCTAAGTTGGTGACATAGCCTAGTATGTGGTTTATCTACATTATCTAGCATCACAATAATTAATTCCAGCAATTAAAGTTTTCATTTCATTGATCTTATCATAGATCTTATCATTGTGTGCATATGCCAGAGTTAGTTTGCAATTAGCCTAGTATTCAGGGGATAATGTGTGATGCTGTCACAATTTTGATGGATTTGGCAGTATTGACTTCAAAAAAGTTGCTAAAACTAAAATCTAACATTACAACATAATGCTGCTTTTTTATTGAATAACAGGAGTTTGTTGATTCATTGCAGTTTTCACTATAACACTCACACTGATGTTAAGACAAAATAGCATTTTGTTTTGACTAAAATATTGTCAATATCGTAAATGCAATAATGTTTTGGCTAATGACTGCATTACTATTCTAAAGGTGATAGACTTTTTATATAACATGTTTTGGTGTTTTGCTAAATGATGGCCAAGTGCGAAGCAGTTCGGGAAATAACTTGGGATGAAGCTTGTTCAATAGAAAAAGATGTTCTTGCCCAGCGAATGCCTTGTCTTCTTAAGAACTACGATGTTGGTGACTGTGTCAACAAATGGACTGTTGATTACTTATGTAAGAAAGGTGGCTCAAGATCAGCAACTGTCCATGTGTCTGAGAGCCCTAAAATGAACTTCTTAGAAAAGAACTTTTCTTATCGAAAACTGCCATTCTGTGATGTAGTCAGACGAGCATCTGAAAAACAGCATAAGGAGTATTTTTCATCAAGTTCGGAATATTATTACTTCCGCTCACTTGGTGAAAATGCACGTAAAGATCGATCAGTTCTCAGTGAACAATTTCCAGATTTAATAGGGGATATCAGATGGCCGCAAGCTTTTCCACGTGAAGCATTTTTTTCAAGTGTTTTCAGAATTGCATCAGCAGATATGCAATTGTGGACTCATTATGATGTTATGGACAACTTTTTAATACAGGTGAATGGCACCAAGCGTGTGGTTCTATTTTCTCCTGAAGATGCATTGAAGTTGTACCTTCATGGTGACAAATCAACAATTGTCGATATTGACAACGTTGATCTGAAACGGTATCCCAAATTTGCAGATGCTCAGAAGTTTAAGTGCATTTTGCATCCAGGAGACATTTTGTTTATTCCTGCATTGTGGTTCCATAATGTGGTATCTCTTGAATTTGGCATTGCTGTAAATGTTTTCTGGAGGCATCTGCCCAGAGATATGTATGATGGTCATGATGTTTATGGCAACAAAGACCTTATCCCTGCTGCTCGCAGTTTAAATATATTGAATAGGGCATTGAAGGTGCTGGAAACACTACCTGAAGACTACCGAGACTTTTATGGAAGGAAATTAATTGGACATATAGAAAACAATTTCCTAAGCAAACACTGACATGTTCTAGAAACTCCTATCAAGTAAATACAGCTTATCAGCATCATCTGATTAATCAATTTTGCAAATGAGTATGTATATGATATGCACAAATGTTTGTCAAATTCACTGCAACAAGGTATTATGTACTTGGTGATCACATTAGTTTTGAAACTGTAGTTGCCTGAAGTATCGTGATCTGGTTTTGAAAACATATATGCGTAATAGTTTGAATTTTAGCCCAAGTACGTGCAATGTACAACATGCTATTTGAGAATATAATAAATACTACGGCCAAAGCAAACGATACAACTGACATCTTGCAAACGTTTCGATAACAACTGTTATCATCTTCTGTGCATAGCAATAGCG
>JGI24021J15306_10009847_pt1 | contig 11827 bp, 10 predicted proteins | sample Ectturendosymbi1_FD_15306 | JGI IMG/M metagenome (IMG submission 15306)
GTGGTGAATGTATGATTACTTTGTCGTTGCCACGTAGTGGCGCCTGCAATCTTGCAATCCTTAATTGTGCCCCTGTGTTCGCCCCGCGGCTGTTGCGTTGTACTTGCAGGCTCGTAATGCAATACTACAACGTGTTCTTTTAGTGCAGTTTGCCCGCCCTGGGAAGCATTTGATCAGTTATGCTGTTGTGTTTGTTTCAGTTTCATTGCTCGCTTGTTCAGCTCCATGACTGAGCGGTGCCCTTAGTGAATTAAAGCCTGGCTTTCTGCAGATAGTGTTTAGTAGAATTCGCAGGCGAGTGCACAACACATGCTAAGTCAGTCTAGTTCAGTGTTTGCCTGGGATGAAATTTCCAACCACAGTTCTATGCCGTTGTTGCAATATAGACACTTGGATCATTGCATAGGGTTCCATGAGCAACACAAACATTTGTAGAAGGTTCCACTGCAGCAAGAAGGTTGAAAAACACTGGTCTAGTTTAACAAAGCGATAAGTGGTCCACAACCACATATGCAATTGCAAAAAAAGATGCAGCTTAAAAAAATTGATCTCAGTCTCACAAACACACTAAAAGTCAAACGAAAATATGGAGTTAACATCAGACTTTATTATATTAAATGCGTATTGGTTGTTTGATTATTCACAAAAACTAGTTTTGTCTAGTGAGCATCAATTTCTGGACAAAACATCAAGCAGATAAAAAGATCTTGATTTACAATGAATACTGTATGTTTGTAGCCACAAAGAGTTGAGATAAAAATACATAAGTTCTTTGAAAGTAAATTTCTTTTTCAAAAATTTCTCAAAATAAATCTTAATAGAATATTATTTTGAAATATATTTTTTTCAAAACAAAAGTTCAAACTACACTAAACTTTATGAGTAGGCCTGTTTTATACAGAAGCAAATTCATGGCTAGAATTACCAGTTTATGTCAACTTAATGCTTTGATTAGAAACAATTTACATGCTTTTTTAACAACGTGCAGCATCATACAACATTTTATCCATTCATTTCAATTCTGTGATGTGTTTTACAGATCTCTATTTTCTTCCACTGCATTCTTCTTTTATATGATGACCGAATGCAGTAATTGCGGGTGTGTTGTTTCAGTATATTAATGATGACAAACTTGTGCACTGAAACAATGCACCTGTAACTACTGCATTCTGTTATTCCTATACAGAAGCATCACACACTGGGATAAAAAAGGAGATTTATAAAAGGTATCAGACAGCTGAAGTGGGAAGGTAAAAAGTTAGATGAAAATCTGCATTGTTGAAAAAAAGCATGAAATTGTTTCTTGTCAAGGTAGCAAATGTTCTGATGAAATAGGCTAAGTTCATGTGGGTGAACACTTACATTCTTTAAGATGTAATGCAAAACATGATATGCATCATTGCATGCAGTGTCCATGCAATTAATACTAGAATATGTGGACTTGCATCACAATTGGCAAGTATATAATGGCATGCAATAGGCACATAACAGGGTGGTTTTAACCGCAGTAGAGCATTGATCAAAGGTGCCTTTGAGTTGTTTGTCACATAATTAGGGTTGACAAAATCATGATTAAAAAAAATCAAAAAAATCTGAGCTTTTTGACTTACATATGCTTTTTTATTTAAATAAGATTTTTTTGATTTAATGTGGAAAGGGTGGCCACCTAACACTTATAATTTCAAAGAGTTTGTTTTAATATAACTCTTTTGTGCGTTGTCTCTTCTAGCACAGCAATGAGAATTCAGCTGAACTTCCATTCAAACTTACTTTGCACTTATGCATCATGCTTAAAGCAAATCACTTTATAACACCAGTACCAGTGTACAAAACGAAACATTTATTGGAATGACAACATGCTAAGAAGCTTGTACCAAAATACAAGCTTGCCAAGCATTTAGATGTGAAGTGTATTGTTAAAATTGATTATTGTAACGCAGCTTTCACTAGTTCAGCTTCTGCAAAAGTATAACTTTCATGCATAAAATAGTAACAACCTGTAAGTAATATGTGTTTTATTATGAATCTGCATCAAAAATATATATTCTAAAACTACTATTTGTGCTGTCAACAGCATACATATTTGCTGGAATTTAGAAATAGTTGAACTTTCATTCAAACTTTTTGCGCTTATGTAATATCCCAGTTCCCTTTATGTATATCCTTTATATTATATCCCTTAATGCAAATAAGTTCATAGCACCAGTACTAGTGTACGAAATGAAATATTTATTGAAATGCCAATACTTAAACTGCCGATTTAGTAATTTCATTAACACTCATGGCATAAGTGCATAAAATGTTGAAAACCTATAACAACATACCTGTTTTATGAATCAAAAATATATTCTCTATAACTATGTTTACAGTCAACAGCCCTCATATTTGATGAAATTTAAAAGCAACTTTTTCTTTATGCCATTCTATACTTTCAAACTTGTGGCATTCTAACATTTATGACTTCTGAATCTGCATGCGTTAGTGATTTTGGTCCAAATGTCATTTTTGCAGTTAAATGACATAGAATCTGTAACCTCACAGTTGCACGATTGATAAAACTTCAAGTGGTTTTAACTTGTGTCATCATAAAACCTCTTTGCCTTCTACACTAATACTGCATAAGCTATGTGAAAACCTATTGGAATGCTTATTAAATGTGTCATAGACATCACACAAAGCTCTAAAACGACACAATTATTTTGATTTTTATTGTTTGTTTTAAATCATGATTTTTATCGCTTGATTTAAATCAATCAAAACCCTGCACATAATATAGTGTTTTTGGATGTCTGAGTGTCATTGTCATCCTTTAGTGAGGCATAAAGTAATACAAAGATATTTGACTTGTTTAGCAAATTTAACACCTGCACCAGGGTTGAGGAACCTACAGCCCACGTGAACATTTGATATGGTCCACATCAGAATTTTTGTTACCAGGGTTGGGGAACCTATAGCTAGAGTCCAACATTGCGTTAAAACCAAGCTCCATGATAATCAGGCACTTAGGCAGTAAGACAAGATAAGTCACTCTTCCTCATAGTTAAATAAAGGCAGAATTTTAGGTTTAAATTAATTGATTTTACGGCCTGCCAGCGCCAAAGCACAATTCATGTGTCCTGTGATAGTACATACGCTCCCCATCCTGACCTACACCATTCCTATGGACATGTGCAGCACATTGTTTATATCTTTTGTGGAAATAACTACATTGAGTGCCCATTTACAATGAAAAACAATTTCCTGTTCAGCAGCATAATAACAACAATATGCAGACAGCGTTGAAGAACACAGGATGGGTAGTTTAACAGTGATAGCCGTTTTTAGGCTTTGGGTTGGCAGTGTTAGGATTTATTTTGAAGGCAAGAATCTTAACCAAATGCTCAGAAATCACCCCTGATAAAAACTGTTTGCTTCTGCATTTTACATGTCATTAAATAAAATTGAGTGCAATAATTTTCTGCCATCAGTGGTGATAGAAGTAGAAGATACTACAGTAACTAAAATATACGTTTTGAAATGTAGGCTATCTGCCAGTTTTAGATATCCCTTAATATTACTAAGATGCTTATTTATAATGGAAGCTGAAAGCTGTGTACAACATATGATAAAAGGCTCTGTTTAAATGGGCTACTGATCACCTAGGAGTGGCTTGGAAGCGTTAGGAATCATTGGTTTAAAAGTAAGAACCCTTGTGTGTTGCACTAATCCTCATAAACCAGGCTTGGCTTACAAAAATAGGACAGCTTTCTGGCATCAATGGTGATAGTAGTAAATATATAAATATTTTACTAGCTCCTTGAAAAAATGTCAGGATATATTTAATATAACAAATACTGAATGTTTTGTGTTAATCACGTGACGTTATATGTTTGAGTATCGGTGTAATTTAAAGATATTTGGAGTGATGTGTCACCAAAAATTCCACCTTGGCACTTGCAGACACCTGCAATATTAAGCGGTAATCTCCAAAAGGTTTTTCAGCATTGTGCTTAGGAAACCTGTGTGAAATTTGTGTGCCTGTAACTTTGCACATGTTATATCAACACATGCTATAAACGTCAGTGCACGTTTGCTATGGATGGATTTCACCGTGTGCAGCATGATCCATTTCTCACGCAGCACCAACTTCATGAGAGGCATGAACAGCAATTGCCAAATTCATGAAATCTGTACATCAGTGCACATGCTTTCCAACTCCATATAAGCCTTTGTTCACTAGTCTTCACAGTAGTAACTGTTTACCGACACGTCTGCCACATGTGAATGACTTTCAGACATGTAAACCGAATGGCACAATGACATTAAAACAGGCTGTCTCATTTTTGCAGACCGTCTCTTGACATGTAAACGTAGTAATACTGCATCATCATCAGCAAACAGCAGATGGTTCACAACCATGCTATCCACAGTGTATCTGACTCTGAATGAGTCTAACAGAACTGAGAATACATCAAGGTGGATAATGAATAGATGTAGACTGATAACTCCGGTCTCATCCTATTGGTTACAATGAAGGTGACTGGAAGGCAAGTGGCCCAGTTCACTTGGTTGGTTCTTATACTGACTGACCAGCAGTCACATTATACACATAAGTACAACAACTTTTATTAATTTTTGTAAATAGTAGATCATGGTTGGGTTTGTCAAATGTCTTAGCTGCATCTAAAAAAGTTGCAAACACTGTAAGTGCTTTTGTTTAGATCATATGGTAGTCTGCTTGAGTAAAAATAAATACAGATCAGTACCATGTTCTCGCTTAAAACCAAACTGATTGTCTGTGGTGGCAACAAATGGTGAAATGCAAGATAAAATATGATCCTCAAATAATTTGGAAATGATTGTTGGAAGAGAAATAGATATGTAATTACCAGCATCATTTTTGTCACTGTTGCGATTGGAACGCCTCAGCAGCAAGTGTGCAAAGCTTCACACTGTGGCAGCAAGCAACAATAGACATCACCCAAGGAGATCACTCTATTATTGCTCGTTCACACCACATATAAATGTGTGTTGTTCTTCGCGCACATCTCATTTGTGGTGAATCGCACATTCAATGTAATGCCAGCAGAGAGGTTGCAACAACATCCCCTCCTTTTTACAACGAGTCCCACTCATCACACGTTCTTTTTGTGAAGGTTGCACCTGGCATGACCTTCATATCCTGGTCACAGCACCATTTTGTTGTGATCAGAAAGCCCGAGCGCCAAGTGCGCAAAGCTTCACACTGTGGCAGCAAGCAACAACAGAGATCACTCTATTATTGTTCGTTTGCGCCACATTTATATGGGTGTTGTTCTTTGTGAACATCCCATTAATGGTGAATCACACATTCAATGCAACGCCAACAGAGAGGTGGCAACATCACCATTCTTATTCTTGCAAAAGGTACAATAACAATTTTCACACATTGTTGATGAATTTTCGCAAACAAAGATTACTGAGACCAAAATACACACTGGAATAAGCGTAGGTGACAAGCTCAGCAAAAACTTCATCTTTACCAGCAGTCCAGTTTAGGGGGAATTTGCTAATTAGGGAAACAAGCTTATCAATGTTTCACATAAGATTATTTCTGTCATTAATATTATCATGGTTCAGGTTTTGGTTTACAAAGGTGCCATGTCTGGTTTTTGGCAGATTCAATAATGCTTCCAAGTGTGTTTTCCATATAGCTGAATTTTCAGTTGCACCACCCATTGATGATGGGAGCATGGGTTTCTTATTGCCTTGTGTGATGTTTTGCCAAAATGTTTGTGGAAAGTGGTCCTGAAAAACACTTGCATGTTTGCCTGCCTTGCACTTTTCCTTTGCACCATGACAGAATCTCGATGCATCTCTGAAATCTGTATGCCTTTACTTTCATATTTTCAAACAATGGTCTTATTTGGTGCATATGATTGTCTTTTCAGCAAAAATAAGCACATATTTTTCACACACAGCAACATCCCACCAGGGCAGTTTTTTAACGTGCTTTAGGGACCAGATTTGGGTCCATAGAATCAAAGAAAATTATCATCAGGTCCCTAGAATTAGAGAAAATCAGGTCCCTAGAATCAGAGAATCGGGTCCCTACAGGTCCATACCAGGTACCTAACATTTTCTTTAAAAAAAAACCTGCACCTGGATAATGTACTGTCTGAAGGTGACCACAATGTAATTGCTTCTCTTGCTGCAATTGTCAGTGACATACCTACATATGGGTTTAAGGTGTAGCCCAGCGTAGAGGTTGCTTGCAAGTAAGGTCATTTTTGCATGTAGAATTACTACTCTTACTCCCAACCAAACTGCCTGACATTTTGTTGCCAAGCCAAAGCAAGGTGTTTAGTTCTCACCTGTTTAAGTTCAGTTTCGCAGATTTCCTGGTGCGCAAATCTTTATTTACAAAAGGCTTCTGATTAACAGTACTGTAGCAGAAAATGATTTGTCAATGGCATGGCAGCAGAACAGCAAAGCGTATACCACATGCAAAGACAGGACAAACAACTCTCAAAGCGTGGTGTTCATTCACACCACAAAATGAAAACTTTGAGTGGCGAAACAAGGTCAGTTCGCATAATCTGCACGCAAGCAGTCAAGCACGCACACGCGAATTCCCTTGATGCAATAACAAGTTGATTCCAGCAAGTAATCACATACAGCGGAATAATCGCGAGTTATGAAAAGCCAAGTTGTTATGCAAAATGGTACATCCACTATACCTACATTTCTGTATAATTGTTCAAGCATGCCATTGTGTTGTAGGTTATTGCACATATGGTTGCCACATTTGATGAGGTCCTTGCACAAAGTTATTTGTGGTAACAACCTCCTGCTTATCACCTGCTAACTTCATTTCTGCTGGTATATGGCTTTTTCACCTTGCATAACTTTTTCCTCCTAGGTGTTATCATATCACCACATGTAAATATTTAAGGAAGTTTTGTGGTTTTGATGATGGCATCTACTGACTTTTGATCAAAGAAAAGTAATAAGCATAATACTTAAATTTTATGTATGGAGTCATAAGCAGCTTTGTAAAAGACAATGATCCAAGTCATCCAATTAGCTGCATGATCCTTGAGCAACATTTACACAGGTGAAAGAATCAGCTGAAAGCATGACCTCGTCAGATCAGCTCAAGCTAAGTTCTGGGCAGAAATGAGACAGCAAAGGGCCAAACATATTTTTGGGGCAGGTATTATAATCACAGAGCATGAGGATACTTGGGCTATCACTTTCATGATGCAGTAATAAAAATTTAATTAGATATATCAATTGTCATCAAAATTAGCTTCATGAAAAGCATACATACATTCGAAAAGCTTAGGAAGTTTTAATTTAAACATATACTTTTGTTATAACTTGCAATATTTAATCTGTTAGCTGTCACATAAAAAATTTAATTCAAGTATCAGTAAGAAATAAAATCACTCCACTAACAAACTCTAATCAAAATTTTATATTTTTTGTTATCAAATTTCTATGCAGACATTTGCTGCTTTCACATTGCACCAGATAAAGTAATATTTTGAAATCAATCTGATAATATCAATGCAATACTGTTTGCGCAACATCAAGCAATAAAAAAATTTTAAGTCAGAAAACACATGTCAGCGAAAACCTACAAGTTGCACAAATGTGACTAAAAGCATCATTTTGTAATTGGCTCAGAGGTTAAATGCAATACTGAACAAATCAGAACACAGCATCAGTTATCATTGGCAGCAGTCACAATAGCGGGTGTGAAACAAATAAAAAACTTTGCAATTATATATTTCACACCTGTTGTTTTTTTGGTCATAGATTGAAACGTTTTTGAAATGACCTAAAAAAGTTCAGTCATTTCAGTCAGAATTTCTGAAAATATAGGCTAATGAACACTCTTATGGTAAGTTTTAATACAACTGTGAGACAAATGACTAAAATGTCTCAGCGAAAAAACAGATTGACACACCCACGTTCATTTGGCAAAATATGTCACCATACATATCATCATTCATCAATATCAACATTTCCGAGGCCATGTGCAAAACTAGCCAATTACAATGAAGGTTAAGTTCAAGACTTATGCCAAATTATAAATCTTTGGGATCAAGTCCAAAATCAATTATGAAAATATCTTTAAACACAAGATAAAACCTGAAAATAGTTGATGCAACATCTCAATATAGCTTCATACAGCTTTGTCAACCAGTTTTTGTTGATGAAATAATATACCTAAAGACTAAAAAACTACTTTGGGCAAGTAAAATATTCAAGTTGAGTCACCACAAGAATTGTATGAAATGAAGTTATAAGACCAAACAAGTCTTTTTTGGTCATTTTTCAGTCATGCACAGAATTTTGGTTTTAAATGACTGAATAAATTAAGTCAATTTAGTCATAATGTTGGAAAATATAGATTAGTGAATACTGTAATGGTGAGTTTTAGTACTAATATGGGACAAATTCCTGAAATGTTTCAGTGAACAAAATATTTCAGCAAAAAGAAAAACAGAAACAAACTTTTTTTTGCTGAGACATTTTTTTTCTGCCGTCAAGAAGAGCAAAGTAAAAAAAATCACAAGCAACAGGGTATGAAAAACAAACGAAAAAAGTTGGACCAAACACAACATGTCAGACAAAACATTCATGTGACCAATTCAACCAGTGCGAGTAGCAAACCCAAAAGACATAATAAAGTAAAAGCAATATTTCCGAAACACAAATGTTGAATCAAATACACAAGAGACATCAACGTAATACGGATGACTGTGGGCAAGCAATGGACGAAAAGTTCAGGTGTGTACAGGTGAGCAGGTGAAGCATGCACATAGGTGAAGGAAGTGAACAACAATAGAGGTAATAAGGCAGAGAGCAATGCATTAGAACACAACATTTCATTCCAGAAGCAAAAGCAAGGGCAGAAAGCAATGTTTATACATACAAATTGTGAAGAAGTAACACTATTGCGATTGGAAAACCCAAGTGGCAAGTGCGCAAAGCTTCACACTGTGGCAGCAAGCAACAATAGAGATCACTCTATTATTGCTTGTTCGCGCTGCATATATATGGGCGTTATTCTCCGTGCACATCACGTTTATGGTGACTTGCACATTCAACGCAACGCCAACCGAGAGGTTGCAACAACACCATTACCCATGGACCATAATGGAATGAGCATCGTTGGTGAATGTATGTCCTACCAGACACATGGTGTCACCAAATGAGGTTGAAGAGACAAGGGTATAAACAGATTACAATAAGTGTAGCAGCAAACATTAATACAATAAGTGTTGGATACATAAAAAACAAAACAGATTTAGTTGATGAACAGAGTATTTGGTACTAGAAAAGGTAAAATTTATTTCATAATGTCATGACTTATAAGATTTATCCACCTATTGCACAAATGAATGGTGTCACATCATTGACACCATAAGTAGGCCTAAGAATTAAACTCAAGTCAATGTCTGTGAGATCCTGGAGGTGAATATCACTTTGTTTGCCTTGAAAGCCTCGTTTTGCTGCAAGGGTGCTCCTCAAAAGGGCGAATCTGCACTTTGTTCTAATGTCAGTCATGACAGATGCATATGGCTCCCTGCATTTTCAGCTATCTTTTCAGCCAGTCATTTGTTGAATGTTGACTCTGGAACATTCTGGTGTCATCTGATCACTTGTAAAGACAAGGGGATTTAATGAAGATTCCTCAATGTCGATCATTCTTTGGTTGTAATTATCCTTCTCTTTTTCATGTCGTTGGTAGTTCTGTGCAAGGGACTTACCAGAATATGACTGTGTGGTAGGATGTGTGATCCCTACATTTCTCACAGTTATCCCACAGTCTTCTTGCAGAAATATCCAACCTTGCATTGTCAACAGTGTTGGGTTTTTTTTCAAAATTGTTTTCGTTGATTGGCAGAAGTGTGGGTTCTGTCTGAACATCTCTGCAGACCTCTCTCATTCTCTGTGCCATATTCTCTCACTGAGTTGTGCCTCATGGAAGTGTAACTGCCCAGTTTACATATGAGGCAAGCACAGTAGGTGGGTATGCCTTTCACCTTTCATTAATATCTCATGCAGACGGCATCAATGAATTCTTGTTTGTTTAAGATATATCCAATCGCTTTCACTGTTCATTAATATCTTATGCGGATGGCATCAATGAATTCTTGTTTGTTTAGGATATATCTAATCGCTTTCACCTTTCATTCATACATCATGCAGATGGCATCAATGAATTCTTGTTTGTTTAGGATATATCCAATCGCTTTAACTAGCAAGGCTGATAGCCACGAAGATGCCCCTTTTTGCATTGCCCCTTTTATAAGTTTTTTCGACTCAGGGGTCAATTCCTCTAGTAGTTCATTATGGCTATTTCAGCATTTTGTGTTTCTCTGGTCATATTCTGCTTTTCATGTTCCTGGTATATAGCTGGTCTGAGGGGTGTATTCAAGACCGAGTTTTTGGTTGTGAATTTCGTCTGTTAGTTTTGCAGTGATCAGAATGGAGTTCTCATATTGTGTCTTGGCAGTTTCCTGAGGATTTGTCAGACCTAACCTACCATGCCTACAGGAAGAGCTAGTATTTGTCTTTCCACATCACTTATCTCTCATCCTATCAGAGCCCAGAGCAGGAATTAACTGATCTATGATGGCGTTTTTCAGTGGTTCAAACAAATCACTCATGTTTGGAAATTGGTCCATATGGAGCATAATCCTTGGTGAATGCTGAGTATGCTACTTGAGATCATCTTGTGCATAATTTGATAGCAGCTGAAGGTCTTTTACCCAAACCTCAACTGTCTTTCCCTGAATGATTCTGTCCCAATCACTGTTTAAGGTGGCATTCACCTCGGTCTGTGACTTTCATTCTAGTGTTTTTGAAAATTTTTGTACAGATTTCTTTAAACTACTGTCCTTTTATTATGAGGATGGTCTTTGCAGGTTTTGGGCAGTACCCAAAGTCTGGTCCTTTGGCTTGTAGGTAGTTCCACCATTTTTGACGCCTTCCAGAGGTCCAACTGCAAAGCTATCGTACACAAACCATACCTGTTTCACATCATCATTTGCAGTTTTAATCCTTAGTACTTGTATCAGTGGTCGTGTGGAGATAGCATACATTGCCATTGCCACATTGTCACCTTGTGGGCCCCATTTTCCAGATAGCATGACAGGAGTGTTATAGCTGCTGTGTAGATAAATAAGTGTACATGGGTGGACATAGTTGTTTGATGTTTTCTAGACTGACTTTTCTCTTAAGTAAGTTTTTATCAAGGAATTATGGCGCTCTGCTAAAAAAGCCAGGTGGACCACCGGTAGTCCATCTGGACCACATTGAGAATCACTGAGGTTACTGACTAAGGTGACAGTTACACATTCTAATATTATTATAGTTAGGTGATTATGTATCTGCAACCAGAATTTCCCAAGCATGTCAGATTTTCAAATTATGGCCTTATCTCCATAGTAAGTACATATATGGGACAAAGTAGAATATATAAAAAAGTCAATCACAACATTGTGACATATCACACATCCTATTGTTGCGATCGGAAATCCCGAGCGGCATGTGTGCAAAGCTTCGCACCATGGCAGCAAGCAACAATAGAGATCACCTGACAAGATCACTCTATTATTGCTTGTTCATACCACGCATATTTTTGTTCTTCGCACACATCCCGTTCATGATGGATCACACAATCAACGAAACGCCACCGGAGAGATTGCAACAACATCCCCTTCTTTTTACAATGACCACACCGATCATGCGTTCTTTTGTGTGAAGGCTGAACTCAGCACGACCTCCACATCCTGGTCACAGCACCATTTTGTTGCGATCGGAAATCCCGAGCGGTATGTGCGCAAAG
>JGI24021J15306_10009848_pt1 | contig 11826 bp, 6 predicted proteins | sample Ectturendosymbi1_FD_15306 | JGI IMG/M metagenome (IMG submission 15306)
TAGAGATATGTGCAAGTTTGAATCATCGCAAAAAGACGAAAGCAGATGGCAGTCGACTGATACCTCGAAAGCATACAGAAACACTAGTGCTTTTAAGTGTCGCTACACTTTACAAGTCAAATAATAATTAGGCCTTTTTGATAAATTTTGAGCATTGAAGTAAGACGTCCAGTGTGGACAATGGTTCATTCAAAACACCCAAACAAAATCATTATTTACTTGTCCTATTTAGCTCATCAATATTTGGTAGTTTCCTTAAATTTCTTTAACAGGTAAAATCGCCTTTAACAATATTATGAAATTAGTTGCATGAAAGATGTTTTAAGTTGCACACCAGCTTTAAATAGAGTAGAAACTGGTCCAGCAAGAAAGATTTCTCTTTCTTGTAGGTTTGTGGCTGCATCAAGGAAAAAATCGTTGCACATTGGCGTAAAGAGCCATAACGCTGAAGTAAAACTGTGCAATCATTATCAGTTCGCTGAAGCATTCAATGGTGTTACAAGTTGCAAAATATTTGCTCATCCTTCATGTTCCATCATTTTGCAATAAATAGCATTTGGTTGATGCTCTTTTTTCACGAACTCAAATAAGTTTTGGTATTGGTCAGACAGTTTAGCTTCATCAATAGAAACGAGTCTCTCAAGCAGATACTATTCACATGGTTGAACATTTTCCCATTCAGTTGTTTACTTGCGGAGGAATCTATTCAAAGCATTTAAATTGAGTAAATGAAGTGGTCCATTTTGACAGATGTGCAACACAAGACTTCTGCAATACAGATACATCTGAAATGAATAATACACAGCAACGATCCTTGCCTTCTCTCAGTCTCTGAGTTTTCTTACTGCTGATTTAACTTGGCTTGATTCGTACATCTGATTGTCTCCATTGATTCCTTGCCTTCTCAGTGGTGAAACACGATACAACCTCAACAAATGATGCTTTGGACTTCTTAATATTCAGAAGTTGCTCATCAAAAGCAACCAGAAATGATTGCAAATATCTTAATGTCTTAAACAGAGTTCGCTCAGAGAATTTCCAAAAAAAGTTTCAGAACAACAGTTGGCTTGTCGATGGACATGAAATATGAATGCGAAGCTGGGTGCATTTAAAGAATCACTTGGCAAGCTAGGATAAAGTAATAGCCAGCCGCTGTGATAAATATGTTTTTGGTACTCAATATCTGCAAAGTCACAATACTGTTTTTACTATCTTTAGCGAACTTTGTAAATGCAACCACACGTAATTCAGTCAGCTTCAAAATCCTTTAGTCCTTTTCTAAAAAAGGAATACGTCTGACGAAATTCTTCATGTTTTTAGCATTATTGATTAGCTATAATTACTAGAAAGTACTGCACTAAGCTTTGTACGATACACTGATCATCGCATCGCGGTTTATCAGCAAAGCTTGTACACAGTGCCTGTGATGGAGTTGGAAGGCCGCGCTCTAATGCCAAGTCATTGAGGTATTGAAAAAGATTTACCACTGCTCTGTAACGGTTAATGTGATAGCATTCCAGCCTAGAAGTAACTCAACCAAAACATAGATTTAATTAGACAACTTGCAGGGTCTCCTATAAACTAAGCTACGTCACTTGCTCCGTATCTGGTTGCAGTTGAGTAGGGACAGCTTATTGGACTGCGTGTAAATACAATAAATCATAGCCAGTGGGGTAACTGACGGGTGCCAAAGAGGCGAATTGCTCCCCTGGCAAGCTAAATGTAAACCGGTCTCCCACTTAACTTACATTTCGGTTTTAGCATTTTTGGGGTTTTCAGCAGGTTGTTGTTTTTGTGTGTGTTTTCGGATTATTTTCCATTGATTTAGGGTTTTAGTATGCCATCCACATCCGGATTCACCATCATTATTCAAGTTTTTTCTGAATGTTGACTAGTGGACCTCGCACAGTAGACACTGGGCCCTTTTATCTAAGTTTACCACCTGGCTCAAAACTTCAGTTACGCCACTGATTATCATAGCTATGTAAAATAAGAAATGTAAAAAGGAGAATATTTTGAAATTTTTCAACGTCCGCGGAGATTATTTCATTTCTCATTAAAACCTTGTACTTGTTCTCCGAAAAGAGGACGTTCGGTAGCCCTACTGAACAATGCTACCCATATGCGACCTGTGCAAATATGAGTAAGGCAGCCGCAAAATCTACCAGTAACGAGTTGAGACGTAGGCCTATGCTAATGCGTTCTACGTGGCTTGGCCTTGCATTCATTCGATTCAGATACCTGACGGACTTCAGGAAAACAATAAGTGTAATAGTTTCTTCGTCACAATATCAAACATTAAACAAGTGGAATACTGCCCTCTGGACAACCGATAATTTCATAACGTCTACAAACAAACTTACCTCGCTAACAAAATTGACAGTGGCGCGCACAAGTCGTACATGTGGCTAAACACATGAACATGGTGGGGGGCCCCTTTTGATGGGGTGCCCTGGGTCGGGGCCCCTTGGGCCCTCCCCTAAATCCGGCGCTGACTAACACTGTTGGTCGATGCGCAGTTGATTAGCGAATTAATAAGTAAGTTAAGCACAGTTTTTAATCGGAAGTGGACCGTTTCGGTCTGCAGCCGTTGCGGTCATGGGACTTTTCGGTCTTGGTCGCTTCGGTCTCGAGATATTTTGGTCAGACTATGAAATCTTGCAGAAATCTCACATGCTAACATTTTAATACAAATGTACTTAAATCAACGAAAGGTTTTGTTTAAAAAAACACGCAAATATAATCAAAGATCCAATAGTTAATCAGCATCAATATATGCTTTTCATGTTGACTTTTTAATGCAAACACACTTTGGTGTAACACCGGCTAGCGTGACATTTCGCCTGCCTATATAATCATTTAAATAAACAAATATATTCAGTTGCTTGCTACACAAATGTCGCGATCGAAATGTCCCCAGACCGAAACGGCACAGATCGATACGGCTTGATGGAAACGGCCAGACCCAATCGGCCTGACCGAATCGGCCAGACCGGCTTTTAATAATGTTTGTAATACTGACTAGTGAAAATCAAAGCATGCTCTCATCATTCCGTCTGTTTCTGAGTTATATGACAAACAGTAGCTCAAAAAACCGTCTCAGGTTCCAGTCATGTGAGCTTGATTGTGATTAAGGCATGGCACAGTTTTTCCAGGTTATTTGACCTCTTCTTTGTAGGCTCAAAAAGACTAATTTCCTTTTTCACAAGTTGTGATCGGATACCTTCCTGTGCCGGAATTGTTTTTGTACTTTGATTTCAAATAGTTAATCAAACTCTTGGTGCTTGAACCGCCTCGTTTTGTATAACGGAGCACAAATTGCACTTTGGTGTTTGTTAAACCTTGTATCTTTTCTTTGCATACTTACGTCTTGAAGCTGAACGAGCATGGCGTAAGATCTAATTAAGTTCGCTTCTAAAATATAACCACGTATTTGGTGAAGTTATTGCAAACTGAAAAGGGCGAATAGCTTTTGGAAAGAATTACAGCTTGTAAATGAACTAACTCGTAACTACGGTATAACTATTGAAGAACTAGCACACACGGCAATCTTTTGATTAGGTTAACGAAAAGATTAAAGTTGCTGAAAAGCAAATCGTTACTGTGAAGTAAACATTGTGTTTATCAAACAAAGAGATGCGTGCATACACTCTGTAGTGACCACACACTTCGATACTTTTATGTGCAAAAGAACGTCACGATCCGTCTGAGTAGTTCTATTGAACGAAAATATAAATTGACCAATAACAAACACCCCCAATGGTCAGCGAGCAAAATCCACATACTCCTGCTTCAATAGCAAGTTCAAACGTCCTATTTCGGTCGCTACACACTTCAGTGTTATGCGATTTAATTGTATTTGAATGCAACAGCAACTCCAGGTTTTTCAAAATATCCGAGTTTGTTGGTTGAAAAAAGACGGGTTTCGGGTAGTACAAACTAGACAAAAAAACGAGTATCGGGTTCGAGTAAACCGGTGTTGGAAACACCAGTTTACGGTACAGTGATGAGCTTCCGCTTACTTTGCTTGTTGGTGATGACACATACCAATTTAAAGCTTCGTTTAACAAAATGCTACGAAATTCATTTCAGTTGGTGGAGTGGTCCTTCTGCTCGACATGGACGGTGAAAGAAACCTCCCATTGCATCTTGCTGTTGAAAATGGGCATGTAAACCTGATCAAGTTTTGTATTGAGAAAAGCAAAACTGCTGGTGAGCTCAATTGTCATGACTTCAAAATAGACCGATTCTTTTCTTTTCTTGACCGTTTCGATAAGCTTTTTTTTTAATGTGAGTTTGATAAATCAAGTCGAAGTCAATCCAAANTCAAACGNGCACATGCATTATTTGCNGGAATGGCAATTTCTGGCATTAAATGTCAGAACTGTGAGGCATTAAAAGTCATAGANGGTATTTTCTGGCATTAAATGTCAGAACCTCTGAACTGTAAGGCACATGNTCAAGAGGATTGAGCCAGCTGACCCCTGGCAATATTCTTGCACAGCCTAGCGTACTTGGTTTCAGTTGGGTTATTAAGAACCAATTTTTAAGTCCCACAGTTTTTATTTTAAAGTTTGTGGCAACATGGAAGAGGTAAATATAGTGTACCAACTGCTACAGAAAATTTGAAGGGTGAAAGTTTGTGGCATAAATGATTTTTAAGCAAATTTGGCGAAATTTGACAAAATATCCTTTGCAACCGCCAAAAATTTCCTGCTCCTACACCTATGCATTCAACCATGTCTGAGAGTCCAATAGGACACTAGGAATCATTATGACAACTTCCGTATAGTTCGTCATGCGACTGTTTCCACTCATCTAAGACAACAGAGGAAACTCAGTGGTTGTGAAAGTAGGCAAGAGTCTGAAGGCAACAGCACACACATGAAGTCCTTGTCACAGGTTTCTCAAGGCAAAAAATATACTCTGTTGAAATAACTGCACTCAACTTTTACGTACACTGTCACATGGCACAGGGGTTAGCTAGTGGTGGGAGACTTTCGAGATATTTTTCAAAGACAACCAAATACTTACATATCTTTTATTTTTCATCCAAGGTATTAGACAATGTAGGAAACAAAATACAATTTTCACTTTTTTGATAAATTTTTCAAATATCCAAAACCCAAATTTTCTGCTTTGTTTCGCCTGGGCCCGCTCATCTTGATAAACTGTGAAGTTAACAAAATTAATCCATCTAAACTATATCTTCAGTTAATGACTAAGGCAGTGGGATACTTTCTCATTGTTATTTGAAAGCTTCAATGCAAATGCACTGCAATGATTTTATGCAGTTGTAGCTTTCTAGGAGAGGTACAAAGACAATTGTTATATTTGGTAGATGTTGGAAGCATGGTTACCAATGTACGATCAAGCAACTATTCCTGCCTTCATCTCGCTGTGCAAGCAAACAGCATAAACGCTGTAGAATTACTGCTAAACGAGGGTGCGGATATCAACGCGACCACTGCTTCCTTGATGACTCCACTCTATCTTGCTTGCCAGCAAAATTCACACGTGGTTGTTAAGTATCTGCTTGAAAGGTATGCTCACGTATTGAAAACGTAATTTCAATCAAAAGTTACAGAAATTTGCGATCGTTATATGCCAAAAAAAGTTCTCATTAATTGAAATTACATTTTTNGTTGTTGTTCTTACCCACACGTTATATTCATGAATNAATTAAAAAAACAAAGTTGCACACTTTACAACATCTAAGAAACCGCAAAATATTACTGTAAATCGTTGCATAGTAATCTTTAATAGAAGAAAAAANACAAAAATGGTAAAATCGGCAACGCAAAATCGGCTTTTNACAGCAAAACGTCCACAGCGTTGTACATAAACGTTGCATAAACCACAGTGTTTTAAATAGAGTAAACACTGAGTGTACCCAAGTTTAAAGCAATAACCAGGTTAACTTCCGCAGAGGCTGCGACGTGGAAATGAGAGATGCCGATTACATGACACCATTTCTGGTGGCTTCGCGTTACGGACATTTGGAAACACTCAGCTGGCTGCTGGAATACAAAGTAAACGTCAGCGCTACAGACAAGGATGACAAAACGTGCCTCATGTGGGCAGCTGAAGAAAACAGGCCCGAAGCTATCCGGGTGAGACTTGACAAGCAAACTCAAAACTTCACAGAAACATTTGCACATAATTTGCTATGATATTTGTAGAAGTGGCGCAAAAAGATATGTTGAATTTAGGTGTAAGTGCAAACATACCGTTTATTGAGCTAAAAAAAACTAGGAAGTTTTTATTTTTATTTTTGCGAAAATTGCACATGAAAACCGATTATCAAAATTCTCACGCCAGAGAGTTTAATTATTATGTTGCCGAAGTCATCCTAAATTACTTTATTGGATTTCAGTGAAAATGTGTAAGATATTTTAACATTAAATAAATGCCTGGTGGTTGCAGAATTGGTTTGAAAGAGTTTGTTTCTGCAGCGAAGCCACTGCAATTTAGTACCATCGCTACCATCAGCCTGTCTTTAAATTGCGCGGAAGTCATTGTTTTGCCACATTCAGTATTAATACAGAAAGCTGTGACTGCGCACCTAAGACGTGATTGCAAAGGTGTACAATTAGGGATATTAAAAAAGAGGCATAGGCCTCATATATCATATTGACTTTCACAATACGTTCATGCAGATGCAATGTTTATTACCAAAAATGCACTCGATTCTGACCGTCAGAGCTTTGCGTTATGTTCATGGCTAAAACCGCTATTCATTGTTACACAGAAAGTCACAATGTGTATATGTCGCTCTAGGAACACAAACTTACTGTTTCCACTGCGCGAATGTACGCAAACTGTTACTGCTTTTCCAAACAGTTTTTTTGGATTAAATGTGTTTGCGTTTTCAACTGTGAGACCAGCTTTAGTTCCAAAACTGCTATGATTGATTGACGCCCAACAAAAAATCAATAATTTACTGCCGTATGAACAGCATCTAGCAAATGCATTTTTTGCAAGGAATCAAACACACTAATTGTTGTTTCCTAAAACATTTTTCTATATTTATTTAGAAGAGATCACATATTACAGTAGCTTGCCAAATCTCCCGCTATCTGAAACAGAGGTAGGCAAATGTTTTAGATCAAGAATTGCATTCACAAACTCTCAACTTTGCTCATCCCCACCTTATAGCAACTTTAATAATTCATATTTAAAACAGCTAAAACAAGCTTTAGCCCATAATTCTTTTTTTTTAAATGAAGTTTTCTTGTGAAAGGTTTTTTGTTGCTTAAAACTTTTTACAAGATGAATTGCGTAACATATGTTGTTTGCCACTTGTCGCTTTGATTAATCGTGCCCAAAGTTAAAGCGCTTGGCTTAAACTTGTTATTTTGAAACGTAGTTCTTGAAACACAAGCAACTGTTTCGTGAAAGGCCAGACCAATTTTAGATGCGATACTCACCGCGGTATCAGTCTGATGAATCTCGACTTAGCTCAATCTTTTCTCTCTGCCTCAAAGGTTAAGTTTTCCGCTAGATGTCTCTGATCCAACAAACATACCCCCATACTCCAATGTTGGGAGAGATTATGTTTGGTCCACTGTTTATTAAAGAGGAGGAAAACGCCTTCAGCTGTCGCCTATTCAAATATTCTCCAGTCAATCATTTTAGGTGTATTTTTTAGAGGATAAATTAAAAGAATCAATGCTGGTCGCCGAAATAAACGTTTCATAATACAAAACGACAGCAAAACGACATCTCCAGGCGGGTTACTTTTTATCACGAAATTTCGTTTACAAGAGGCTAAAAAGCATCTATGGCTTGAAAACACCAAATGTAATAAACGCTCTCTCTCCAAAAAACCAGAGTGTATGACGTCATCTCGGAGAGCTGCATGAAAGTGCTTGACCGTCACAATTTGTTCACCCTTGGTCAGTAATTACCTAGCAAGCTCTACAGAGGCAGGTACTTTTTTATCATTTCGAGTTTTGCGTTGCTACACGCGTATGATAGAAGACAGAAATGATTTGAAGCACTCGTACAAGATTGCAAATTTCTCAGAGAGATAAATAACTGAGCAGCTTGATTTTCGCATGCAGCACTTCTGTCAACAAGCTGACTAATTCGATTGAAACTTTCACCAATGACCGTGTCGTGTGAGCATTTAAAAAATGGTAAGAGTGTAGCATACAATATCTGATCAGATGGTCAACACAAGGTTTCTGTCTTAAAACTTTCCTGATGAACGGTAAACACGTACAAATGGTCACGAAACTTTAAGCGACGTTACAAAGGACTTAACACAAACTATAGTTTCATAACAATAGTTGTAAAATTTTCTTATGGTTTTTCAGGTTTTGATGCAAAACAAGGAAATCCAGTCTTTAATTGACGAAAAAGATAAAAGCAACAACACGGCTCTGCATCTCGCCGCGGTGAAAGGTCACTCTGAAGTGGTCAAGGTCTGTTTCCTTATGCATATGTTTTAGTGGCAGGATTTGCCAGGAAAGGTATCTTTTATGCTCGCAAATCACTTATTGCTCTCATGTACATACAATACTTTGCACATGTACACACAAGCATGAATTCACATGCAACACACACAGATGCTTACGTGCTTGTACGCTCATGCATTGGTATGATGGCGTCCTATATTGCAGCTCCAAGGCAATCCAATAGAATTCTTCTAGTTGCATAACAATTGTGCTTTAGCAAAATGTTCATTAGTACTCGTGAGGTTAAAAACTTCTCCGAAACAAAGTTGACAGGGTAAACATTTAGAATATCTTTGCTGGGCCGGCAATAGCTCAGTAGTAAAGTGTTCGTTTCTTAATCAGACGACTGGGTCCTCGATCCACGAACACTGAGTGAAATGCCGTAGCGCTCCTTGAGCAAGAGCGTTCACCTCAAGTGCCCTGGCAAGAAGCCAACTTCAGGTTTCGGCCTGCCGCCAATTGCCGTAAACAAAAAAAAAATTGCTGAAAATGATGAAGGCAGTATTCGCTTAGTAAAGCGTAGCATTCCTGATATGGATAGACAGTAGTCATGATTTGATTGATTGCGTTGACACCCGCAACTTAATTGGTGAAAACATAAATCACTTTCGCTCAATATTAATTTTGGCATTCCATTTCGCTCACGCAAAAAGAATTTCAAGTGGAATTATGCCTGTATCTCAGCTTCTTCTCGAGTACCAGGCATCAGCTCAAGCCAAGAATGACTCCGACAAGAACACTCTCCACATGGCGGCGCTGCACGGGCACCACGTTATCTTGGAATATTTAGTTGACCGGGAAAAATCAATCCTAAGTGGAACAGACGAGGAAGCGAACACAGCACTGCACCTTGCAGCTGTTGGTGGACATACAAAATGCGTAACAAGGTGAGACTAAAACAGAAAACAACACCGAAACCATTCTGTGCTCGAGGTGTTAAACCAGTGTATCNTTCCCAGTCTGGCCCCAAAAATAAACTTCCCCCTCGAAAAGTAGTGTGGAGCAACAAGTTACAATCATTTTGTGCCTCCCNCTGGTTGAGCCCTGCACACCACAGTGCGTTGAACTCGTATGTTTGCTGGCGATAGNGCTATTTTNCGGGTATAAGGAGGTCTAGATTTGAAGTATTCCATACGTATTTTTGCTGCTAAAGAATTTTGTGCTAGTTTATTTGATTTATCGGGTTGACACTTGGAATGACAGATTTCACTATTCTGGTAAATTTGGATGTATTTCCCAGCGAAGTAATCTTCCGTTGCAAGTAAACTGCATGTCATCCGATTTTTGTGAAGCCTCCTGAATTGTGGGGCTTAGTGTGCAATTGTTGATTTAGAGCAACTGTCAACACAGCACCTACGATCTAACCCAGAGGTTCCCGACATGGGGTATATGTACCCCTAGGGGCACATTTGCCTATCCGAAGGGGTACATTTGAGGTTAGCAATAGAAGAGATATATATATTTACATATCTTTGGTTTCCAAATACTTATACATATATCAGTGAATATCATTTTCAAAAGCCGTTATATGCTTATTTCAAAATATATCTGTGATTAATCACGATAAAATATTTCGCCATAAGACATTTTAGAGGTACATGTTCATCTGTCGAAATGCCGAAGGGGTATATGCTTATCTTTCGAAATGCTGAAGGGGTACATGGTCAGAGAAAGGTTGGGAACCCCTGTCTAACCCCACTAGTGGTCAGGCTGATTCGATTACCACTCAGCGCAAAGCTAGGATAAAAGCGTATTTCAATAAATGGTTGAAATCAATCAGCCAGTGAACAATTAGTAAAACTTCTACTATAAGCTCAAGTTACTGCACCAATCTTTCCGAATAGATATATAGAAAATTACCCAGAAGTATCTTGTTTGTCAAGTACACTATTTTCAGTGATTTCCAAATTTGTTCGAGCGTTACCCAAATCATAGTACCGATTATGTCTTACTACCCTCAATATTTTGCGTCATAAAAAAAATAATACAGAACAAAATTGTGGTTTTGGTTCCGCGTTACCCCTCGAAGAATTGTATATTATCTCCAGGGGGTAATTTACCCCCAGTTTGGGAACCATTGCTTTATTTGAATGATCAGTTTCACACCTTTCACGAATAAAGCACGAACAAAGGTGGCGTTGAAAACAAAAAACTATCATAGTGCGCTTCGGTAACGTAGTCAAATAAAGATTATTTGCAACTGTACCCAAGTCCAGAAAGAAGTTTGGTAAAGATCTGTTTTTAGACAGTGATGCACCTCAGTGGTGCAGTGACAAAAGAAAAACAGTTGATTTCCATTAACTGTACCAAGACTGCTGCATGTGAGCAAACACTGTAGCAGCAAAATGATGTCAGAGGCAGAGGGTCAATTTCTTTAACGTGATAATGCATTTTCCTTTGGGTTATGTTTTCCTTTGGGTTAAGTTGCTATTAGTGTATGTTGATGTTTTGTAGATTAACGCCGGGCGAGCGTGGATACGTACGAAATATAGGTCGTGGCACCCGTTAATACCGAGGTTCTAATAAATATGCATGTTCTACTTGCACAATTTAAACGTTTGCAAACGCCAAGTGGCAATGTTATATGACGGTTGTGTGGTCAAATCATTGTATTTTTGCCATGTGTGTAGCGCGAACGTTTGTCTCCTGTAAAGAGAACTTGCAGATACGTAACTAACAAGGGAAGACTGGTTTCACAGAACTGTTCGAATTTTTTAATGTTTGACAAACTGGCAGTTGTTAAAATTTTGACTGCGCAAATCAGAAAAAAGAACGACAGCCGAACATCCCAATTTGCAAACTATTTTAACAACGTCACATCTATCTGTGTTATTATCGTTAAGCAAAATATCTCGTACTGCAGCTTAATTGAACTTGGTGCAAACATTGAGTTGCGCAACACAAAGCAGTGGACACCGCTAGACTGCGCATGCGCGTTCGGATTCGTGAAACCAGCCAAAGCACTGCTGGAAGCTGGAGCGACGATCGAGCCCTCGGGAAAAATAAAGGTTAGTTGATGTTGCATGCAGTTGGATTCTCATTCGTATTTTACCGCAATTTTTTCTTCCTCGAAATGTTCTCCTGAGGAAGATGCGAACACGAGTTTTTGAATCTTTGTTTACGAGTGCAAAACTAGAAACAAACGCAGTAGCTGTAATAACTTTATTGAAATGCAACAGGCTGAAAAAAAGGGACAAGTAAATCTAGTGCGCAGACAGCCCGGTAATTTCTGGAGAGGCAGCCAATGAATAAAATGATTTAAACTGAGTCGGCAGGTGCATACTACATTTTTATGAAATAACGTTTTGATATGAGGGATATGAGGCACAAGGAACAGCAAAACCGTCGCCTCTGTCCAGTCAAC
>JGI24021J15306_10009849_pt1 | contig 11826 bp, 8 predicted proteins | sample Ectturendosymbi1_FD_15306 | JGI IMG/M metagenome (IMG submission 15306)
ATTAGCGAACATTAGAGCAAATGAGAATACAATGGCATAATAGCTGATCAGTGTAAACAAAGAGGGGCGCTGTGTCACATAGGATTGGCGAAAGACCAAACCAAGAAGGAGTGCATTGCTGTACAGCTCACAAATACAGTACAGAGACAGTAATCAATGCTTCAAGACTCATCAACAAATTTGATCATTGCTATATCTAGAAAATGTAGTGCCAGAATGTGTCGAAGTCGATTGTCAAAATCAGCAAACCTACTACTTAAGGTTGCGTTTTTACAGATTTTTCCACAGCGAATTTGTTTATGATACTGGTAATGTCGATTTCGCATAGACGTTCATGCTCTATACTCTTTAGAATCATGCTGTTCAGCTTGTTTTGTCTAAAGGTGCTTCTCTGTTCATCCTACTTTCTTAAGTTTAGAAAATAACCGTTCTCTACTGCAGTTGGTTGCTATGAGAGATAAATAAGTGCGCAAATAATTTCCCACATTGGTAAAGGAAGACTCCAAGTAGACTACCGAAAGGCTAGTGAATAAATGCCGAATCCAGGGCTGCCAGTGATATTTCTAAATATAAAATCAGGAGTGGATATTAGGGGAGGGGAACGAGGCGGTTGCATCGGGCCCCGTTTTGCAGAGATGTCATGAGGGCCCCCTCTGTGAGAGTTCCGCATTTAGTTTTTGTTTTTCCTGTTGAAAAGCTTATAAATCACTCTAGAGCCACATTTCATAAGCTCTGAAGCAAGTCATATGTTTGTCAAAACGAAAAAAAATTATGTGCAAATGTGCCGAAAGGGGCCTTCACCAACTTTAATGTGTGGACAAGGACAATTCAAAATCAAATGACCTCAAAAAATTTACAGTGTGAGATGTACTTTCGTGCGGAAGCAAATTCCCAGACAAAATGAAATATTTAACTTGCTTTCAGGGAAAAAAGTATCTGTGCAGCATATGTAAATCATAGGTCACCTTTCGGATATTTTGCCTCGGGCACCTAAATTCTAATATACACCCTTGCATATAATAAAAAACAAATTTAACACAAAGGACCGCGGGGGCTCAAAAGCGTGGGGCCCGTAGCAATTGCTACATTTGCTACTATTGTTAATCCGGCACTGGTTTTAAGCCAAACAACGTGCTGGAGGCTGCTAATTGGATCACTTGCAAAAAAAAACTGAAAAACGATGAAACTTGAAGGTTACTTGGCAGTTGGGCCTGGTGTTGTTGATCTTCGAAAAATTTAGGTCAGCAACTTCCTTGCAAAACCAAAAAAACAAACAATAGCTTTTATTCTTTTCCGCACGTTCCTAAAAACCTTGAGAATTAACCGCTTTGTTCATGAATAGGACGATGGACCGCATGACCTAAGAGTGTTGAAAAGTTTGCGTAGATAGAGACGATTTTAGCGTTTGAAGCCCGGAGACTGAAATTGGGACATCACTAATTTTGGACGTTATTAAAGAATCAGCTGCTTTAATTTATAGTGATACTTAGATTGCCAACCAAATGACTAAAGAAAGTTTGAGTCCTCTATTTCTCTCCCCCTTAAGACCTTAAGACTCGCCTTCTCATCCATAGCTCAGACGATCCGAACACGCATTTTGAGATCGTAATGAAACAAGTAAATTACTGATGACTCGATTCAGCGTTCCTGTAACTGTGCAATAAACAACAAAGGTGAAAATTTATCAGAGTTCTTAAAGATTTGTTATTAGGCTCATGTGTGTTTTTCTCTGTAGTTGAACAAAAAAGTCATAATTGAAAAAAGCAAAAAGATTGACAACACCGGTTCTTGGACGACATTGCTGATGGCTGCTGAAATTGACTGCTGAAAAACCTACTCTGATGCGTACAAGTTAAACCAAAAATTGGACGAAGTCGTTGGGGCAAATTTTACCCAAGCTGAACCCATGTAAAGCCCACTTGATCTTTTTAGCGTCTTCGCATTAAAGTTTTTATATGGGATTTGCCAGATCAAACAAATTGTATTTTTAAACAGACTTTGGGAACGTGAAACTGCGGTACTTTTTGGAGTACATGAAATATCTTAAAAGGCGATTTCCTTATTGCAAATACGAAATTCCAACTCTGTTTTGCAACGACACGACGACAACAAAAGTTCCTGAAATTATACCCGAAGGACTAATATCTGTTGTAGTCACTCATTTTTCAAATCTGCTTATTTTTCCCGATGGATTACTTCGAGATTCGAAAAAGCTCCGAAGGTGAGTATGTCAGGTTAGCAATGTCACTTTATTGAAACCTTTGCAACATTAGATACCAAATTTTGAACTGAGGCGAATGAGAAACTGTTTATTCTCAGGCTTGTACTGAATTACAATCAACTTGTGCGGTTTCCAAGAGGCTTGCCATCATCGTTAGAAATTCTCTATCTGACAAACAACAGAATACCAAACATCAGCACTGAGGATCAAAACACGCTGAACAACTTGCCCAATCTGAAAGAACTTTACTTGGATAATAATCTCATCAATACAATATATGATTTTCAGCTTTTACCAATGAAATCGCTGAGGTTCCTTAGTATTCTTGCCAATCCTCTGGTAAGCTAAAAATATGCTTTTATGTGCCACAGCGTATTTGATTTGACAGAATCGCTTCTTGAAAAAAATTATACAAAACAATTTGTGCAAGCAAGGTGTAGAGCAAAGCATCATCCAATATCAAGACTTGAGAAATTGCCATTTTTGTTGACAACCTTGCTTCAGTTTACACTCTCAGTTGTTAGAGAAATCCAAAAACTTGCGAAATTTCATCACATTTTTGACCAGGGCGGATCCAGTGGGGGGCGATTGGGGCGATCGCCCCCCCTAAAACCTATGAAAGTAACTTTTTCTCGATGGTTTTGAAAAATTCGGAAAACAGCATTAGCGACATAAGGCCATTTTGTCGTCCATAATTTTGTCACAGTAGTGTTATGAAGCATACTACATCTCCCTGACAGTAATGAACCCGTAACGAGACTTGACTACCACATGTCACTGAAATCGCCCCTCTGAACTTGCTGGCTGGATCCGCCCCTGTTTGTGACTTTGGTTTCAAGCTCGATGCAGATATAATGTATTTGCACCATTTTTAAAAGCATTCACAAGCTAATGAATGCATGCATAACTAACGAAAAATAGCTATCACTGTCATGCATAATGTTAGAAAGTATCGGAAACCTTTTCAGCATCTATAGCATGATTGGTTAAAATAAATCAGTACGTTTCTGGTTGCATTTAATTTTAACATTTACAAGCAGTAACTGATTCAAGATCGTGGGATAGACAGGCAAAGGAAATGTTGTCTAGTGCTCATAAAGAGATAACAAGTGTCTCTTCTTCCCATTACATCCAAGCAGCGCAATTCTTTTTCTAAAAATATTGAGCCTGCTATTTTGTGAATACCTTAGAGTTCTTTTATTTGTGATTGTACAAAAACTAGTCTGCTTGGTTTGATTTTGTCGCAAGTAGGCTTTAAACTATTTGACAATGAAAACAACCTGTTTATCTTAGGCGACCGCGCTTTTTTTATTCTTACAGCATTGCGATTGTTCGCTTCAATCTCTGACAGTTTGGTTCATTCGGAAGTACCGTGACAAGTACAAGCCGACTGATGACTTACCTGTATGTGCAAGCCCTTCTTCACAAAAGGGAAAACCAATCACGTATCTTATTGGTGCCTTTGAGTGAGTTGTTTCAGGAACGAAAAAAATCAGTGATAAATTCTGTTTGAATATAACCTTGAGATGCTTGCTTTGTCAGCGAAATAGACACTGTGATACGATCACAGTGTCTGATTCTTGACTGTTAAAGGATTGCTTTTACTATAGGTAGCGACAAAGCAGTCATTTAATTGTTAAAGACGGGGTCGAGATTGGTTTCTCATTGCGTGGTTAGCACTTGTGAAATCAGTATAGCGTGCATGCTCAGTTATAACCTTGTTTTTTGAGAAAAAATTTTGGATGAAATTTGCAAGTGGTTTGTTTTGCTTGTCCACTGCGAACAGAATAGCAACGTTTTGTGCAACGAAGTTTGAAGTAGTTTTCGTTTCTTGCAACCATTTTACAAGAAACGCGTTTTTTAATAATTTTTTTCTTGTGCGTAGGTATAAATATAAATGTGCACCCAGACTATGCATGTGGGAAAACATGGCAGGAATTCTGAATTGCTCGAGGACTACACAGGAGGTATGTTTCCTTAAGGTACAAAAACACAGCCAGAAGTAATTTTTACTGGGGAAGAATGATTTTATAAGTATACAAATAATATATATTATCACCGATCTTTTTAAAGAAAAGTCCATACCCACAATAACAAATTTCGCAGTTAAAAATATGTTGATTAAAGGAGCCACCTCAAGCTCTATGCAACTTTGTCAATGTTTCACGAGGTACAAACAGCCTTTTTCGCAGGAACGTCAAAACTTCACTTTTGAAGGGTCATTTTTTCGTTCTGGAAAAATGCCTTTCATTCCGAACAGTACTTACTGGAGAGAACTGGATTTATCAGGGCTCAACCTTACAAATGGTGTTATAAAAGTAAAACAACTCCAGTATTTGGAAACAATTAACTTAGCAGGTAAAGTTAGAGTTAGTTATTTGTATGAAATCACTTGGTTATAGTTTTCCATTTAGGGCAATCATCCCCTCTAGAAGTTGGCTAAATAATACTTATTAAGTGCGACAGTTTGGACATACTTGTATTGGGCTTACTTTTGCTTGATTGACTGACAGAAAACCAGCATGCCAATTGAAAAGTGAAACGCTGTATTCCGCTATTTTGGGCTGAAAATGCAAAATGAGCAAGAAAGTACTGTATTTTATGGTTGTAATTACTTTGAATGTTTTGAAAACAATTACATTTTTGAAAATGAGAATAATTCCATTTTGTTTCGAATATTGTTTCAATTTTAAAGGCATAACAGTTTCTATGTTATATGAATATTTAATGGTCTTTTTTAGATAACTTCTTGAATGCACTACCTTTATTGAGACTTCCTCAGAGTTTGAAGAATCTTGTTCTTCGAAGAAACTACATCACTTATTTACCGCCGGCCTATGTTGTGCGAATATTTTTGCCAAATTTAAAATTGCTGGATCTGCAACAGAATAGACTGATGTGAGTATCTCTGACAGCAAGTAAAACCTCTAGAGTAGTTTTGCTGCAAGCATCAGAGAAATCAGCCGACTGGGCTCTGCTTTCACGAAATTGCGATGATTCAGAGCTCCACAAATCTGTTTTCACATAACTCCTTTCCATAAAAAGGCCGCAGTATAATCTATCGCAAAATTGTTAACAGGAAATCGATTTCACGTAACTCTACGCATCCTCAGTCGTGAAATCTTATTAAAATAGGATTCTATTTGTGGAAACTAATTACTTGATTGTCTGTAATTTAAATAACTGATTACTCTTCATTGTTGACGTTTAACCATGCAGTTCAACTGCTTCTTCATCACAGAAGCATTGTAGTCTGAATAGTATTGCCTAAACGTAATAAAGTGGATTAAAAAACTTTACCCCAAGCGAAACAATGCACATAAAAACTTCACACAATATATAAAGGTTTTGAATGAATTTTGCTGAAGGTTTTTAATGTTTTGTATTGCATGATTTAGCACTTTGGATCAAAACGACGTCAGGATATTGCCTTTAGTTAACAGCGTAAAGCTGAAGGGGAACCCGCTATTGTGCGACTGCAGATTAAGAACACTTGTGACTTGGATTCAAACCAACAAAGAAAAAGAAGAAAAAATGCTGAGAACTGACTTTCAGGTTAGAAATTTTTAGCAACATTGAAAGTAAGTTTGCTTGAAATGTGATCCAATTTTGTGTAAAACTCATATGAGGATTTTTGACGTGAACAGAGGATAATACTGTATTTTGCTCAATTAACTTGTAAGCTTCACGATATTCCTAATAAACTGAAACTATGCCTGAGCGGTTCTGCTATAAAAAAGGTCTTGGTATGGCAAGCATGTAAATTTCTCCCTGCTATCAGGACAAGATGTAGATTCCTTGCTGCTATGAAAGTTGCCTATTCTAAGTTGTAGCTGTCTCAAGCACACAGGCACATTTGTTTGTTTTCAAAACCACGAAACTTCAAAAACTATGTAACTTTGAAGTGGCAGCACACAGGTTAAAAGCAAAAAAGATAATAACTGCCAGTTTCTGTGTGAAACATAATCCCCAAACCTGTTAATAGAAAATCTTTACACAATCAACTCCTTTCCATTACAGTGAGGTGTAGGCGTCACGAACACAGACTCGCTAAACTAACAGCATTTGATATTCGATAAATTTGAAAGCAGGAAAGTGGGATAACGAACAAAAGTGGGCTAGAAAAGGGAATACGGCTGGAAAGCCTGGCAAAGTTGTTTTTTTCTTCTTTGAGACTATATGATTTAAGACCAAGTTAAATGAGAGCGATATAGAACTTTTTCATTAAATGTAGAATCGGCATAGAATTACACTTCATTCTTTTGCACAGTGGTACAGCTGGGAAAAAATCTGAAAAAGTTGTTAACCCTTTTTCAAAAAGGGGCAGTTTTTCCTTATTATTGATCCTGTACTAAATATCACGTTTTATGTTGTATTTTTTGTAAACTTCTCAACAGAAAAAATTCTCAAGTATATTACTGCATAGAATGGCGGGATCTTTATCTCTATTACGCGTTAGAAACATGGTCGTTTGAGGTAAGATTCGGATAGACCTTTGCCCGTGAGGCTAGAAAATGAAAATCCCCATGCTCATTTTATACATTATAACGTTCAATTTGATTTTAGTGATCATATACATTCCTTCACTTTGTGTGTTTGTTGCAGACCCTCAGTACCCGTCTTGGCCATGGACGTCACAAAATTACTGAGACGGTCGTGTCCATCAGCTGACAGTAACAGACGCGCATTTTTTTCAGAATCTTACATGTTTTGAACCTTTTCGTTTGCGTGGAACATTGCTGACCGAACTGAGCGAAGTGGAGTACTGCCGTACATTTGATTTCACAATGCTAGTAGCTTTTCTTGTTGGGGTCATTGTTGTGGTGCTGATTGCTCTATTCATTGTTGCTACCTGCCTCCAAAAGGTTTGTAAACTACTGCATTTTCTTATCCTCTTTCATAAGTTTCTGTGCGAAAGAACGTACGTAAAGTGAAAAACACCTGTATGCTTGAAAACAAACGAGACTCTCATGTGCAAAATATTTTTCAATCCGTAGTGTGGATTCTCGCAAGACAAAGCAATGCTTCGTTTTCATAAAGGCACAATCACAACGAGGGATAAAGAATGCTTTATTTATTTATAAGTTCCTTTACCCTGCTCAGGTGTCAAAAAACACTAACACCGTTGATAACATTGCCCAATAAGGGGAAAAAATTCCCACCCTTGCCGATGTTTACCGCAACCTCTTAGGAGCACAGCGTTTTTGACCAACTCAGCAATTGTTCTCAAGCTCATCTGATCCGAAAAAACAAACTTGTATTTCTAAAAAAGTTTTTCTTTCAAAAGCAAAGATAGTTTCCCTCTAAAATGAGGGAGGTAGGCATGACACAAAAACGACAGGATAAACTGCGTTAATTCCGCCAGTAGCGCTTGTTGGTGGTCGGTCGAAAATCAAAATTGTATTCTGCTCGAAGCTTTCGGTTCTAGATGCAACAGAAGTAAACTAGTTGTAGACAAGAAGCTAAGTTATTGTCAAAGGTATTTGTATAGCTGACAGACACAAAAGGTCCACAAGCCCCAAATGGGCAGTGGTACTTACGATGACAATTTCGATCACAAACGAATGAACGTTTGCGTAATACTGATGCACCTACATGTGCAAAATCTATTTTGAGTAAATTAGCTTGTCCTGTCACACGCAGGTACTCAAGACCATATTTTCCAAATATTTTTGTTACACGTCAGGACACAAAGGCAAATTTGGCAATCTTCCCCCTTCACTGAAAAAAAAACTCATGCGAAATGCGACAGGGCTGCTCGACAAAGCGCGCAAAAAAAGAGCTACTGAAAGAATGAGCTTCAAACGTTAATTAAAGTATTTCTAAAATTAAGTTGAAAAATGCCANTAGTCTATGAAGGGCCTACAAATATATAATCCAGAATTTGGTATGAAACCTAATTCGTGATGATAGATCGAGACAACTTTTTGCGAATTTGTTAAAAAACTTCCATTATTTCGCGTAGTTTGCAAAGACGAATTTTTTCAATGATGTTTTTCCACCACGATGAATTTTTCTGCACCATTATAAAAACGAAAGTGGAAACAGCCTACCTCTATGTTGGATTTGTNGCGCCTTTTCTCTCCATAACTATCTTTTCCTTAAAATTCTGCTTCATGTGCTGAGTACCACTGCAGATCGATCAAGCATTAAGTTGCTTTGTGCTTTGTAGGGGTGTTACTGCATGTTTCGTGCACGGGCAGGGCGTTTTAGCAAATAACAGTTAGCTGTTATACCAGACTGCATTAAGTCTTCATTACCAGCCACCAGACGCAATACTAGACTGTAAGTCTTCTAATATCTTTCCCTTCAATTGGCAACTTAAAAAACAGCTCTTACACCCCTTACAGATACATATTCACATGCCTTAGTATCATTTTTTCGCTTTATCAAAAATAAAATGCTGTTTTAACTACAGTAGTTTCAGTTATTTGAATAATGTAAGTTGTTTTGCTCTATGTATCTTCATTTTTATTTATTTATTTTTTTGTTTGCAATTGTTTCCTGTGTACATTCAGGTTTTGCGCATAAAATTACACCCTGTTGTTATTTTTTTCTCTTTTTTGTGTCTCACCAATTACAATCATTTTATTTTATTATTGTTTTTTTCATACTGTGTTTGACATCTCTTTGACTTCACCAATTATCTTCAGTTAAACTAGATCTACTCATTTGTGTAATGAGGCATTTTTTTCATCTGCAATTTTTCCACACCATGTTCTTTGTTTATTTGTTTGTTTTTCCAACTTTTCTTACTCAGTTTTCAACACTGTTTTTAAATGCTTGTAAAAAAGTAATAAACGGTGTTGTTTGACTAGATGACCGCCCTGGTCTTTCACCAATCCCATGTGACACAGTGACTACCTCTGTTTACACTGATCAGTCATTTTGCCATTTTTTCTCATTTACTCTAATTCTACTGAAAACTAGTTACTTGTTTGCACAATGGCTCTTTGTATTGTTTCTGTTTATTAGCTGAGTCATATGAAACAATAAATTATTCAGTCAATTACTGCAAAATAATAACTTCACAGCAGAATTATTTGACGATATAAAAAGATAACACAGAATGACCCCCGATGAAAAACAAAAGCATGAGATTAAGGAAATAAACATCAAATAACTTCCGCAGAAACTTTGTTCTGAAAACACCATTTTCTTACATACCTATGTTTCAGATTGACTGTCCCCGAGCATCTTCTACTAGTTGCTATTTCTGTTTCAGCGCCGTAAGCTGAAGGAACGACAAGATATAGTTCAGGGTTTCCGCGACTTGCTCGAAAGAGAAGCAATGCTTCCAGATCCTCAAGATCCCGAGACTGGTGTTGCTGAGGAAATGCATTACGTATATGATGCTTTTGTGTCTTACAGTGAAGGATACGATGAAGATTTTGTTTACAAGTTGCTTGAGGTAGAATTTGTTTGTTGTTCTGCGTGTTTTAATCTTCCTTTTTTCTATTTCGATAAATGTCAGATGCTAACAAGTAATGCTCCTCATTAAAAGAAACGATGCTTGGGAGCCACGTTTAAGAAGCAAATGCCAATTTACGATGGCAGATATACTCCTTAGAAGTACATAAAACTTTTATCATGCACAAAACAACCATTCAAACTTAATAATATCACATGCCGTGTATTGATGAAAGCCTAAACTTTATGGCACCGTTTGTCTACACATGGACCAAGTAAGTGTGCAGGTAGTTCTGGTATAAAGGTAGCTACAATGGCCTGATACTGGATCGTTTCCGCAAAGAGGTCTATCAGTTGAAAAAGACATGTTGCCGGTTATACTTATGGTGTTATTTGGTTGGACCAGCAACAATTGCAAATTGTAAGGTGCAGGTACGTTTTGTGCTTACTAATTTCAGTTCCTACATCCTCCTTATAATAAAATATATCGTATCAAACGCAGTTTCTTATAGCAAAGCTGATTGAAGTTGAGAAATGGTACGCGGTTCGAAACATAACAGATTTTGTCATAAATAGCATCTTCTGCCTATTCGTTGACATTTTTTGATCATACATTTAAAATTAGATTTAAAGGAGAGTACTGTATTACAGCCTAACGGACATGAAGTCTGTCTTTTCGTTTATTGTTAGGAGCTTGAAGAACACCGAGAAAGACGCATTTGCTTGCACGAAAGGGACTTCATCCCCGGTCGTGGGATAGCGGACAACATCGCTGAATCAATTGTAGCATCACGGAAAGTGATTCTGGTTATTTCGCGAAAGTACGCAACAAGCAGCTGGTGCCAGTACGAAGTTCAAGTCGCTCTTGCACAGTTGCATAAAAGAAGACGTGGAAGGCTTCTAGTTCCTCTGCTTCTTGAGGTGAAATTAACTTGCCAGCAACTTATGCCCGATAGTACCCAGATATTATGATTCACAGCAAGACGGTTTCTGAGAAATTTAAAGAGCTCGTAGCAATCTAAGAGAATCGAAGGCTCTGGGTTTGATGTTGAAGTTTCAAGAAATCTGTTCGCCCTGCTCTGCTTCGAACTTGCACATGTCCACTTTCCAGCAACAACTCCGCACAAGGGCGACGGAGGGAAATCTGATCGCGAAGTATTTTTTTGAAATTAATTTTCCGGTAAAACACTGCGATCAGATTTGGCTGCGTCGGCCTTACGGAGATTGGTTGCTCGTAGCAGTCTGTCAGATTGCTGGTGACATGTATGTGTAGGTAACCGGGTGAAACCTCCATTATCGTAAAAAGTCAATTTAAACTTAAAGAAATTTGATTTACTGGATGTGAAACGTCACGCATGGATTAACTAAAAGCCACACCTTGTCTTTGTCTCAGAAGCTTTTCTGGGTTAAATTTTAAAGTTTTCATTAGTATATATTGAAAATTCAATTTCAAGCATGCTTCCAATAAGCTAAAAAAATATTTTGGCTAGGATTAGTAAAAAATCAGTTCAAGTAAAAATTTTTCTTATGTCTTGGTTAACGAAGAACAACCCTTTACTCTTGTTTGCAAAAGATGAATAGGGCAACGTTTTTTTGAATGTGTAGGTTACCGATAAAACAGAGCGAACGGTATTTGGAAACAAGTACTTTGTGCAAAAAGTAACCGCTAAGAGTTTTATAAGAGTTGTTAATAACTTGATCACAACAAAGCTGAAAGTTTTTTGCATAAGGAAACACTCTTAAATTTTTTTCAAAAATCAAGCAGTTGTTGCTGCTTCAGGCAAGGCAACACACACCGTACATACTCGCTTATTACCCGCACTTTTTTGCCTGGAATATGGCCTGTATTTTGCCTGCGGCCTATACGCGCAACATACCCAGAGGGACAAAGTTTTCTATCAGCAGTGGCCTTGACGGAACAGAAGATGACATTTTCTGGACAGATGTTCGCGACGACAACCATCACACAGATGAAGATGAAGATGACACATACGACGATCCGCCGTACTTATAGACGAACTTCCTTCTTCCGACGAAGAAGATTTCTTAGGTTTTGAACAATAAAATTGTCTTTCATAACATTTTCCTGTAAAGATCAATATTTTGTGGTTGATTGATCGCGCAGGGTCTTCACCGGTGAAAAGGTCAATTGACCTGCGGCTTATTCGTGAATTACCCTTGATTCTCGGTATATG
>JGI24021J15306_10009852_pt1 | contig 11824 bp, 9 predicted proteins | sample Ectturendosymbi1_FD_15306 | JGI IMG/M metagenome (IMG submission 15306)
TTTTTAAAAATTTCTGCCAATAGTTTATCCTCATGGTTATCTGAATTTTTTAATAAATGTATGGCAAAAGGTGAATTTCCCAATCTTCTAAAAATTGNACAAATTACACCCATACCTAAAATAACTTCTCCCAAATCACCTAACGATTATAGGCCAATATCNANACTTCCAACTCTCTCCAAAGTTTTTGAAAAAGTAATTTACAGCAGATTGTACTCTTTTGTCACCAGTAATTGCATACTGAGCCCACAACAATATGGCTTCCGTACCAATCACTCTACTGAATTAGCAATTGCTGCCAACTATGATGACATGATTTGTGATAAAGATAACCAATTAATAACTTGTACTCTGTTTCTAGACCTAAGCAAAGCCCTTGACTGTGTTGATGATAAAATATTACTTGAAAAATTGTTTTATTATGGAGTAAAAGGACCACCCCTAAAACTACTTGCTTCTTACTTGGACAACAGGTTTCAGTGTACTAAAATAGGAGATACTAAATCTGCTCTTTTGAATGTAACATGTGGCGTGCCCAGGGATCTGTTGTTGGGCCTTTACTATTCCTTACATATATAAATGACATTGTGAAAGCCTCCAACTTTAATACTGTTTTATATGCTGATGATATCAATCTGCATATTTCCGGGAAAAATCACGAAATCTTAGAAAAAACGGTTAGCCATGAGCTCAAAAAGAACGATCACTGGGTTTGTGCTAACAAATTATGTATCAATTATTCCAAGAGCAATTTCATGCTCATGAACAACCATAGAAATATCAATTTTTCAGTGTCAATTAATCATCACCCAGTATCAAAACAAAGCAGCTTAAAATATCTTGGCGTTATACTTGATGATAAACTTAATTGGAAGCCTCAAATTGAAAAGTTGGTAACACAGCTCTCCAAATTATGTGGGATGTTGTTCAAATTAAAACCCTATACCAACATTTCAGTGCTCAAATCTGTTTACTTTGCTCTTTTCCATTCCTATTAAACTTATTCAATACTTAACTGGGGAAGGGCCAACAAGATGACTTTACTCCCTTTAATTAGATTGCGAAATAAAGCTGTGAGAACACTTGAATATAAAGAAACTAAAACAACTGTACTCTATTCCAAGCACAAAATTTTAGAAATACCTGATTTATTTCAATTGTCAGTTGACGCATTTATGTACTCCTTTTATAATGGTGGTTTACCTAATGACTTTGACAACTACTTTTCTGCGATTGCATCAGTCCACAAATATCAAACAAGACTTGCTTCTCTGCAAAAATATTATTTACCCAGAATGAAAACAACTCTGGGTCAGCTTTCTCTGAAGTATATCGGTCCGAAAATTCGGTCTAACATTCCGGAAAAATTGAAATCGTCTTCGCCTTATTCATTTGGCAAAAAATATGAAAAAGTCCTGCTTTCTTGCCAGACATCCTGTTGATCTTCGTTTTATATGCTTGTCACATTCTGTTTGATCTTCGTTTTACATGCTTGTCACATTCTGTGATGTTGCGCTGATTCCACTATTTTCCCTCCTATCTATCTCTATAGTTACTCACCCCACCCCCTGTACATAGGCATGCTTTTCCCCACTGTTTTTTGTTTTTGTTTTTCCGCTTATTTTACCTGAAGTTGATTTGACGCTTTTTATTACTTTTATTACTTCTTGTAAAACGTCTTCAATTAAAATTTGGTTTGTGCTAGCAGCAGGGCTAGCTGCGAACTTGACCCAGGTGGTCTTTCGCCAACCCTTTGTGATTCAACATGTTAGAACACGATTACTAAGCTGCGAAACGTGAAATTTCTTTTTTTTTGTATTTTTTCATCACCATATAATCAACTAGTGATCTTTGATGTAATTGTATTTCCTCTTGCTGCTTCGTGTTATTTCGTGATTTGAGTCACAAAAATGCAATATAAAACCATACCAATTTGCGAATTAGCGAACAAAGTCTCTGTAATCCTGTAGCCTTACCCCAACGCCGTTACAAAACGTTCTGTGTCTGTTATTATCAACCTGCGTTGTGCAGGCAGTGTTTGTTTGTGCTCTATGGACTTCGTGTCGGGTTCAAACCTCAAAATAAATAAATAAAATTAAAAAATGCTTGGTTTCATTTTATGAAAATTATTTAGGACCTACATGATAAATTTTGCAGGTACATTGTTTTATGATCACTGCCAGGTGGTGATCATAAAAAGTTATTAAATTTTTGCTCCCGTTTCACAGCGTTGTGATGGCGTTGCCCACAAATAAGACTCACTGTACTATCAAAACTGGCTCAGTAATGCTTTGATCTTCTTTTCTTCAGATAGCACTTGACAATATGGTCTACGAACGTCAGCTTAATTTATGAGCAGTTGACGGCATCTGCCATCAGTTTTAAATATGCGAGTATTGTATTCTTAGTATACAGCGACAAACATTTATGAAGCAAATATATGATAAGCAATCAGGCGCGTAGCCAGGGGGGCAATGGGGGCAATTTCCCCTCTCCCAATTCTGAAAATAGCACAAACAATTTTCAGGTTAATCAAGCTTTTGATTTGTAAGCCAAAGAAATGCGTCAGTGCAAATCAACGAAACTGCTTAAAAAAACTATTCTACTTCAACTTTTAGTCGAACCTAATCAAAGCAGTATGGTTTACCAATTGCCCATGATTATTCAAACATCGTGTATAGTGTAGATGCTGGAGAATTCATGCCATGGTTGACCTTTACCTGAGGTTTAAGATCCATGTGGAAGTTGGTGATAATCAGGGGTGTTGTGCTAAAAAGAGGTGCGGGAACGCCGTTCCCACCACTATATCCCTGATTTAGGTAAAAGCCGAACTCTAACACCAGATATTGCTCAGATGCCCTCACACGCAAAAAGCTCCTTTAGTTCCCGCGATCCACTCAGGCAAGCTATAATGTAAGCTACTCCGCAACGGTCTGAAAGATTAATTACTCCTCTGAAACGAAGATACAGTAGCAGAGTTACGATAAATGCAAACAATTAGATAGACGAATCGTGGAGTACGCAAATACCATTGTTGATGTCACAACAGTAATTACACAACCATGCTACGTTGCTATAACACGAAATAACTTGTCATTTATTCATTTATGCTGCTCCAGGCCCTACACGTAGAAATTGAAATGAAAAATATAAACTTTCAAGTAACGTTACTAGTGCAAAAGGTGTGGGAACGCCGTTCCCGCGCGTTTTCACCGCACTGCATCCCTGGTGATAATGAAATACAAACTTGTATATACGCACATGACCGTCGGAAGGATATTTTCCAGGGAGGGGCCAATATTGGATTTTCCAGGGGTAGAACAACCTTTGTTACAAAAAATTTACATGAAAATGTCAAATTGCAAAATGCCCCCCTCCCCCTTTCGACGCCCATGTATACGCGCTTGTAATCACTAACGACAGTAAAACAAGGAGTAACGCTCTTCGCAGCTGTTTCTGGCGCACCAGCTTGCTGTGCCTGTATCCCACCTAATGGTGATTCATTTCAAGACCATCGCAAAAATTCCTCTCTGATAACTCTAGCGTACTACAAATACTGTATATTTTGCCCTTGACTGCAGCATCAGCCGTAGCTTTAAATGAACGTCCTGGATTTTTGTTCTTGTACAGTTTTGCAACTAAATGCCTGAATATGGCGGTGATTTACATTTTGTTTGCCTTGAAGCTCGAGCCTTGGCTAAGAAGCAATTCAGTTTCAAAATCCTTTTTATCACACAATTAAGCCAGACACTGCATTTTAGCAACAATAGCATTTATTCTAGATATTTAGTTGTGACGACATGAAGACCTACAATGACGGTTCAGTCACAAATATGTGGAGCCTCAACGGTTTCATCAAAGATCTCCTATTACCTTGCCAGCGAGTAGAAAAAACAATTTTGTCAAGTAATCAGACTCCGACCTGTACATAGTCTGAAAGTGTTACAATGTTCATCTGATGTCACTTGCCACCCTATCCTACAGTAAATTTGAAAGCATCTAGCTGCATCGCGAAGACACAACAGAAAAATCTAACGAAAGTAGAAGATGCTTTTCGTTTTGTAAGTGTTGACTGCTGAGGCCATTGACAGTTGACCCTGCCATTTACTTACAGATAACTTGCAATCTGTTTTCTCGATAAAGCGCATGTGACCAAACTAAATTAAATTTTTTCCTAGACAACTGGATTTTTTAAATACCAGTGGATTTGAAGAAATACTTCAACCTCTTAGTTCCCGAACATTTCTGAGCACGGCCCAATAAGTTAGGTGAACACCTCGTGACCCAAGCCTCAAACAACGTGTGAAAAAATATTGACTCTGTGGATGATTGTTGGCAGCAAATTGCCAAGTTCGTTTTTAATGTCAGCAATCTACTCTTTTCTCAAGTATCAACGGTACAGACAGACAAGCAGTGGTAACGTTGAAAATCTACAACTCTGGTTTGGATCGCCTCTGCGCGACCTATTTTTTGACCCTTTGAGTTTTGATTCATCTCTGGGTTTTGATTCGAAACACTGGGCTGAATCAACTAACCAACCGTTCTGTTAACCTGCGGAGACAAGTATTTCTTAACGTTAGTGCAGAGCCGTGGTAATAATCGATTGTGGCTTCATTTTCGCAAATACACAACCGTTTTCACACTTCGCGTAGACTGAGTGGGTCAACCATTAGCAGGTTTATTTAGGGGACATATATAACTTCCTCCAAAACAAAAAATTGTTTTTATAATATTTGCGAATTTTATTGTTAACTCTGAAAAGCTAGATAGGTAAGTACCTAATCGTTTATGGGAAGCAGGCGTAGTGCATGTAGCATACAAAAATGCTACCGCAGTCGCATTTCATAGCTTGACATAAAATCTAAACATTTTTCAAACCTGTTGAGGGACGCTAGCGTTTACATTATCAGTTGCATACGTCAACCAGGCGCTCAAGAATTTGACAAGATTCACGTCTTAGTCTACATGCGTGCAAGTTTTGTAGACCTACTTTGGGAGTCGGTGTCTTTAGAGCAGGTTCTCTAAACCACGGGCATCGGCCAAATCCGCCCCGAGAAGCCATTTCACCCGGCCCGCGAAGTTATTTCATCCAGCCGCAAAAGACATTTTGTAAATAATGAAAAAATAATATATTTAGTATTACGAAAAATTTGTTGATTTGGTACATTGCAACATGTCTAGAAACATATGTAAGATGTCCGGCCCTCGAACTGTTTTGCAAGAGGTTATGTGGCCCTCGCAAAAAAGAGTTTGGAGACCCCTGTCTTAGCAAAGTCGCTACTTGGCTTCGATTGAACGTGCATGTGTTGGTCTACATCAGAAGCGTGTAACTTAAATGTAAAAAGCGCAAATCACAATGACGGCCACAATCACTCCTTGCTCAACTGCAATATTGGCTAGAAATAGCATACTCCAGACCTTGCACTGAAAGCATCAAGATTTTCAGAAACGCTTTTGCAAGAAATTTTTTCGAGCAAATGGCGGCTTTCATTCAAAGTTGAAACTTGGAAATTTACCAAAAACAAACTTTTGAAACTTCTCAATTCAATGAAAGTGGACTTTCCATTTGCCAGCTTAAATCTGAACGGAATTATTCAGAAAAAGAAGTGCCAGAAATAGACACATTTTATGGATGATGTTTTAAAACAGTGGTTTCCAACCTTTTTCATGCCGTGGCCCACTTGTCACTTTCAGCAGAACGTTGTGGCCCACCATCACAATGCAATAGAAAAATCTACTTTCAGTCTTCATTTAGGTATAAATATGTGCTTTAAGATAATACATCGAATTTTATTCAAACTTAGCATCAGCAACACAAAGCCGACTGCGAGATAAAGTGCAGTGTGATTTTTGCTCTTGTGTGACGTTGTTAACATGATTGTGAATTCTTGGCTGCCTTGTGGAAAAGCATGTTTAAGATCGTCTTCTGGAGTGAATTGAATCGGTTTCGATATTTTGTTTGGACGGGCAGAAGGGTAGAGAATCCAAATTCAACTAAATAGAAGAGAAGTAACTTATTGAGAGTTTCTTTCGCTGAACTAAACAACATTAAAGCAGGGTGTTATATTGGTAAAGTCTTATTAAATCACTTGATGTTTGCTGACGCCATTTGTGTCTTTTGTCCAAGTCAACAAGGCTTGCAAAGTATACTTGATGTGTGTCAGGATTATGCAGAAACGCATGGAATTATATTCAACTGCAGCAAAACTGTTTGTATGACGTTTGAGGCCAAGAGTGCTGAAAGCACAGTGACACTGTATGGTCAAACTATAAAATCTGTTAACCACAGCAAGTATCTGAACATTGTCCTGGATACTGAGCTCTCAGATGACAAAGACATTCAAAGACAACTGCGATATCAATATTGTGCAGCAAATAATTAAGCTGCGAGCCTCCCAATGTTCAACTGCAGTTAAAAATGTATTTTTTCATTCCTTTTATACGCCCATGTATGCATCACAATTATAGTGCAATTTCAGAAAGTCATGCATGCAGATATTGCGTGTGACCTATTTTTTTTTTTCAATGCAAAGCTCCATACAATGTTTTCAATGCAAAGCTCCATACAATCTGCCCCGGACAGCGAGTGTTGGTAGTCATCAGGTTCAATGTAACATTCCTACATTTGAAGCATTGCTATGAAAAAACAAGTATTGCAACTTGTTTCTCGAAAGATACACACAGTCCAACAAGGTATGGTTGCATGCTTTGATGCAGTCCGATTGTTTATATTCGTCCTGGTTCTTTCAACACTACAACCGCATTTTACTTTGTGACGGAGTGCTCGGACATTGCAATGTTTGTTCATTTGAGGGCGTGTCATGGCACAACGCATTCGTACTTTACCTGGCCTCGACTAGTTTAGGAATTAGCGTCCTGCTCAGCAGTAGTGTTGTACCAAGTGTTACGGGTTAGCGAAAAATAGTGCTAAGAATGTGTCTGCACAACGCTGTGGTTCTGCCTCCAACGCCATTGCAAAACGTTCTGTTAAGTAAGTGTCTGCAACCCTGTGATTCAGCCTCCAATGTCATTGTAAAACGTTCAGTTCTTTACCTTTTTATCAACCTGCGTTGTGCAGAAAGTGTGTGTTTGTACTACGGACTTCGTGTCTGCGGACAAAAATACATCATCACTACAGATTTCCATCATTTGTACATAATCATCAGACACCTTCAGGCAAAAATCACAAATTTTATCAGTTTCAAACACGTATTTGGCCCCAGAATTGTTCCGAAGGTCGATGAGTTTATCTTTCATGCAATCTGCAACATTCTCGAGTGGAACAACAAAAGGATTTTTCATCAAATCAACGTGTGTGTTGAAAATTTCAGGAAGGTACAGCACAAATTGCTCANGAAGCCCTCCAAGGTGTTGAACAACTTCCGATGTTATATCAACAATCACTTCATCAACAGCAGCTGTGGCACAATCTCGAACATAGCAAAATTTATTGCTCGAGCTTTTCGCTTCCAATTGTCAAGTTTTTCCACGAATGCGCTGAGGATTCCATGTGGCTGCAGATTAACTTTATTCAGTTGTTGAAATATGTCAGCAAGATATGCCATGCGGAAAATAAACGGTTATTTTCTAGACTGGATACCATTTCGTTTCTTCCTTCCTCACTGAGAATTTATTTTAATTCATGTTCCGCTAAGTTGCATATTGCACAAAGCGTGCATCTGAGCTTACTATTATGCATACTAAATGTAGCCTAATATGTTTGGCAATTTAAAACCTACAAATAGATAGAAAGCTTGACAGAAAACCGGCTTAACGCATTGCGTCGTCAGCGTTACTTCAGGTTCACGACCACTACTCGATCAGCGAATTTGAACATAGCAAAATGCGAACATATCAAAAAATATCAAAATGGTGCCATGGCCCACCTCAAAACCGCCTATAGCCCACTAGTGGGCCATGTCCCACCGGTTGGGAACCACTGCTTTGAAAACAAAGGGCAGTATATATTTAAATGTTGAGTCTTGGTTGTAGTTTGCCCCCCCTATCAAAATATCTGGTTACGCGCCTGCGCCCCAGCATGGCAAACACGCAGTGGTAGAATTTCATCATTCGAGGAACGGTCTGATGCCATTAGGTATTAAATACAGTTTTTATTTTTACTACTTCAATTTCTTTGTTTGAAAGTGGCCATGCTGTATTGGCAGAAGAACTTGGACACCTTTTGTTTGGAGAATCACAATTTTTCTAATTGTGAGCATGCCACAATTGGAGTATTTTTTTTGCACTTACAGTGATTAGCCACATGGCCATGTCGGCTGCATTTAAAGCATTGCAAAGGATTTGTGAATTAACACTGCCTTTTAGTTCCACGGTAGCAACATCCACCGGGATTCTATAAATATTTCCTTAAAGGAGTGCAAGATCGAAAGACTCCTACACATTTTCTTAAGCACCTGCCTATTGCGATGGGACTGGACGTAGCACATTTTTCTCCGATAGACTCTGTAGAACAACTGGCTGAACAGCTGTCACATTGTTCTTCTCGCGGGATAAGGTGTATTTGGCATTGTTCCGGAAGCTTTTCTCTTCACTCTTTTAGCCTTTTCAGGGTTCTCTGAAAATTGTCTGGTGAATCGGATGATCATCCATTTGAAATTTCCAACGGCACCTTGGTCTGATTTTCAGTACGATGTTGGTAGCTATTGCAAAGGAGCAACTAGAAGATTTACGAAAGTGAGGCGGTCAAAGCAACAAATCCTCGCAACTATAGCTGAGCAACAAAGCGCGTCTCAGCACACGGCAAAATCAACTCCTCAAGAATATCAACGTCACGTCCGTATACCTCCGGGACAAAAAGGAATCCTCGTGACACATTGAACTACAAGCAGGGCGGCGACGGTACAACACAATAGCGACAAAAGTGCAAATCACGCTATTTGCGCGCATATGGCAAACATGAAATCAAATTGAGTTTGTACGAATTTCACAACCGCAAGCAAACCTGTTACCCTACACTGCGTGACCAGAAGGCCAGTGATGTAGTCTAGACCGCAACCTTCGAGACCAAGACCGAGACCTGGTTGAAACTTCGATACCGAGACCAAGACTTCATCAAAAATCCGGAGACCGAGACTCGAAACTTGAAATTCGAGACCGAGACTCGAGACTTCAAAATTTGTGTATTTTGCCGAAATTTTCTAAAAAAAGGCCGTCATCACTTCTAAATTGAATTTGTTTCAAATTTCTGGCATTTTTCCCACCTGTATTGGATGTTTCTTACCTGCAAATACAATAAACAAAAAATCGTTGAATTATAGAAGATTTACCATACCATTTCGTTGCAATATTTAAAGTCTCGAGACCGAGACCGAGACCTGAAACCTTTGAGATGGAGACCGAGACCAAGTTTCGAGACTTCATTACTGCAGAATGCTCCAAGAAAGAATGGCGAAGCAAGTCCTCGCGGCTACACCTATGGGAATGCGGCCAAAAGCCAACCGGTTGGAGTGATTACATCTGCTGACCTTGCTTGGTCTCACTTTGGTGTGGAGTAGAACCCTGCGCAGGTTGAAATTGTTTGCCTGCTGCTGCTTTTTGATCGGAATTTGAGAAATCTTGCCCGCTCCGCGCACCCTCCAAACCAGCGCCCGCGCCCGCCACACCCCGCACTGTTCTCGTCCCAAACACGTACCTGCCACTATGTGCCAAAAAAACAAATATTCATGCAATGCGCTTCATCGCTAGTGGCAATGTATTCAGTGGTTCGTTGAAAAGGTATCAGAAGCTCTTAAAAGAAGAACACTGTAAACAAAAACTGTGAAATCTGTTAGTCAAACTTGAGCGCTTCTTTCTTAGCTTCGAAAACACTTTTGAAAAAGAGTATGTCGTTCACTGACGAACTCTTTTAAATTTGATCTTCTTCTTTTGACGACATGGCTAGCCATACTAAAAGCTCGTTCAGAAGGACCGCTAGTTGCCATCACGCAGAACGTATTTCTTACAAGATCATTGAGAAATGGAAACTCCAATCTGTGGTCTCGCCATTACAGGAGAATGTCGCTACACCCTTGTGCCACAAACTCTCTGTAGCATTAAATTTCTTGCCCATGTCACTTTCACATCCATAAGCTCAACATTCAGTTGATTGCACAAAGAATTTCTTATCCCGCGCGCCCCCCCTCACCAAGTTCAATCCGCACCCGTGCCACACCCGCGTATTGCTCTGTGGGTACCCGCAACACGCGCGGTTTAACCCGCCCCTCTCAGGATTCTGGTGTGGAGCCAGCATAACTGTCAGAGATTTCTGCAAACTTTTAGGTATTCTAATAGCTGCTAGGGCTGTTGTTCCCGTGGGAGGAAATCTGGGTTTGAATAGTGAGTACGTCAAACAACCAAGTTTTTCCATTCTTTTACCAATTATTGCCTAGTGTTTTTCAACCTTGCCTCTTGTGGCTGCGTCAGTGATGCCGAATTTGCGTTTTTCAACTGAATGTACAAGTATATCATTACATGTGTTTTATACTGAAAATTCTTTCGAATTTTGAGAAATATCTTGTTCCGCTCTTTTACAAAATTAAGAGCAGGTTTTTTGTTATGTATGACATTGATGGAAGTTGCCTTGTATAGGTTAGAAACCAAAAATAAAACCTGCTACAAATTACAGGCCACTTTTGAAAAAAAATGACTTCACTTTGAATTGATGCCAAGTTAATAAAAACATCTTTGAAGAATTAAAACCAGTAAAACAAAAGCTAGTCATAATAATAACATAATTAATATGAACTTGCATCAAAAAGCATATAAACCATATCTGGCTGTGATACCCCTGGATAAGTGTGCTTGGCCATGATACGCTTACGTGCATGGTATTACTCATAATTATCTTCAAACTGGTACACATCACTTTAGATGTATCGTAAACTGAAAAAGTTTCAAGCAACTTGGAGTATTTATTCTGACAACCAGCTTCGGTATTTGTACTTAATGCTGCCGATCTCTAAAAACACTGCTGGACGTTTGTATAACCGGTGGGTTAAAAAATAATAATGTCTCATGAACATTGTGAAGAGCAGTAACCGCTAGTGAGTTCAAAAACGGGTACGTCGTTAGCAATTAGTCGGCATTACAACACGTCGCAGACTTATTTTATTTACCGCTGAGTTTTAATCTCGTAGCAAAAAGCGTGAAATCAACGACGCTGCACCAAGTAAGCAGCTTATCGGTCTGTGTGAAGCTAGCGCGAGCTTTAGAAAAGTCTTTGAGGGTTGCTACCTTAAACGCAGGAAATGCTTCTTTTGTTTTATCCAGAAATTACTACTAAGATATCTGTGTCATTTTATACGTTGGACAGTAAGACAAAGCTGCTTTTATGCAAAGAAAAACAACTGCTTAGAAAATGTGACAAATTTTTTGCAATTAGCTGATAGAAGAAATACGAAGACAGTTGTTTTAACTATTTCTTTTGTAATTGCATGGTTTGCTGTATAGCGTGTTTGCACGCTATTTTATCTACCAACGCGCTCATTCGTTCGCTTAACTCCATCGCCAGACTTAAAATTAATATGCATCAACCATAGGCGTACGGGAAAGCATTTTACTGGGGGGGCGGAAAACATTTGCCCTGAAAATAGCAATTTTCCCTGAAAATAACCATTTGCCCTAAAAGTAAACAATTTGCTCTGACACTAACTTTTTCTTTAATCCGAATGAGGCCTGAAACCTTATGTAAATCTGTTCTGTACACTTGAGTTCGTTTATAACCGCCTTCTCTGTAACGTCAATTCGCCCATAACGTTACATTTTGTTTGGTCTCGATGGCATCTTTTATATGCATTTCAATTCGCTTATAATGTCAATTCAGCAA
>JGI24021J15306_10009854_pt1 | contig 11822 bp, 6 predicted proteins | sample Ectturendosymbi1_FD_15306 | JGI IMG/M metagenome (IMG submission 15306)
TTGCAGTTAGGACACTTTCAGCATGTTATTTTAAGCTAAATTTTGTTTGCTAAGATAAAAACAAGCCATTCAATATGCGGCCCTGGTCAAGACAGTCACATAATTTTTCACTAAGCTCAAAGTTTGAAATTAAATACTAAATTATAGAAGAAAAATTAATCATATACAGAAAGAAAACCTGATATAGGTACATCAAAATCCTGTTGATGACCCATGTTACCCTTGTAACCTAAGATTGTTATAAATCAATTTTTCAAAAGTTGTGAAAGAGATAGCCTATAAGTTGAGGTCGGCATGCTGAAATAAAACTAGCCAACTCAGAAAAGTCAATCATAACGTACTGTGCTAAATAACTTTTTTCTCATTTCTGCACTTCAGATAATTAAATTTCTACATTCTTATACTAAATAGTTTTAATATGTTTGTTGTGTTTTAAAGTTTTGTTGTTCGCTGCATATATATATCATTATTTAGTCATATTCCAAATCTACCAACCATATATCAATAGTCAGTAATCATTGTGCTTACGAACACAGCAAACCAATGGTTATGTCCCATTACTATTAGCCACGATTATGGGTATTTTATATATTTGGAGGAAACATGCAAAATAGTTTGCATCTCAAATTACCCTGTGAGACCAGGGTAATTTAGGATACCAACAATTTTTTTTGAAAATGGGACTATTAACTTTCAAAATGAAAAAAACTTTGTGTTTTTAGAAACTTTACATACTTACAAGTCCTTTCAATGTCAGAATGTTTCAAAATAATCTATGGTGCTTTGTAAAAGTAAAAAACACTTTAAGTTGTCCCAAGTAACACCATTTGACAGTATTCAACAATGACTGAGAAACTGTGTAATGTAAGTGCATGTTTGAAATGCTAAGCAATAACCATATTGACTTGGTTAGTCCCACAGGCAAAACAGCACCATAGAGAAATAAATGGTAGATGCAGCAAACATGTTTTGCAGGCAGGGTAATGTAAGTTTGGTTTTGTGCTCTTAATGAAAACAAAAAGTGCTGCAAGTTTAATATAATCGTAACACAGCAGTCCTGAATCTTCAGATGCTGTGAGAACTATTTTTATATAGCCTACAGCTCTGTTTTGCTGTTAATGAATGAATAGTGTGGATGTTACAACGACAACCTACCAGTAAAATCTATTGCAATGCCATTTCTTGTTTAATTGTCATGCTTGCACATCATGAAAGAAGAACTGCAATGCGAATTGTTAATATCTAACAGTTGGTACTACATATCGTATGCTTTGACAGCTGTACATGGTAAAATGGTGTGTTTGGTTTATGGTTGCAACTCTGGATATAACAAGAAACATCAACAAGTGCTTGGATTTTCTTTTCAACAAGCCTGATTTATTATCAAAGTGGATCAAATGTGACAACCAATCTGAATGGAAGCCAACTAAAAATTCCGTAGTATGCGGATGAAACATTTAAGGATGATTTTATTTAAAAATGGTAAAAGAATGAAATGAAAAAGGAAATGCAACCAGTTCATCAACACACACCGAAAAAGCATCAAGACAACCTTCAGCATTGGCTATTGCTTGCTTGTCAACAAATACTCTTAGCACAGAATTTATCGGACAGACAAAAATGAAAGTTTTGAAGTTGGGGATTTAATCAAGTCATTTCATGATTTGAGCTTTTTGAACTCACCATTTGGTTGCTTGTGTGCGAGAAAACAAGTGCATGGATACTGCAATGTTGTTTTTAATGAGGAGACAGGATTTTCATCAATGCAAAAAGCCATAAAAGTCGATGAACAATTGCATATGCCACTTCAGTTTTGCAGCTACCTAGTTCCATATCCCACTTTCAATCTTTCATCATGTTTTTTTTGCATGTTAGATGTGCAAAATTAACGCAGCACAGCAGGTGAGAAAACTTTTTTTCATTAAGAATTGTATGCCTAACTAAAACAAAGGAGTTTTATGAACACTGCAATCAGCTGTTTGAAATATTGTGAAGCTAAATGATTTGTAGTGACATTTTGTTGTATTGTATAGCAATCTGGGCACACTGGTAGCAAAACGTTTGCACTATTCCACAGAGGTGTGCTGCATTTTGCTTGCTGAAGGTTGTTTGCAAAAGTGTCTGTAATGCTGTAAGTAGATATATATAGAGAGCATGGTTTGCATTTTCCTGAACCCTTACACATTCTAGCTTTAGATTATTTTCAGACTATGCATGATTAAACAAAAGCATGGCAAAGCTTTAAAAAAGTCCCATAAACTGCTAGTATCATTACAGCTACTGTGACAGTCATGAAACAAATGTATGTGATCGAGTTTACCTGCATTTTGAAACACACCAAATCAGCCTGTTAATGATGGCCTGCAAAATGTGACATATCGACATATCCAGCCATATCTTAAGTAGGCCGTGATTGACCCTACCATCAACGACACCTTGCGTATTGTGCCTGGATGCCTGCATCGCATCCTACACCAGGGGACAATCTTCCTATCCTCACAGTCACCCAACCTGCTGAGCTTTGCCGCACAGGTGCTCCACATTCACACGCACACCGTGCCAGGGCACCTGCACATCTCCTTTACTGCTCACCTGCCTACCGAGGGAATGCATGGCGTCTCAAATCGACATACCTATTTGTACCCGTGGCCAGGGTTGCCAGATTTACCTTTTTCACGCCAAATTTCAGAAATTTAGTCTTGTCTCGAGTTGGTTGGCCTAAAAAATTTTCGTTGGCTTTTTGGCATCTTTTTAGCTTTATCTGAAGTTGGTTGTCCTTAAAAATTCGTTCAGCCTTTGTTTTGGTGAAATAGGTTCCTGCAGAGTTGTAAATAGGGCCTCATTTTGAAGCCCGAACCCGGCCCAACATTTATTTTTAAAGCCCGAGTTAGGCCTGAAAGTCAAGATATGGGCAACTGCACTGTATCAAAAAAAGTAGTATACAGATACAGTTGCTGGTACATGGTTTTATCAGCCCCACATTAGCAACCACCTTGACCAACATATTAGCTTATACAAACACAAACGTGGCTTGTCAGTCAACGACAACACTGCGGAATTTAAAAGATGGTTTGTAGGCTATCGTTTCTTAAAACAAGCTAAAATGGCATAAGTCACTGATCTTTTCGAAGCAACGCCATCACGTGCTAAGTTCCTCACTGCTGTTGCCTTCTCAAAAAGAGTGTGAGACTAATCTCAGCACAGAACAAAAGAAAGCAGCTGTTTGCAAACAGAATTAGCTGAAGAAAAATCACTTCACTCACAGAAGTCACGGTGGTGAGCACAAGTCTGCGTCACGAAAGAAAAGAATCGTTAGTCCGAATGTTATAAAATAGTTTTCAGGCCCAAACATTTCGTCAAACTTAAGACCAAACCTGGCCCAACACGAAATGCCCGACCCGACTTACAACTCTGGGTTCCTATGAAGGAAATAGTGTTATTCCATTTCTTGCGGCAACACATTTGCAAAATTTTTATGATAAATGCTATATTAGACGTCATGTTCTGATATTAATAATATTTTGCGTAATCACTGGGCATGCGGGCACGCGAAACTAGTTTCCCTGTGAAATAAACAGTGATCGATTTACTTTTACTGTTTTTGTGGCTTACTTCGGACAAGTAATTGTAGTTTCAGAATTTTTTCCAAACTACAACGAAATTGACTTTTGCAGTTTGCAAGTTGATCTACTTTCTGAGTTGTGCAGGCCTGCTGCACAGTCTACAAAGTTCAGATCAACATCAGCTCAATTTAGGTTAGTGCTTCAATTATCATGTCGACTGTCAAATTAATCAATGAAATCATCTAAATCTATTTTTTCAGCTCGTACCGTTTCAATTGCAAGTAGATCAATTTTAATCTATTACTAGTCATCAAATTCATGAGAAATGATTTCGTTAATTTCATTTTTGAAAAATTTCTCTCGCATGAAGCGATGGTGACAGGAAGTGTTGGCAGCTATTGGTATCAAGTTATATGAACAATCAAACAGATTTGTAAGGAGTTATAAATTAAAGAATTTGTTCGAGCGATGCAGGCAGCTGCAATTCCTTCCGAAGCAAATTCATGTTTTAAATCATTTTCACTAATAAAAAATGCATTTGCAAATTTTTTCCAAGTGTTCTTCTGATAGGATTGTTAGACCTCCGCAACAAACAGTTGAAAAACAGGAAGAACTGCTCCTGAATCATTACAGAAAATCATTGCAAAGTTCTATGAGGTTGCATGACATGTGTAGGAAGACTACGAAGGAAGTCACTAACAATTCATGTAAAAGGCTATGAAGTCGTTTACACAATGCTGCAGAAAACACGTCTGCAGTCAGGATAAATTCGGATAAATTAACTGACACCAATTATTGATGCTTTCAAAAACATTTTTCCATTAGGACAAGCAACAATGAAAGTAATTTAGTCAAAGTTCCACCTCACACTGATATGCATGGAAGATCAATATTCTCATTTCTGTGACTGTTTCTTAGTTTCGAACTGAATCTTTTACGACCACGGTACTAAATTTCACGGAGGATCTGAGCAACCACTGGTATGTGCCATCATAAGCAACTCCGAACCACCCAGCCATCAAAAACAACAACACAGCTTATCATGCATTTGTGAAATATTGAATGCGGGCTAGAGGGCTTCGTAACTATCGTTTGAAATATTCCTGGCGGAAAGTCTTCTGCTGTATATGTCAACCAAACAAAGATGAACGTGAAATTCAGCACAAAACTGGGCTCGAGCCAAAAATCTGGGGGTGCCATGGCCTACCCAGGCTGCCCCTTAGAACTGCAAATGCCCCACTACATCCCTGATTTTAAGGCCGAATTCTAACACCGAACATCACTCAGATGCTCTCAAACGCAAAATGCTCCTTTAGTTCTCGCAATCCACTCAGGCAAGCTGTAACCTACTCCGCAATGTCCAAAAAATTTCAAGACTAATTACGCCTCTCAAACAAAGATAGCAGAGTTACGATAAATGCAAACAATCAGACAAAGCACGGAAAACGCAAATGCCATTGTTAATGTCACAAACAGTAATTACACAACCACGCTACAGTGCTTTACGAGATAACTTGTCATTTATCTATTAACGAGATAACTTGTCATTTATCATTTATGCTGCTCCAGGTGCTGGCGCCCAGCATCAAGCGGGGTGTCATTTGTGCTGCTCCAGGCGATAGCGCCCGGTGTCAAGTGGAATTTCTGACCTCTGTGAAATTTCTGACCTATTATTTTCGTCAGTTTATTTGCTTCTCAAAGTAAGTTTGGCATTTACTTTGTTATGTGTGTTGTGTAAATATAATCTTTTTGGTTAAATGTCAGATACCACCACACGTTACAGTGCAGGGATAACTATAACCACTGAAAAATATTGGACTTTTCTAACCCTAACCCGACATACTTACCTAAACACCAAGGCTGAAATGGACTTTAAAAATACTGTAGAACCTCACTGAATAACTACCATCGAAATACACTATAACCTCAGTGTTCAGTGAAATAGGTGCGCAATCAAATCAATTAACAAAAATTTTAATAATAAATTGATTTCAATTATTCATACGCAGTAATTTTTTCAAATTGTTTTGAAGGACTGAAACAGTCTTTCAAAATACAGTAGAGCCTCACGACACAACCACCATCTCGTTTATCTCGCTTTATGACTACTTTGGTGTTCAGAGGAAACAGTTGCAGTTTCTCAAAATGTTTTAACGGTCACCAAGGCAAAACTGTATGTTTCCTGACTGTATGTATCCTCAGCTGTATGTATCCTGACTGTATGTATCCTTTTTTTAGTATATAATTTTTTCTTTTGTGCACAAGGGTAAAAATTAACCTAGAAATATAGTTTGGAAACTACATGTCTTATACATTCAGCTGCCTCATCCTGAGTGCGTTTCGCATCTTTACATTTTATGCTTTGATCGATACTTCAACAAGAAGTATCAAAAACAAATGCTATTTAAGTGTAAGTTTAACCAGCAAGATTCTGCCGAATAACAGTACTTTAGAATACTCAGGCATCACATATGACCTAACATAATATTGTGCTAAGACTTGAATTGCTAGATTCAACATAAACTTACGACCCATACGTTCATGCACACACCAAGTGATCCGCGTTTCATGAACACAAAGAAGACATTAACCAAAAAGCTTTACAACTTAGCAAAACAAATCAAAACGTCTGGAAGCAGATCTGAAGTATATAAATTGAAAAGTTTCATTTTCTTACGTAAGATTGCGAATTCTTATATGCAAACCACTTGGGCACGTTGAGTTCAAATACAGCACCTAAAAATAGAAGGGTAAATATTTAAAATATTTCAACTTTGTTTATCAGCTTAATGTTTAATGTTTTCTCACAAGCACATATCAAGTTACAAAATGCTGGAAGAACACCAGCACAGACAGACAATTGCAAAGAAAACATACGAAGATGGTGCTAATATGATTTCCTTAAAATAACACAAGAATAATTATGCAACATTAGCAAAGGGCATGCTCACAGATGGCATCGACATGGTTAGTATGATACTCAGCTGTTTTTTTCGGTCATTTTTCAGTACTCGGTCATGAACCGAAATCATTTTGAAATGACTGAAAAAAATTAAGTCATTTTGGTCAGAATTTCTTAAAATATAGGTTGAAAAACACTGTTACAATGAGTTTTGATACAAACGTGAGACAAATGACCGAAATGTTTCAGCGACCAAAATGTCTCAACAAAAAATGACGGAAATGTTTCAGCGAAAAAAAAACAGCTCAGGAGAACTGTATCCTACTGTGATAAGGTCCACGTAGACTGGTTAAAAACATGTAGGATAGAGTTTATATGGGCAGCAGTTCTCCCAAAGCACAGCCAGTTAAAGTATAAAAGGAAGTTGTTTATCAAAATTATTTACAAGTGTGGTGCTCTAAGTGTAACGTTTTATAAGCATCATGTCACTGTTATGATAAATAAAAAATGCAAGGCACACAAACTTCAAAGCCACCAAAAGACATTGGCTTAACTTCACAAAACAAAATTTGAAACATGAAGTCTTTCTTCTGGTGGCTACTGGCTACTCTCTGTATGAAATTAAGCCTGTTGGTAACTGCTACAAAGAACATGTGTAGCAGAAAGAACAGCTTAAATATTTGATTTTGTGTAAATCAGAGTGAGTCAACTATTTTTGACCTACGGGATATTTATAAAAACATTACAACTTGCAGGCCACTTGATCCCATAAAATGATATACAAAGCAACAGACTCACAACGTTTAAAACAAAAAGTGAAAACAAGTGTGCGTGTCATCAAAACTACTACCCAATAGGAAATAGCAATTTGTTACAAATCTGTATCAGTGGGATGTCTGTGTTCGAGGCTTCGCTGACACTATCATTCCTTTATCAATACCAGTGTTAGTGGTAGCAACTCGGAGACTATCTTCCAATGTTTTGTCTGCCTTTCGATTTCTGTTTTTAAATTTGACGTGTTTCATAGTAGAAAATGTATGTAGTCTCACACACATGTGTTTCCAAACACTGAGTGCATTTTAGTGCGAAATATTTCAGTTTGGGAAATCTATCTTTGCTGACTAATTTCAAGAAGCTCTCTACAGTTTCTAACACTGTTAGTATTTGTACATTTTTATTAAAAGAAGTTATGCTTGTTCTAATGAAAATTATCTACTGCTGGGATGGGCAATTAATTTGGCTAGGGGGACACTTTGACAAGGTCACGTTTAGCAGATAAATTGACAGATTTATTTGGTGGTAGTGAGTTCATTGTGTCAGATGCACTCTGCAAGACAACGAACACCCCCCGGCACCAAGAAACCACAGAGGTTATCCAGTCAGGTGCCCCAGCAGAGAGCCGTCCATTCTAATTTCATTGTAATATAAACAAAATGCAGCCTGTCTTGCAAATTGACCATATGTACATTAATGACAATAAACATATTTTATCTGGCATACCGATATATGAAATATAAGATCACCTATCTATTTTTGCTATTGCAAAACAAATAAAACCAAATGCTAGGAATATTTATAAAACCAATCAATTTAGGGATACGAAATGTTTTTGCCCTGAAAATTTTTTATTCGATCTTCAACAAACTTTACATCAAACCATGTTCTTGACCCAGAAGTACCACCTGATAGTTATTTAGAAACATTAGCACAAACCTTTTTAGTAGTGCTAAACAAGTATGCCCCCTTGTGTAATGTTTCAAGAAAGCATAGCAAAGTTTTCAAAAACCCATGGATGACGAGGGCCCTATGGAAATCTATCATAACAAAAATTAAACTTTATTCAAAAGTTTGGAATAAACACATGGTGCTTTTGAATATGATGCAAGCAATACAGGAATGCACTTAATAGAACAATCAACGCTACATAACAAAACTATTATGAACAGCAAACCTTTTTTCACAAGCAATGACCCCAAAAGGTTTCGAAAACTATACACAGCATATTGGAAATTAACCCCAGAAAATATAGCTAACACTTTTAACCAATACTGTTGCAACATTGGGCCTGAACTTGCAAAAACAATAACCCCGCCTAATTCAGCCTCTTCAGATTTTAGCCACAGCTGCACCTCAAAATTTTCCTTGGCAGATACATCTGTAGAAGTTATATGTGGAATTGATTATTTGAAAATTGGTAAAGCCTTAAAAGTAGATGATATTCCAACTAAGTTTCTAAAAATGGCCAAAACTGTCTTATCACCATTCTTGTCAGTAGTATTTAACAAATGCATGGTAAAAGGTGTATCCCAATTCTCATAAGGTAGCCCAGGTAATTCTTATACATGAAGGGAGACAAAAGTGCATGCACTAATTACAGACCAATTTCTTTATTATCTCAGTTCAATAAAATTTTTGAAATAATATTACGCCATAGATTATATTCATATCTATAAGATTTTGAACTTTTAACTGGACATCAATTTGGTTTTAGACCAAACTCATGAACGTCCTTAGCTGTGGAAAGTATATGCTCAGATTTACTCCACAATTATGACAATGTTTTGTTTACCTGTTCTTTGTTCATAGACCTTTCAAATGCCTTTGATACTGTAAATCATAATATTCTTATTAAAAAACTACATCAAAATTGTGGTCTAAATGGAACAGCGCTTTAGCTATTCACATCTTATTTAACCAACCGTAAGCAATATACTGTTGTGAATGGCGCAAATCGAATTGTAGAAACATAGCTTGTGGAATTCCACAGGGTTCAACTCTTGGGCCATTGTTGTTTGTAATGTATATCAATGATCTACAACTTTGTTCAAAATTTAAAACAATCCTCTATGCAGATTATACCTATCTGTCTCTTTCACACTCTAGTCTATCTACTTTGCAGAGTATGGTTAATAATGAATTACTTTAAGTACATGATTGGATGTCCCTAAAACTGTCTATAAATTATGCTAAGTCAATGTATCTTCTGACAGGAATAATTTAGCAGAGGAATTCTTAGTTAGATTAGGCAACCATCAGATTAAACGTGAGCGATCTGTGAAATATCTTGGTGTTATCATAGATGAAAAGCTTAATTGGTCGTCACATATAAAACATATTGAAACAAAGTTAGCCTTTGCCTGAAGTGTGATCTACAAAACGAAAAACATTTTACCGATAAACACGCTCATATTACTATACTATAGTTTTGCATGCACACATTAAAGTTAATGCGTTACAGCTTGGGGGTCTGCAACCACGTCACATTTAAAGCCAATCTATGCGAAACAAAATAACATTTTGCACAACATGACATTCAGTAATCATGATGCACAGGTAAGCCCCATTAATAGAAGATTGAATTTTCTGAAAGTGCAGGATATACATAAACTGGAATTGGCCAAATTAATGCACAAATTTCATGATGGATCATTGCCCAGTATTTATAATGGTCTGTTCCAGAGATCTTCGGATTTACATAACTATAATGCAAGATATGCTTGCATTCAAAACTATTTCATTCCCAGCGTCCATAGTGATATTGGCAAAAAGCTAATATCTTACAAAGGAGCGGTGATGTGGAGAGAAATCAATGTGGAATATAAAAATTTACCTTTTCGCCACTTTAAAAAAAACTATGTGCAATTATTGGCTATCGCAGTACTAAATACTTAGTTTCATTTTGAAAAGTGCCTGTCTAATTGCGAAAACTTAATCAACAGAATTTTGTTTTATAGATTAAATTGGAGCATCTATTAAATCAATATTGGTGAACTTCTGTCCTTATTTTTTGGTGTTCTTATTTCATGCATTTCCTCTGTTTTTTGTTATCTTGCGAGCTTCTGGGAGTATCAACAAGTTCGGTCTCCCAACTGCAAGCTTGGGAATGTTTTCAAGTGTTTACAAATGGCATTTGTCTTTTATTGCTTCACACCCATTTTTTGCGGTAAACAATGCAATACAAAACAAAAACAATAATGGTACACAAAATATATTATTCATTGTTCTTGCACAAACGCACTTTATCCGGCCCAAGCAATTCAGTGAGACATATGTAAATTCACACGCTTTTCAACAAATTTCAGATTTTCCTTAACGGTTCTGCGGGTCACTGAAAAGGCTGTGGCAGGCCAACTGCAGCCCGCGGGCCTGTAGTTGGACCACACTGGTTTAAATCATAGATGGTGGGCGATAGCTAGAGACGGAAATGCACATAAGTTGTGCACTAGTGCACAAAGTGTGTCAAATATTTAAGCAGGTGATGAAGCTACAGCTGCTTTGAACAGTGTCCGTTCAAAACAGACCATATTTATAACCAATATAGGCGTGTCCAGTGGGAAAGTGGCCATGCTTCCCAGAAAATTCTAGCGCATCTTGTCATTTTGTGCTTCAAAAGGTGGTGTCCCAAACCAAATAATGTTGCTAGATTTAAGTCAATAATTTTGGTCACTCCCAAACTTTGGGCTGGCTACGCCACTGGTAAGAGACCCGTTTATAGCAGACAACTTTACATCAGACCATGTCTACAACAGACCACATTTATATCAGACCAGTTGTGAACATGAGCGTGGTCTATTATAAACTTGGTCTGTTTTGAGTGGTCTGTTATGAACAGTCTGCTTTGAAAGGGAATCGCTGTGAACAGCTGCCAGGGTCCGGTACTTTTTGGCACCATTGCTTTGGAACGCCTATTTCATGCTGAAATGTTTCGGTGCCGAGTTGTTTTGGTGCCGAGGTGACAAGCGTGTGTAATCAAAATGGATAAAACTTCATTTATATCGTAATTGCAAGCTATACCTCACAAATATTCAAGTGGTGCGGCACCACTGGTGCCCATGTGTTAAAATGTTTTGCGATGTTTATAATTTTTATTCATTTTTTAATTCACATCTTAAAAACAGTAGCAATGGTTCACACTTTTCCTGCATTTATCAAAAACGTAAAGACACTCATCGTGGGAAAACTATGGTTTATCCCTCTTGCTGAGAAGATTTTCAAGCATTTATGTTATTGGTTGTATGGAAATATTTATGGAAGATTTTTTAAATATTAAGAAAAACACTTCTTTAAAGTCCTAAAATACAGGAATATGCTAAATTTCATCAAGACAAACACACAACGCTTGTTGCATTCTTTTACAAAAGCAGCTGCCTTCTTGGAAAAGATCCAAGCAAGATGGAAAACACACAATTCTGGAGACAACGACGTGTGCGTAATAGTAATCAAGCAGATAAGCGCAAGCGCCAAAACAGCCTAACGTCAAAACAGCTGGGCACATAACAGTCATCGCCAAAACAAAGTCCCATTTCCCATTTGGCAGCCACCATTTTTGTGCATCCATTGTACATTCTCCAACCTCT
>JGI24021J15306_10009855_pt1 | contig 11822 bp, 11 predicted proteins | sample Ectturendosymbi1_FD_15306 | JGI IMG/M metagenome (IMG submission 15306)
CCCCCCCCCTTGTCGAGGCCCTGTGCGTATGATGCGATTTTTGCTGTTTTGACAAGAAGGGTTCTAACAGAAAGCTGGCGATGCTGCAGAAAAACGAAAATACTGTAAATACTTTCGGTTTCTTTGATAAGTTTTCAGTTTTGCAAATTGGTATTTTGTAGTTATGTCAATACTTTTCGAAATTGCTGTTGACAGTTCCGCCAGTCCATGGGAGCTAAAACAAGATTACCAGCGATTACCGAACTCTTTAAAGTGAGAAGTTTTTTCGAGCTTTTCCACCCCACATCCAACGGTTTAAGTTCACTATAGATTTTTTATACTTTGTTAAATGAAGAAACATAGAATTGCCAATGCAGTACTAATCTAAACTCAATGCAGCAATAATTTATTTAGTACAGAACATGTAGATTTCGTACATATTTTACCTCAATGCCTCTTGTCTATTCAATGTAACCTATGGCAAATTCGCTGTTGTCTTTTGTTAGAAGCCATGCATATTGTTCTCGCAAACATAGTGAGGTTTCGGCGTTCCAGCTTATTTCCAAGAATTCACGCCTAGTGTTTAGGTTAAAAAGAGAAGCGAGTTTCTTGCAAACAAACGGTATCGTCAAACTATTAATAGAAGACAGCACGTCTTTGTCTGTGAACACCTTACTCCTATAATATAGGAGTAGGAGTCCTACGAATAAGGTATAATCTGAAATACATGCAAAAATCCTGTGCAGGTACCTTGACTTTTTGCTACACTCTGAAAAGGGGCAAGGCCCCCCCTGAAAAAATGTGTTGAACACAGTTTGAAACTATTGGACATAGTTTAAAAAAATTGGGCCCCTCTCAAAAAACTCTTTGCCCCTCCTGGTGTCCCAAGCTGGTCACGGTCCTGTGCTTGAGTGATCGAATGAGCTTTCGGGAAAGTGAGCACAGCACGCTCGTAGTTGCTTGGTTCGTAAGTGAGCTCCCTGGTAAAAGTGTGTCGTCAAGCAACCGCCTTAGGTGTGGCTGTCGCTATAACGCCTGCGTTGGCTGGATGATGCAAGGTGAATTTAAATCACGTCTGCTGTTTTGAAATGATACAACTCGTTGGTTTTATCTTTCCATGTTGCAGTAATAACGACATCAAACCGCTCCGTGAAATTCTGTAGGCTACGTAACATGGCCTGGTTGTATTGTTTGTAGTGCGCTAGATTGCTGTTTCACTGCAGTATTTCAATGTCAGTATTGTCCACTGGAAAATGCTGTTGCAATTTACATGCAAAATTAACGGCAATTATTGGCCTATATAGGCTAATTGCTAATGGTGGTTTGTAGTAGGTATCTGTAGGATTGTGATAATCCCTTTGTTTGTAAGACGCATGCTGAAACGTTGCAGTAGTCGGCGCAAGAAACGGTTTGTAATCTTGACCTAATCTGTTTTTGCCTTTCATCATCCTTAAACAAGCTGGGTTTTGTGAAAAGCAATGACTGCTGTGCCGCTTCAGCGCGGTCGCAGAAAACTGTTCTTCGTTTGTCATTTGTAACTGGAAAACCTACAGCTCTACACTGACCAAAAGAATTAGCTTACTCGTGAAGCTGGCGTCACTAGCCTAAGGACCGCAGCGCAGGACACGCAACCCAGTCGTTCTGAACCTCCGCAGCTCCAACGTCCTCGTTTTGGTTCAATTGCGCTTAGCTCTCTTGACGTCAAAACTCCCTTCGGCCGCACTTGCTAGCACGACCATATAAATAGGCCTATTGTTAGACGCCTACCCGCTGCCAAACACAGAAGAACTGGTGGGCAAAGTAGCGCAAGCCAAGCAGTAAAGTTCCCTTGATTTACGGTCCGGTTACCATAAGATCCCTCTGTTAGGTTTTATTTATACGCCTACAGCCTGACGCTCACATTGCAAACCTGCAATTCTCTCAACTTCGCGTGGCTCCAAAATAACGAGCAGGGTAAGCTAAGTGAAGCCTAACGTCTTTTGAAAACAATAAAATAAAGAACTGCGCATTCACTTTACTGTCCATATTCTGTGTAAAAAGAGTTAAATGCAGTTCAGTGATTACTTTCATTGACCTGAGCAGCTAGACACATGCTCAAAACTACTATTGTCACTCCGTGAAGTCTTGCTCAGGTTTTGTGACGTTGTCGTATGGTAATGGTTGCAGAAGTAAACTGACTTGTGAACTTTTGTTTCATGGATGTCGATTTTGATACAGCCAAGCAAAAGGTAGCAGGTACTCTCCGTAAGATCCCTTGCGAGAACACCCCTATCTTATCAATACCAGCACAAAAATTCTTGATTGGTCGCTGATCGGAACAATGTAATATCGTTATTATCATTATTTTCATTTAAGCGTTCGTTCAAACACGAGCAAGAAGTCACATTTTTCCGAATGACGGAAGGCATCACAAGGAAGCAGGCCGTCTCCAAGTTCTACTCACTGCTGGTGCTGGCCAAGCAGGAAGCCACCCTTCTCTCGCAGAATCAGACCTTCGGCGATGTCTTCATTCGCAAAGGGCCCAAATTCGACGCGGTGCTGATGTGAAATGCCCTCCAGTCGATAGATACGATCGCTACAGGCCCGTTTCGTCCTTTTTTCACACCAACCGAGGCCCCACTGCCTGTTTCCGGACCATAGCAGTCCGCGTTTGACCCGCGCGTGCACTGCGGTTGCCCTGCGCTGTACAATATCAAAATCGGAGGGTGCGCGACGCGTGATTGCTTCGCCGACCGATTCGAACACGGGAGCGGGCTCGTTTGCCCGGAGCTTTCAAGCCAAGACGGCGGTCAGTCGTAGCGCTGTTCCGGTGACTAAAGAGAAAGCTTTTGAGATTCTTTTATCTAAGCGTTGACATTTTTGTTTACCGAATCAATGATACTGACCAGGGAGCTTACTTGGGAAGTTAACTGCGAGTTTCCGTCAATCGTCGGAAAAAACATACCTGCCGAGGCAAGCATCGATGGGAAACTAATTTTTGCGACGCTAGGCTTCTTGTGCAGTTGTTACTAAGCTTATATCAAGTCTCTCCTCATGACGCTACGTCGTTCGATATGAAGAATTATTTTGTTACTTTTTCCTGTTGCCAGTTTTTCGTTGCATTTTTTGCTGTTTGTCGTACACCGTTTTTGTCTCCATCTGGCACTGCCCTTTGTAAAGGAGCGGTTGCTGCTGACCGCAGAACCATCTAGTGGCGCTATTGTTGCTGTACATACACGTTGCATTTTTAGAGATGTGAGCGATGTTCGGTTGTTTCAATCAAATGAAATTAAACCGTTATTTTCCAAGGGTCTGCTTTCGAGACTTTCGAAAAGAAGTTATTTAATGGCTCACAAAATATGAGCATAGGCAAGAAACGTGCCGCGCGGATGATTGAACTCGAAGGAATCAAGCGCAAGCGCAAATACTGCCTCATGAACAAGAGCTGTATCAGTTCTTCGTTGCTGTTTTTCCAGGCGTGGTTGTTCGTACTCAACGACGTTTATCGTGGTTTCTGCCCAGGCATGCAGTTCATTAGGTCAAAGCAGTTCCGATAGGTTGGCCTCAAGCCCATCATTAATTTGAAGATAAATTGTTGGCCGTGAAAGTAACTCAAAATACAAGAGATTATTATTGTAGCCTTGAGCTGATGCTTGCCTGCCAGAATTGTTAGAGATGCCAGCGTGATAAATGTTCAAATAGATTGACGCCCAAATAATAGCAACTTAGGCGTCTCACTGTCAACACCTACGCGACGACCATAACTTCAACAAGTCTTTGCATTTGTCTCCTCAGTTCTGAACTGAGGAGACAAATGCAAAGTACGACTTACAAAAAACATGGAATAGGACTTCACGCGTATTCAAAGATGTTTAATCGCTTTCTTTCGCAAAGAAAAACATTGCTTTCTTGAAATAAGTCTCACTATGACAGCAAGCTTTCAGAACATATGATTTGTAAAGAAAAGCACGAATATCGTTTGTGCTTTTGAGCAGTTTTCCAGAAAGAGAACTTCGAGTTGCACAACCCTTTCCACAAGCACTGGCCACCGTAGCGACCAGGCTGGAGCCATGCTAGGCATAAATTCCCACCCACAGCAATAGAAACAGAATTCCAAATCCATTAAAAAGTGACCCGACAACCGCCATCAGAACTTCCTTGTACAAATCCCGAGTGTATTTTGTAGATGTTACCTGCAATTAAGCAAACTGAAACAATGATTGATGCCAAAATGAAAGAACAGAACAGCATTTTCAAACGAAGTCTTGATACGACCAAGTCTTTGAAAAATTAGTTGCAAACATGAACTTGTGGTCCAAATTGCAACCAAAAATACTGTACAACATAAATGAAGAGCTTGGTAACTAAAAGCCATTTAATCAAGTACTGTAAGCTGTTGAAGCACACACGTGTGCATTGGACATGTAACAGACAGTAATCAACATCAGAATACATTGATTATATGGAGTTTGCAACTACTACACATTGTAGGCATACCATACGTCCCGTTTTAGCCGGGACAGTCTCAGTTTAAAGGCTTTGCCCCGGTGTTCCAGTCAGTCAACCAAAAAGTCCCAGTTAGGCATTCAGTCAGCCAGCATAGCCCTACGCGAATATTAGCATGCTGTGATTGGTCTGTTTAGCCAACTTGTTGAAGAGCAATGGGTGGTCTTGTTTTTTCTTGTTTCCCAGTGTTAGATCTAAAGGTAATTGTTAGGCCATTGTAGCAGGTATCTGGTCCAGTAGTGGGTTCAGGGTTGCCAATCAGATCTAACAGATTTTAATCCAGTCTAGCTTCAAAATAATTGGTATAGTGGCTCAATGCCGTTAGATGCTAGCGGATTATTTGTCTAGTGGTCTAAACAGTTACTCTTATTCTAGCGGAATTTTGCAATTTTTCTAGCTTGAAAGGTCTGTTTAAACTTGGCGATTCTGAGTGGGTTGATTGTTGGCGCATTGGCTATTTCAGTACACTTGTGGGAGGAGGTGTTCCTTTTTGCAATTAGGTTATGAAAGGACTTATTTCATACCAGTACTTATTTGTATAACCATTTGCAGTTTTCTCATTTTATGGAATTACTCTGAAAGTATTGGTAAGTAATTTCTCTTTGTCTAACAGATTGCTTATTTATGCTTCGGTTTGGAAAAGCTGGTAGAGTTTATATTTTGTTTGCCTGGTAGGCTACATCAACTCCCATTGAGATAATTTTTTCCATCATGAATAACATTTGGTCTGATAACAAAAGCGGAAAGTGAAAGCATTTGTCACCTGAACAATTAATAGTGACTTTTCCTACTGTGATTTTACAAGAAAATACAATTGAACAAAGTCTTCTTGAAGAAAGCATTGTCTACAGAAAAGCATGATCAAGTGAATGTGTAAATTTATAAATTCTTGAACACTGTTTTGTTTCTTAGTAAAATGCATAATTTTGCTTTTTTGTGGTGTTGTAACTACACTATAGGAATCCAAAGGTTACATGCTCCAAGCATGGGCGCAATTTGGTGGGGGACACGGGAGACGTGTCCCCCCACTTTTCCAAACGGGGGGGACATAATATGCAATGTCCCCCCACTTTTTTCTCTTTAGGTTTTGAATTTGGAGAGGTTTCAAAAATAAAAGTGTTGTTTGCCACATTTTGTGTGAAGAGCTTTTCACGTTAGGGGGTAAGCCATACATATAGCCAAGTTGATGTTGAAACATGGTTTGATGTGGTATCACTGATTCTGTTAGTTTATGAATTTTAGCTTCAATAAAATATTTTTAGCATTTTTCAAGTTTCTAGAGACCGTGAAAGATATTTAACTGCTTCTGTCCGACCTTTCCCCTGTGTGGTATGCTGTTAGAAAGGTTATTTTCTTGTAACAGTGGGTGTGTTACAGCTGCACATGAGAGACGACAGTACAGCCATGATTTGTTTCCTACAGAAATGTAACTGGTTTTGCTTTAACGTTGGTTGTCACGTATTCAGAAACAGACATGCTTATATATAATTTTAGAAAGTTAGATTTTCAGGAAAATCTCTGCATACCTTTTGACTAAGATAAAAAGCAGCACTATTATGGAGACTTAGTTTTGGGATGGGTAGTTCAGCAAAAGACTGTTTTCAACCACTGTGAACAGGATTTCAATCAAAACGTTGGAGAAGTAGCCTACAGTATTTACCTAGCAGTACATTGATCTATAGCTCAAAACGTAGGGACTTGACTCGGAAATAAGGATAAAATATACATTTATCCTAACTTCTTGTAATGTTGCAACAGGACCGTAACCACAAGTTTTTCACCCTCCCCTTGAAAATGTGCTGGACATAATTTAAAACTATTGGACATAGTTCAAAAAATTTGTGCCCTTCCTGGTGTCCCAAGCTGATTACAGGCCAGTGTCCCAACAGTGGTGACCAACAAATCCAAAAGATATTTTTTCCTTGAATCTTACACTTTGTGCTTGTGCTGAGTGCATTGGTTTGTAAGTCATCTGATTTACTTGAGTTTTAACCAAACCCACAATGCAGCATTGTTTTCATCCAAGTGCGAAACATTTGCTTTACAGATACATCACACCTAATTTTGTTGGACATTCTTTTCGTGTTAAAGGTGAAACTTGGTACTTTTTTGCCAATTCACCATTGTGCACTTTGATTTAATCTCAAATATATTTTTGCGTCGTTTTGCAAGTACAGTAGAACTCTTAAAATGAAACTTTTGACATGGTGCAGAGTTACAAGTCTGGCCAGGCTTTTCGGGTCGGGCCGGACTCGGGCTTAAGTTTGTGAAAATATTTCAGGCTTGCATAAAAAAACTTTTTTATAACAATAAGAGTAACGATTTTTTTTTTCGTGACGTAGATTTGCTGTTGTGCTCACCGCGGTAACTTCTGTGAGTGAAGTGATTGTGATTTTTCTTAAACTAATTCTGTTTGCAAACACAGCTACATTCTTTTATTCTCTGCTGGGATTAGTCTCACACTGTTTCTGAGAAGGCAACAGTGGTGAGGAAATTAGCACGCGATGGCGTTGCGTCGAAAAGATCAATCACTCACACGATCCTTGGCTTGTTTTAAGAAGCCTACAAGCCGGCTTTTCATATCTAAAGAGCTATCCTAGAAAATTTCTTTTATGCCTATAGCACCATCGTAGATAGTTTCGTGATTGTTCCTTTTTTTCTTGAGAAACATTATATTCCTCAGTATTGTCATTGACTAACATGCTACATTTGTGCCACATTATGTCAATGTTTTGGCCAAGGTGGTGGCTATTTTGGGCGTGATAAACTGTGTACCTGCAATTAAACTTTCACACAACGTTTTTTGTTACTCCGCAGTTGCACATATCTTAACTCCCTCTGTAAATTTGGCTTTCAGGCCTAAATCGGGCTTCAAAAATAAATGTCGGGCTCGATCCCGCTTCGGGCTTGTGATTTCGGGCTCGGGCCGGGTTCAGGCTTCAACATGAGACTCTTTTACAACTCTGTGTGGGTATGCAGACAGGGGCCAACAAAGGGAGATTAAAAGGATACATCCTCCACCCACCAACAGTAAAAATACATTGAAATTATTTTGTGAAGTAGGCTACGCTAATTTTAGGCCAAATGGCCAATTGTTTTTGCTGCTGGTAAGAGGATAACAATGGGATTTTGGTAGGGGTGGGGTTGCATGCATGATGCCCAGTTGCATTGAAACGATTTGCAGCTTTTTCAAACAATGGAAATGTGCAAATAAAATATTGATTGTTTTGTAACGTTAAGCGACCTGAACAAGACATCATATCATGCTGTAACTCACACTTATAAAATGCATCAAAACTGAAGTGTTCTGCTGTAATTGTGATATGCACGTGCGTGCAATGCGATTCAGCATTTTGTGCACTACAACTGACAGCTCTGATAAAGCCCAGTTGATGTGTTCTACTATATTGCTGTGCTTGTTTACATCCAAATATGATATTAATGGAAATAGGCTGAACTACAGTACCGTGTCCAGCAACAAATTTAAGTATATTAATATGTAAGTCATTTGCAAGGATAAAGCCAAACGTGATTAGTGTTGCTATCAAAATACCTCTAGAAATAAGATTGGGATTGTGTATATACAAAACATCACTTATGCATCGACCCGATGACACTGGTTTCACACCAAGCTGTCCCCCCCACATTTTACAACAAAATTGCGCTCTTGGCTCCAAGTGATGTATGAACCACATTTGTCTGATAGGTTGTTCTGAAGCATCCCAGTTTGGTTGTTCTGAAGCATCCTGGTTTTCAATCACAAAAATACAGTATGCCTAACACATGGCATCGTGCTTACTGATATTGCTAGATGTTCATCCAATCTAATTTTGATAAAAATCAAAAGTATAAGACAGTCTACATTGAATTTCTTACAGGGTCAGGTTGACTAGCACGCAGTAAAACAAAAATTTACAATCAATTGGACTTACATGAATCTAAGTGAATATAGAAATGAACACATACCTCGTATACAAAAAACCATGCTGTAAAGAAGAGGCCAATTCCGAGAAGGACTAATGTAAGATGTGGGTATATTGCTGGATTCACGGGTGATACATATCGACTCATAGTGGCCAAATCTAATGTAGATGCCTGTGAAACACAATTTTTTATCAGCAAAACAAGTGGTATGGACAAAAATACACATATTGTGCAAAAATACATGCAAGTATGGGACATACTAGTTGTAAAGTTCTTTACCAAGAAATTATGTACTGCATACATTTCAATATTTACACATAGTTAACAATGATCAACTCTTACTTGTTTTACTACTTTGCATAGACATTTTCAATGAAAAAATGAAGAATATATGATGTCATATGACAGAACTAAATGAAATGGAGAGCTTGTTATTTGAACATATTTTGTTTTGCAGCTTTCTGTACTACTAAATTTGATTGTTTTTATCACAGAAAAAAAAAGGTTTAACTGTCATTGCTTGACAACAATAGTTGGTTTTTGTTGTGCTAACAGAATTCAAATGTAGATAGGCTAAGAAAGAAAGTATAGTGCAGTGTGCAGCAATACTGTTAACTGCATTCATGATTTGAGCAACAGTATGCAAAGCACTGCAGAATTTTAGAATTTACAATAAAATGCTAGAACCAAGCAAAGAAGTAAAACAGAATGATTCAACTTTAGATTTAGAACTAGCCTGTAGTATGCATTGTGGGCATCATGCAATAATATCTCCTTCAAGACAAGCTGGTCTGCAAAAGATGAAAGCATTTCTATTGCCATAGATCAGGGGTTTTTTTAAGGAAAATGTTAGGTACCCAGTATGGACTTGTAGGAACCCAATTTCTCTTATCCTGGGGACCTGATTTTCTCTGATTCTATGGACCCGATTTTCAATTCTGGGAACCCGAATCGGGTCCCAAAAACACCTAAAAAAACGTGCCATAGATTAACATAATTACAATGTTATTTGTGATTGGAAATACAAATAAGCACTCTTGTTAACAACATGTTACACTGCTTATGCTAATTCCAGATAATTGTATGTTCTAAAATGCTTGGCAAATTTAAACGTGCAGAAAACCACTGAACTCATCTGTATAAACCTTTACAGCAACAAATAGGGTTGGATTTATATCCTGCACTATGTACACTGGAAACAACACACCAGAAAGTAAACAAATTACAATTAAAAAATCATTCCATTCATTTATAATATACTGTTTCTAGCCCACTTCTTGTAATTATTACATGAATATAATCAAGTTTTTTACCAAAATACTAAAATTAGTTCAGCAATTTTCACTCTAAAATTGGTTGAAAAAAAGTTGAATTGGTTAGAAAAGTGTTAACCTATGAAAACATTTTCGTGTGACAGTTGAACAACTTGGCACAACGTACACAATTACTTCACAAATTTTTCATTTTCCTTTTACCAGATCAAGTCACAAACTAGTTGTGATAATCAAACTGTCTTCTTGAAAATATGACTTAAAATATAGAAATTTTGTCAAAATGATATAAAGTAGCATGCACAAATAAAGATATTTCTCTTAGGTCTTTATTGTAACATATCTTAACCAGTCTGGATTCAGTGGTAACCATACACACAAGATTTTTTAAATACTTCTGCATTACAGATCTAGCCAAACTGATTTTTAGTGCAAAAAGGCGATGGTTGGCTAGAAACAGTTATCAATTTTGTAGTACATTGGTCAGATCACCACAGACACTTACATTCCATCAAGAAAACTTTTTAGCTCATTATTAACACATGAGATATAAATTTAAAAGTTTTTGGAAGTATGAACCAACCATCCAAATGTAAGTAGCCACTGAAAAAATGATCAAGCCTGAACTGTCACATGTGGTAACCATATCACGACTCAAATTAAAAATTTTACATACACAATATCTTGTCAACAACCTTCATGTAATCTCAATTTGTATCTCAGCACCTGTTAGTCATCTTAAATTGATTTCTTTGTGAATAAGTCTACAACATCAATGTTATTGTTTTGATATCATTATCATGTAAGATATGTCAAACTCTTCTGGTAATGAACCATAGGGCAAAGAGCCTTTTTCGTTAAACAATGAAACTAAGGGAATTCAGAATAAAATAATACGTCTATGAATTGGAACAACTTGTTCAATGAACATAATAAGCACGTGTAGTGATAATGCGTATGGCATCAATCATCGCAAACTTTCCAGAAGTGCCCCCAATTTAAAATAGCCTAGGGCCCCGAAAATGAAAATTTGCTTCCGTGCACCATATACAATACATGTTTTTCACATTATATCTTGCTAGTGGTACAATCAGAATCACAAAAAAAGATAATCTGAGCATTGATACATAGGGAAAATAACATCATTGCAGGAAATTTGAATGCAATATGAGTATCATTATGATAATCATAAAATTTGTATATATTTTTTAGTATGAGAAACTGGTAAGAAGTCCAAAATTGAAAACATTGTGAACGTTTTAAGTATTCCAAATTTGGGGAAGGTAATATTAATTTCCCATAATAAATCACATTAGTACGGTATTTTCAGTTTTATCTATTGTACATTGCTCTTTTTTCACTCCAAGAACAGTAACACCATCACAAATCCATTCACGATATCTTCCCTGAGTGATGTCCATGTTTCACAACGTACCAGATCTCAACTCTTTTTGATGTATTTGTTCCAAAAAAACTTTTAAGTTTAAAAAACAACATGGAAAAAATCTCAGTTGCTGGGTTACTGCTAGGCAAGTTCAATTTGAATGATTCAGTACAAACACTGCACTGCAGCCTCAGTCAGTTAACCAAAGAGAAAGGGCAAGCTAACTTAAAAGCACAAAAACAACGAGCAATCACTTACCATGGCTATTGTGAATTGAGAGCTTTTCAGTCAATCACCAACTGAACAACACACTTGCAATTTGACTAGCGTCTTGAAACGACCATCAACTGGACAGCCCGGTGAATGGACGCGGTACTGTATATGCTGCTACAACTTCGCTGAACAGAACACAGTGAGTGTACTAGTGAGCCTACACGTAGCCGGCTATTAATCCTAGACAGTGTAGCATATAAGCGAGACCGCAACTCCACAAGAGCGAGAGTTCATTTGTTATTGTTTTGCCTGCAGAGCTTTCCATGTTTCACGAGAGAAATAGTTTCACACCTTTTGGGGTTCCCACACCTTTCAACACCAGTAACGTTACTTGAAGATTTAGATTTTGCATTTCAATTTCCACGTGTAGCCAGGGAGGCCAAAGGTGTTACGTCACCTTGTCCGCCGATTACGTGACATAATGTTCTTCATGGGCGAAAAGTTCCCCATTTTACAATAATCTTAAGCCGATCAATAGTAGACCCGCTGTGGTTGAGCATAGCTCA
>JGI24021J15306_10009856_pt1 | contig 11822 bp, 9 predicted proteins | sample Ectturendosymbi1_FD_15306 | JGI IMG/M metagenome (IMG submission 15306)
CCATGCTGCCCGGCTTGGGTTATCCCGCCGTGCTGCCGACGTCTTCACCGGCAGGACCGTCAGTGGAAGAGCTGCACAGCTTTTTGTCAGCGATGCAGTCTTCCGGCAATTTCCCGACTTTCGCTCAAAACACGACAAAAAACTCCCCACCGCCCAACACCGAGCACCTCCGACCCCCGGTTCCCAAGAAAGGGGTACTTTCGTACACCCCTAAGCAAACAACGGGTTTGCACGCCACCAACGAGAGCACGCGGCCAAACCAGGTTGTAGCAAAATCCTCTTCTTCACGTGCATCTCATTCAAATAATAACGCAGACATTTTCAAGATCCCTATGAACGGAAGCGGTGGTTTTCTCGAACCAGTAACTAGTAATTCGTCGTCTGCCAGCGCAAACAAAAGCAAAATGCATCATAAGAGTCAGCCATTCGTTACCTCCGATGCTTCCAGTCCGTTCCTAATGACGCCGCCTTCCACTCGAGGCCCAGGAGACGCGCCGCATAACGCATTTCACCCCAAATCCAGAACTTCACCTCAAACGGTGAGCTCTGGACCGCCTCTGCTTGTGTCGTCCTCCCCAACAGCTCGTTCCAGCGCGACGAACTCGGCAGCCGCCGCCGCGTTCAGTTCGTTGTACACTTTCCATCCGACGGCCTCGTTCCCGATCGGAAGTCAGTTCGCTTCTGCGTCACTATCCGGTTCGTCTGGTTCGCGGGCGCCGAGCAACTCGTCGTTGTCTTCCGTCATGCCTGGAATCTCCGATCAGTTCTTGGCATTTAATCAACTCGTAGATGCGGTACCTTCAACCAAGGTGAGTTGTGGATGCAAGAAGTTCATGCTGCTGTCTGTTTTCTTCGGTTGTTATTTCCTCGTAAACTATGTCTGTCACTGTCATTAGGCAATATCTATTCACTTTAAAAAATTGTACACAACATCTATTGCACTTTTTAACACAAAATTTGTCAAAAAGACGTATATATGCTGAGTCTGCCTTTTCATAACTCAGTAGAAGCACGATTATTGACACAAGTGAAGGGTTAATGTTATTTTTATGAATTTCGTATTACAATGCTGAAGTATGATGTTTGAGCGCAATTTTGTGCATCTACACTTTGCTACATGTTGCTTACCAACCCATCTTCCCGGTAGTGTTTGCTATCGTTATAGCATAGCGCACGTACATTTTGCTCTATTGTCCATCACGATTATTTGTCTTAAAATGTTTTTAAACAGTTTTGCTCCGTGATGAATAGTTCTAGAAAAATATAGTGCCCTATTTTAGTTAATTTTTTTAGTTAAAATTTTTTAGTTAAAATGTTCGTTAATCCTTTGAATCGAGGTTTTAATTGAGGTTGTTGTATTATTGCACGTCTTGAGTCGCTCTCTGAATATGTCGCGCAAACGAAGGACCTCTGTTTCTGGTAATCCAGTAAACATTGAATATTTGTGATGGCCTGTTTCTATTTCCTCATTTTTTTCTTGGTGTCAGGCCAGAAGATATTGCAATTCAAATTTTTTTGAAGTAATCCTTATCGTAGGGTTTCTTCTTGCTGTAATTACATGTTTCCAGTCTGTGAGGACGGAGGTAAGGTAGGAAGAAAATGTAGATTTGTTGAAAAAGTTTCTGGAACCAAAGCCTTATCATCCGGACTGCAGTTGAGTTGTTCCGACTTCTCAATCCTGAAGTTTCGCTAGGTCATAATGCATCACTAGCTGGCACACATTTAATTCCTTCGATCTGTTTGATTGTCGTCGTTGTTGGGCGGCATCGAGGGTTAAAGAACCCGGATGAAGCAGCTTCTATTCTTTTCCAGATAATGAGCTCGGCCGAACGCGATAGAGCAGCGATGGACGCACTTATTTCTGCTCAATTGCAAGGCAAGCTATTTTTTCTACTTCCAAAGCTATTTTTTCTACTTTTAAAACTATTTTTTACTTCTAAAGCTATTTTTCTGCTTTTAAAAACCCCTGAAAGCGTGAACACGTCAGCTGATTAGCAGGTCCGCTTCAAACTATGTCCAACACATTTTTCCAGGGCGATTCTCCCCCCTCCGCCCCCTTAGTGACGGTCCTGCTGATCAGTCACGTTGCATTTCATTATTTTTGCAGCGTCCAGAAGATGATGCCCGTTGCAGTGCTGCCTGTCGAGACTTGCGATGTTGACTGGTTTAACGCCCGCAACTCCACTCGTTCCGTTGAAGGTCAGACGCAGACGATTATTGCGAGATCCTCTCGTCTGGTGACCATCGGTACATCTTAAGCAGCGACTGCGAACACTTCTTTTGAATTCATCTAACAGTTAGGCAGCTGCTGTGCGGGTGCGACTGTTTTGCCGCCAGTGTGCTCTCCATCGTCACCTCAGCTCCTTGCAGTAGGTCATCATGCTTTCGCTGCTTGATTTTCTTGAAATCAATCGATGTGTTAACTACATTATCTCCTTTCTAAACCGACGCGCTGTATCTGGCGGAATAAAAAGATAGATGATTTGAAACGTGATTTTCATGAAGGGATACACATTGACCCTTTCCCTTTGTTGGAAGAACTTGAAAACAAGCAGCAGTTGAGGTCCTTCAGCTCAGGATTGCCGGATCTATTTTTTGCCAAGGGGCCAAATCTAGTCCAGGAAAGAGCCAAATTCTAAGACAAGGGGCCAAAAAAGGGCCAACCATTGTTTCCAAATTTGTCAGCAGTTACAAAGTCATATGGACCCATACTTAGCAATCTTATTGATAGCAATGTTCCTCATTCACAATTGTAGCCCAACAACAAAACGAGTACATGATGAAAAATCGTAATAAAACAACTTAATTTCCATGTGTAGCCATAAACTGAGATAAATTTACCATCCTTGGTAAGTGCTAAAGCGATCAACAACAACCTGAACAAAACGGACAAACCTGTGCACCACCTAAATTACAGTAAGTTAGGTAACGTAACAGTTCCCACTTCTACAGCTGCAGCAAGTAACAGGTATTATGATGAACTTATCACGTTAACTCAAACTCCAAGGATCCTTACAAAATTTTCTAATTGAAAACCTTCAAAATTTAGAAATTGTTGAAAATCTGCAATAAATTTGTCAAAAAAGTGAAAAAATATGTTTTCTCAGACAGGACCCAGGGAGGTCTGATCTAATCTTTGCAAGAGGCCGAATCTATCCTGGAAAAGGGCCAAACGAAAATTGTGGGGGCTGAACGTGTTACTGTACTGTATTTCGGATCAAATTTCTAAAATTTAGCCCCAAAAGGGCCAGCCTGGCAACCCCCTGCTTCAGCTCCTCCCGCGTACAGCGGCATGCGCAGTGCACCAATGATAAACAGCGAAGCGCCTGAAGCGATATTCGTACGCAAGCAAGACTCACATTTGGTTATATGGCAAGGGTGGCCAAACCTGTTCCATGTATGAGCCACATATCGTTACGAAGATACAAGTTACCGAGACTCGCAACATAAAATCTAAAAACACGAATTAAATTGCAATCTACGCTTCTGCGACACAATTCTTTTTGGATCGACTTGCAAAAGTAATGCTGTACGGCACGCTAGATACCACAGTACCACTTTACAATATTTCTACACTACACTTTGCAATAGAAATAAAAAATATACAAGTTTTCGGGAAGCTCAAAGAGCCGCAGTTTGCCAGCCCTGTTATATAGCATCTTTCGTTGCTCAGCGGGAAGAGAGGCTAAAACATACCTTCTAGTCATGCAGAAAGTCAACCAGATCATACCGCAAAGTGGAAGTCCAACGTAGGGTTGCTAGATCACTTAATTTTTTGAAGGTCATTTTGCAATTATTGAAATTTTACTGGATGCCTACTTCGAATACTTTTTGGATAAAGTGGTGTAGCACATTTTTTCAAACAAACATTGCTGAATAACAGGCCCGTAACCTCAAAATTTTCGCCCCCACTGGAAAATGTGTTGGTTATAGTTTGAAACTATTGGACATAGTTCAAAAAATTTGGGCCCCTCAGAAAACTCTTCGCCCATCCTGGTGTCCCAAGCTGGTTACGGGCCTGCTGAATAACAATGGGTAATCAACCACATTTATTAAGAATGCGAAGAAATTATTACATGTACATTGTACAAGTACACTACAGAGTGTAAGCAGCACAGGGTTAATACAATATGCGCAGGCCTACGCTGTGTTTTGCTGAAATATTGTAGCCTGTATGGACTATGTTGTTCACTGGCAGTACTTCTCACAGTTTCGCACCATTTTTGTAAGGTCGCGGTTCTTTTTGGCAGATTTGTAGAAATCTTCACAGCACATCTTATAGATCCTGACAACCTTACATTGAAAACTAAACAATATATATTATGACGACGCAACTGTTCTCGAATAGTTTACTTTTGCTACACAACTGTTTAAGATGAAACAAATCAACACGTTATTCTGTTCAATAACATTTCTTGATTTTTGAATGTTCAATGTAATCAGTAGTTCAATAATGAACTTAGAACTAATCGTCTAGTTCAGAGGTGGGCAAACAACGGCCCGCAGGGCAGTCACACATACACAGATAGTACATATTTGAAGTCTGTGTTAAAGTAATTTTATCGGTTAGATTAGAATTATCAAGCTTTTTCCACACGTGTCATTTGAAACCGCATTTTTACTCAACCGGAAGTGACTATTTTTACCTTTATTTTGTGGTATCTCATGTAAAACTTTTTAAGTTTTCAAAGCGATTATAGATGTAATACGAGCATGCGGCCCTCGGTAGCAATGAAATCTTCAGTGTGGCCCTACGTAGAAAATGTTTGCCCACCCCTGGTCTAGTTCAACGGTACACAACATGCGGCCTTTGATAATGAAATTTGCGGCCGTCCACATGTAATTTAAAATATAAGATTTGACGGCCGTACTGGCGTATATTGAAGCAAAACAGTGTTGCCAGATTTCAAAAAGCTTTATAGCCAAATTTCACAAAAAAAATAGCCAAAATTGGCATAAAACTTTAGCCAAAAATAGCTAAGTCTGAATACTAACGAAAAACATTAAAAGTCACTAAAATGTGCAGTTTATCAATTTCGTGGACTGTAAAAATTGGTCTCTGGCGCATTTAGCAACCATGCAATCTTTGCAAACCAATTTGTAAAGGCAGTGCCTGTAGATCAGTGGTACTCAACCTGGGGTTCGCGAATCCCCGGGGATTCACGGGAAGATTTCCAGGAGTACTTGGATGCCAGTTGAGTTCTCTTGTATTTCTATTTTTTAATATCCCACAATAGAGGAAAATTCGTGCCGATTGAAAAATCCGCGTAGATTTTGCCTGATCTTGCGTTGTTGTGATGCAACAATGCGAAATCCACGGCTTTGCCATCTAACCTGTGGGTGGAGGTTGATTGTTTTATGACTCGGGGGTATTAGCGGAAAAAAGGTTGGGAACCCCTACTGTAGATGGTGTACATATCATCGCACCTTATGTAAAGATTATACCATGTATCCACAGCCTCCACCATTTACAAAACTATTTACAAATGCAAAACAAAACAACTGATTACTGCTGTCAGAACTTTTTTGAAAACCAAAGTTTAACAAATCACCATGCTCCCGTATGGTATAATAAGGAACGGCATTATGCTGGTGTTTATTAGAAGCATAATGAATGGCTATTAAAATCTTATCGATGTGCTCTGACTTCACAGCGACTAAACTTGCACTAGGCTTTCTCAGCGTTACATTGCACTTTTCGAATCCTCGGTTTAAAACCGTTCACATTCTTTGAAACCTGACGCCACTTCTTTATCAATACTAACATCCGCACCAGAAGCACCTGAGAACATCTGAGTGTTTTAGAACAAACTAAGCTGTAGACCTGGCGCTGGCATCAATAAGGTGACGACTCGCTTCCAGGAACTTGTAGAACGTTATCCAAAATTGAACATTTCACAAAACAATCTGTGCAAATAGTGGTTTACAGCTCATTGCAGTATCCTTATTTTGATATTCTAACTGAAACTGGGCACAACCGTCTCATTCTTCCATTCAGCTTCTTATAAAACTTCAAAAATGAAGCTGTTGAAACTAATAGGATCGCTTAAAACCACGTTCTCTGGAAGAATCTTATCAGTATTTTTGCAACTTAGGGCTTTCCACTGCGTCTATACTCGAGTAGGTAGATTCAATCAGTATTGCCACTTTGTTCTTATGAAAAAGCACTAGATTTCATGATAAAAAACACTAGTTTCACAAAAAAACACNAGATCACAAACAAGGTAGCTGTTAAAGCAAAAGGCTAACTTACACTCACTGAATATGGCCAGAAAATGCGTTGCAATGCAAACAAAGACATTTGATAACCAGCGACAAAGAAAACGGGATATACCGTAGCAGCAACGCTTGTATTTGTAGCCTACAACCAAGGCCGCCTAGAAAAACTAGGCGGCCTTGCTACAACAGGTCACTAAAATTGTTAACAGATGACCAGAGTAACTTCGTAGCGGTTTAACTCGAAACAGATTATATGCTCTTGTGTAATTTAAGATGTAGCCTAATTAGTAGGTAGAATTTTTGGCAAATTGCAATTCCACGAAATCAAAGTCTCAATTATAGTTACATTTAAACAAAATTGTGTAATTAAATACATTCAGCTCACTCATAAAAAAACACTAGATAGCTAGAAACAAAACACCAAAACACTAGATGAAATGCAAAAACACCAGACAGTAGCTTGTAGAGGGGGGGCGAACGGGGCGCCGGCCCCGGGCATCCAAGGCAAGGGGGCATCCAGAGAGTGAAATTACAAAAATTAAAATTCTGTAACTAGATGATTTTTTCTATTGTAAGTCTACTAAAACATGCTGCATGGATTTAAATCTTCGAAACTTGTTTTTTGTCAACACTAATTTTTACGTACTCAGATGCCAGTAATTTTCAGTTTCTTCATTACCAGAGACCTATACTCTAGGTGTGCGGCGCGCACCCAATCAAACTGATAGCGACGTGACTTGTTCCAGATCGTGCGATCAAGGGAAAATTGCAAAAAAGGATTGAAAGATAATCAGGGTTGAGAGAAAAACGCTTTTTTTAAAAAAACAACCCACCTGTTTTTTCAAATCCGATTTTTGTTTGTTTTTTAAAGAAAAAGGTCTTTGTTCTTTATTTTAAAAAAAGCACAAAAACACCATTCTCAATTATTTTTATTGCATCATGCAATACCACCATTTTCAAAAAATTACACAATAATAACTTGTTATACCTATTATGGCATTCAAATTTGAGGGTAAAAAATGTACCCCATCTTTGTTTTTGCTAAGTGTTGTTGGTGAATTCACTCCAAAGTGGTAAGACTTGGCAAGAATGGGCACAGCAAACAGAGAAAAGCCACTCCCACACAAACGCTGCAGTTTCACGTCAAGTTTATGTGCATGCCCTGCCAGTTCAACATCTACATAGGCCTAGTGTATTTTTTCAACATATGGTTTGGAATGGTCCAACATCAGATACAGCTTGGATGCAGAGAAGGCAGAAAAATTGATTAAAAATACCGAATTTACAGAGCTGAAGGAGGTAAGCAGTAGAATTTACTCAAACTGTTCGAATTATTCTTCTCTTTTTTTCAAGTCCTTCAAATTTCGTTGCTGTTCGTTTTGTTTCATTAAAAAAATGTACAGCTAACTGTATAAGCGTGCTGCTTAATTTACTTTTTACTTCANAGTACATTTTCACAGGAAAANTAAAGCGTGGGATATTTTGTTGGTTTTATTGCTTTTTTTAAGAATGCTTTAAAAAAAACGGGTGTTTTTTTGGTTGGGTCCAATTACATCAACACTGAAGATAGTTATGGACGTTTAATTGATTTTCTGAGCCAANTTTCAAAACTGTACTATTTCAACGTGCTTGATTTAGCTGATTTTAATAATGCATCACTAGTTTCCAGTTTCGTTTTTTTGTGCTAATACAGTCGCACTCTTGTGGTTGAAATATGGTGTATCATTTCGAGCTTCGTCAATAATTGGCAGTTCGGGCGGATTAATCATAAGGGTTCAAACAATCCTGTATCTGTTCTGTCCTTCCAGCAGTTGTGCATATAACAGTCACATAGTAAAAACGAAAGTTTTTTTGCGTACTTTATGCTCATTCTCAATTATTGTGTAGTTTAGCAAGTTTCAAACTGTTAACCCGGGGTGTCCGCCATCCCAAGCGCATACGTTCTGATCGACTGCTATTCGACGAGACATTCGCGCAACCTTGTATTTTTGCAGTTGTGAACTGCCCTGACGTAGCACTGAGTGTGTTTTACTCCCTGTTTTAGTGCGTTGCCGGATATTTTTATAGGTATTAAGAGCTCTGTCTCAGGAGACCTCTGATAATTATGCACATTTCAGTGACTCATTGTAGCCTACAACAACGAGTAAAGAGTGGAGAGTAATTTGCACAGGGACGCCGGAGAATGGAGGCATGGCAAGAGCATTTTACCCTCTGCCCTTTCAGAAGGGGGCAATGGAGGCGGAGATGCCTTTTCATCGTAGGTGCAGGAGCAGGCAAATTTTTGGGATTGCGAAGGATTTTTGCCCGAATTTCCCCAAACTTGCCCGAAAAGTTTTTTGTGCAATTTTGCCTACAATTTTCTCCCACAAAGATCATGAAGACCTTTTTTTGGTGTGACCTCCAAAAAAAGGTCTTCATGTGTTTTTTTGCAAACCTTGGTGTCATTTTTTGAAGTCAAACAACGCTGGGCGCCATTTATTCCCGGATTTTCAGGGATTTGCTCAGATTTTCAACAAATCAAAACTTTTGGGGTGCGCTTGTACCCCCTGTACTCCCACCTCCAACACCACTACTTTTCATAACAGTATTATAGGTAATTTCATGGTATATCAAGATTGACTTGAAACAAATTTATTGCAGCTATTCGAGCACCCAGAAAATTCAGAATGATTTTCTATAAATTTTGTTATTATTTTTGAGGTCAGCATTGTTGATGAACAGAAACAAACATATTTGTTAACGTTTTGTTTGTTTTTTACAAGTTTCCATGGCTCTCAACTGTTTTACTGCTCATCCTGCCCTACCGCTGCTCCGGCGTCCCTGAATATGCATGTTGTGCCAACAAACTTCGCCAAACCGTTGGTTTGCAAACGTGAATATGACGTCATTTTGTGACATCACAAACAGCGTATACCCAGTAACAATGACCACCATACGCCACTGCTCAATACTAGAATTCGGTAGGGGGGCATCCAATCAAGCAGTCGCCCCGGACATCACCAGACCTCTACACGCCACTGACACCAGATCTAGTGAAAAAACACTAGAAGCGGCACCACTGGATTCAATGCAGTCCAGCACGCGTCTACTACATCGACCTGTCATGGGACGAGCTAATCACTGAAGTTTGGCGGAAAAATAGCACGTCTGGCAACACTGAAGCAAAACAAATGCAAGGCAAGAAAATCAGTTGACGCGATGCGTAACAATCTGGATGGTGATGTCACAAGGAGTTATAGAATGAATACGCAATTTATGTTTGAATGTGTTTTGTGTTGGTTGGCACTTGGCAGCAGTGTTGCCACTTTTGATGTTTTAACATCAGATCTAATGTTTTCAGAGAAATTTCTGATGTCTGATGTTTTGGTGACAAATCTGATGTTGACTGGACTGTTGTTTTTGTTTACCACATTTACTTTCATTTTGAGATAAAATTAAGTTAGCTTAATAATTTTTAAGTTTTTTTAAATAAATCTTTCCTCTCATGTGTGGTTGGTTATTGTTCCAAACTGATGAAACTTTCTTCGCTGCGTTGAGAATAACACTTTTTTGTTGCTCATGACCGACTTCTCCCAATTAATGACCATTGACCACACTTCGCTCGCTGTTCACCGATCGCGCGTTGGTTAGTAATGGTAATGAAAGCATTTAGCTCAGTAGTTTTCAAACTTTTTTAAAAAAGTGACGCAACGGTCCCCTAGCAATTTTTTAGATGGCTCACGGTCCCCTTTAAAGAACTCACCTCTTTATCTGCATCCTATATAATGCCCACTTTTGCAAGCGTGACTGTTTGGTTCGGCAATAGAATAATATNGGGTACCATAGCTCCAAATTGTGTTTATTAAGCTTGGTTTGGAAAAATATGTTGCCCGAAAATTTTATTTTACACAATTTTTTTCTTCAGGAGCGTCGTGTTGATTTTTTTGGAAGGTGCTTCGCGGCCCCCAGAAAATTGTCTTGCGGACCCCAGTTTGAGAACCACTGATTTAGCTTATATGAAACTCTAGCGTACAAATCTGATGTTGAAGAAGGCAACAATCCGATGTTAACGAGACTGACCCCAGTGGCAACACTGCTTGGCAGTAACCTATTCTTTAATTAAACGTATCTCATAAATATAAATCAAACTTGTTGGTGGCCGTACTTCATACAAATAAAAGTAATGCGGCCGGCAATGGCAAAAGGTTGTACACTCCTGGTCTAGTTCTTCGTCTGAAACCTTGCATAATCAATAGTTCAATAATGAACAATTTCACAACTGTTCAAGAACTTCCAAGGACGCCGGAAAATTCTCAAAACAACAAAATGTTTTTCAAGGATCAAGGACATAATCAGTTTTGGTAGCAAATTCAAGGAAAGTCCTTGGTGATCAAGGACGTCTAGGAACCATAGTCCAGCGTGTCATGCTATTCAACGAACTTGAATGAAGCGCCTGTGAAGAAGGCATCACAGCAAAAAAAAGTAAAATGTACGCGCCTCTGCATTCCGCCTGGCGAAAGCAATTATGAGAACGAATAACGTTTTGAGCTCAAGTACAAATTTTTCAACAGGTAATGAAATTTAGTCTACAAAAGTTACAGAAAAGCTATTTTATAACTTGTGAGTTTACTCAGGGCCGGATTAAGGGAGGTCTACGGGGCAATTGCCCCGGGCCACCCGTGATGATAATTATTTGAATAAAATACTCGTTTGAAAAATTGTCATTCAGAAGCGATACAAGACTACAAATCTGTATTCCGATGTTGCATTAAGTATACCTATTGATTTCTCTACAAGTTTGACTTTCTACCAGTTTTAGCAATGACTACTGAATGCAAATATTTTCGGTTTTGTTCAATGCAAATTTATTTGAATTTTGCTTGCAACTTCTTCCTAATAATCGTTCTTTTGACATGGTATGATTATCTACTCGTGCATCACACCTACTGCATAAATGTCGCGAACACGATACTATTTGCGTGCTAAAACTAGTCCTGCTGTGGTTGTTGTTTATTGTGTAGCAGTGGTTCTTAAATAATTGTCCTTTGTTTCAAGCCCCCCTAACCAGTAAAAACAGATGTATTTATTGGTAAATTTATTGATCAAACCTTCCATGTTGTAGGGCAAGGGCTTGCGCCCCCCTGGAAATTTATTGACGCCCCCTGTAGTGATGCGCCCTCCGCGGTTAAGAACCACTGGTGTATTGTATACACTGGTGACCCGTAACTTTTGTGCCATCTAGAGTTAGCCCAGCCGAACTGCGGCCCTTTATTTTCTCATAAAGGGTATCTTATATGGTGGAAATACACTTTTCTTATCATGGCTACTATCGTTGTGTGACATCATAAACATATGAAGCTAGCCAAGCCATTTATACCACATGCTCAGAGTTGCCAGGTTGGTCCTTTCAGAGTCAAATTTTAAAAATTTGGTCCCAAATAACACTTGCCGGCCCCAGAATTTTCATTTGGCCCTTTGGCTCTTTTTTGGCCCTTTTCCAGGATAGTTTGGCGGGCGCCCGGACTGAGACTGCCACCAACCCCTGCTGCCGAGCTAGCATAGAAGACAGGTTGGCGAACCTGCCTACCTGCGACTACTTTAGTCAGACCTCTATCCTTTGACCT
>JGI24021J15306_10009857_pt1 | contig 11822 bp, 7 predicted proteins | sample Ectturendosymbi1_FD_15306 | JGI IMG/M metagenome (IMG submission 15306)
CAAGATTTATGTAGTATAGTAACTGTTAACAAACATATTATCATAGACCAAAAAAGTTACTGCTGTTTTGGAAAAATTTTCATTTTTGGCAATGGGCAATTGAATACAGTGCTGTACTGATTTTAACCCCCTTAACTTGATACTTCATTTTGTAGTTCTTTTCATTGTTCACCATCTTTACTTTCAAACACTGTTTTTGCTTTTTTGGTTTAAGCACCGTAGGCAGTTCTCTTACATTCAGTGCTCTTTTCTATTGTTTTGTTATTTTAACATTCTTTTTTTATTCATGACACTGTGTTTATTCAAACAGTGTGTACTGTGCCAACAAGTTAATCAAATATTGAAATTGCTGCAATTTCAAAAATTTTAGCTGATAAACCCTGATTTTTTAAATTTTTGAAAAACAGGTACGGCACAAAATACACCATATTTTTGATAATGAAGCAGAAAACAAGATTTTTATATTTTGGAAATATCGGTGTCGGCCTCAAAAAAGCCATATCGGTCGATCTCTACCAATTAAATACAAAGTGCGTCAGGTTTTTCCTATTATCCCGCCTGTCCCGTGATGTTTGTTTACTATGGCAACGGGTTTGTTTGTTCAAAAAAAATATACACAAAACATAATGAAAACGAATCCCAAACCACTAAACGAACACAACAACCATCCAATCAAGCATTTTGCATAGCTTGTCCCTTACAAATGGCTGAAGCAGCAAGACGAACGATGGTGGTTTGAAACACGTTGGTTGTTTTCTACATGGCTTGCATCTTGTTGTGACGAAAAGCCTTAAAAAGCAGAAATCAGTGACGAAACAAACGAAGCATTGGAGCATAAAATTGGGATAGTTTCATCAACACTAAAAAAGCCTTCAAAAAACTATGCATGTTTTATTTTGAGACGTTTCGGATTATTCTTAATTCATCTTCAGTCATAAAATAAAGCAATACCTGGCAATGCTAGCAATTCAAAACCAACAGACTCTGTGACGCAAGAAATAACAGTGTGACGCAAAAGACGTCCAAAGCAAAACCAAGACCGCCAACCCTGTCAAATTGTCCAACCCTGTTTTTGACCGAAGATGGATTAAGAATAATCCGAAACCTCTCAAAATAAAACATGTATAGTTTTTTAAGGCTTTTTTAGTGTTGATGAAATGAAGCATTGTTCGTAAGTTTCATCACAGTACCAAAGCCAAATCTGTGTTAATAAAATGAAAGAGAGGGATGCCGCGGCACGCCTTCATTATAGATAAAGTAACACGCATCTGATGCTGGAAATGTTTTTACTGCAAAAACGCAAATATCCTAGTCTACATAGAATTGAAAAAGTTTGGCATACAAACGCTCGAAAGTCGCGCATGGGCCATTCTGCCAACCGTTGTGGCATTTCTAAAATCTTTGGTGATGTCGTAGATTTTTGTGAAAAAGAAAGATTCCTGCATTCCTGAGGCAATACCAAGGACAAAATCTATTATGCTCACTTTGTAGGATACTGACCGCAAAGGAGTGGTTGAATTAAAGGAAGCAGAAAATGAATCGATATTTTTACGGAGGGGATGTTCGACAACACTTCATTTCTATCGAAAAAAGCCAGCTACATGTGGTCGCAACTCCGCTCGATCCAAGATTAGGAAAAAATGTTTTTTTCACGAAGAGAAGCTGATCAGACAGAGTCATTGCTGATTCAGTTGGTTGCAGCAGCACGAACCGAAACCAGCAAAAGCCAAAAAAAGGAAAGAATCTCCTATGGAAGGATCAGATGAAGAAGCCGCTGATAGAAAACATCATAAAACAGACAGTGATTCTGCCAAGGCTAAGTGCTTTGCGTTTTTGGATGAGGAAAGCAGTTGCTCCGGCGACAATCCATCTCAATCAGAAAAAGATCCATATGTCCGAACAAAACAGATGGTGGCCACGTGCTTGAATGAGCCGCATTGTGAAAGCTACGTTTGTCCATTACAGGTGCAGATGGGACAGTGCCAGAGATATCCAGAAAATGCAACAATAGCTTTGAAATATCTTAGCGCATCTGTAAGTTCAGTCGCCAGTGCAGGGGTGTTCAAAGTGGCAATACACCTGACAAACGGGAGTAGAACTCGGTTGAAACCTGATAATGTGAAAAAATCACTGTTTTTAAAACATAACTTCAAAGCAATAGGCGGCTATGACTCGATAATTTTGTCTGATATAAGATTGACTAGCTAAGTTAAACCGCCATGGTAGGAGTGCAGAAAGTGAAAGTGACACTTCTTGCTCTGACTGCGATGAGCAGAAGAAAATAAATGGAGTAACCGAGTAGCTAAAAATAAATCGGTAGTGACTGAGCGTAATAGGTTGATGGTGACGCATAAGAAAAACTGAATGAAATACACACTTATTTGGTTTATCAGTGTTTTTCATGTACTAGTGTCTGTAAAAGCCATATGATCTGGGCAAAAAAAACTCGTGTTTTCCTGTTACGGTTTTGTCATGTTATGTAAATATTGTCAAGTGAAGGCTCTTCTTTTGCTACGTTTTTGTCAAGTTGATTTTTACGTTTGGAAAACTAACAATAACAGAAAAATTTCTGTTTATTAACTGGTGACACGTGCTTTGCACCTATACGTTCGGCTGACAAGTTGCAGGTTGACATCTATTTTACTAAGATTTCTACTTCCTATTTTTGAAGAAACTCTTTGCTTTGCATTTCGAGAAATTGTAAGAACACATTTTCAGGATCGCATCCACCATATAGATGTATGTACATTACTCTTGTTTTCTTTCAAATAACTAAATGGAGAAATACGTTAGACTGCCTCGGCCGGGGCAAAATTTAATCCATTGCCCCGGATAAATTTAGTGCCCCGGTCGTTCACTAAATTATAGACCCCTGAGGGATTTACGGACCCCAAGTTAAGAAACACTGGACTAAAGCATTAACGGAATCGACCTTTTTAGCGTATTCGTGGAAATGAACTCCCTTTAATAAAAAGTTGCTGGTTTTGTTTTTTGGGGTGGTTATGAGGGAAAACATTGCAATGCCACGAAATTTGTTTCAAATCCGTTTGCTTGATAACTCAGATGGCTTTCATTTCAAGTCAAGATACGCGGAATTTCTAACCGTCTTTAAATTCTTCGTTCAAATTTTTTTGTACTTTATTGTTCGGTTACAATGTACAAACAATATTAAGAAACTGATTGGCTGAACTTGATGTGTTCCAAGGTAGCGAAAATAGTGAAAAACCGCCTGATCTCATTTTATGAATTTGATTGCGATACTTCTCCATTAGAGCCTATTAACGGAAAATTGTGGACCAACCTAAAGGAAGAGAACATACAATTATTTTGGTACCAATGGAACAGTAATTGCTTCATCATCAATAACAAGAAAATATCAAAATGGCAAAGCGAAACAAAGACAAACCCAAAAAAGACAAGTAATATCCTCAATATCCATTACATAACACAGATGATGGTGGGCAAGCAACGCGTGAAGACGGGTAGCTTTGTGTTATTCCGCAGTTAACAACTTGCTGACTTTTGTGCGCTCATCATACTTGTGCAGGTTGTCACTCTGGGCATCGCAACTTTGGGAGTAATTCACAGATCGGAAGACCTGAAGAAAAAATGTAAGGTAAGACCAAGTTTCCATATGTTGATCAGCTTCTGTAGTTTTATCTCACAACTAAGGTGCCTTGGTTCATCAGGAACGTACTGCCTGTCAATACGATACAGAGGGAATGGCAAAGAAGATGACAGCTCTGGACAAGAATCATTCACACTTTTTCCTTGTTGACAGCGGGAAGTCAGTGTATGGTGGTGAAATTGAATTTCGCGCGAAATTAGAGGCGCACATAGGTAATGAACCGTGTTAATATCGAGAAAATTCATTTAGGCTTCATTTGCCAGAAAAGAGCGAATGCTTTTTTGTAGGCCTTGCTGGCGCGTAATGGAACATTTTGAGTAAGAGAAATAGTTAAAATTAAGTGTTTGTTAATTGGCTTAGTCCTTCAGAAAGTGTCTTTAGAAATGTTTTTTTAGCTTTTTGAGAAAACCGTTTATGAATTGCTGTCAGAGGTGTTGGGTTGCGACATTTTTTAGTTGTTTTTTTGTTTGGCCAGACTTTCAGAGTAGTCACCAAGAGCGAATGTTGCTACACGTGAGCGGCTTTGCAGCTCTAAGCAAGCAAACAAGCTCAGCTTAATTGTTTCGGCAACGTGCCAAGTACTTTTGAAACGCTGGTCTTCTTCTAAAACTTTCCGGCACTTTCCCCCTTAGTGAAAATATGCTTAATTCAAAATTCATGCGGCATTTGCTCGTGTGTCTTACCTCCGCCCGAAACGCCGTTGGTTGGAAGTTGTTAGAATGATGACTTTGATTGTATGGCGGAAGGTTAGACGCTTTTCTAGCATCCTTAGCCCCTTACCACCAGTGGACACATCAGCTGGTAAAAACATTGATGGTCACATGGTTTTTAATCTGATTTTGCGTGACGGCAATTGGCGACAGGGCGAAGCCTGTAATTTGCTTATTACCGGGCAGTTGAGGTGAACGCTCTTGCCCAGGAGCGCTACGGCCATTCACTTGTGGCCGTGGCCGTGGGTCGAACACCCAACCTTCCAATCGAGAAGCATGAGCTGTCACCGACGGCATTGTTTTCGTTGTAAGCTTCCATACTGGTCGAAATGGGGGTATTCAGATTTGTGGGAAATCCCGCTTTATCGTCTCTGGCAATGGATGCTGAAATGTTCGCTTGCTACGGGTTCGAACCTTCGCCCCTTTAAATCTACAGACTGGTGTTTGACTCACTAGGGCGGCCCGGGCGAAAGGCTGTTGTCGATGTCGTTACTGTTGCCATATTTTTCCTTTCAGTTTCGGAAATTCTTTCCAAAAGTTCCCTGAACAAGAAGCAACCGCTGATTTGCTGCGTGCTAGTTCAAGGAGGAAAAGGCTCTCTTCAGGTAAACCCACAGCACAGTATTTTTTCCCTCACGTATTCCGTTTACAGCAGAGGCTCCCTGTGACGTTGCACAAGACGATCAAATTCCGCTGCCATTGCACCATTTGTCATTTGTCTGCCTTCCTTTGTTAGGCCTGCAAAGCTCGCTCCAGCCATTCCAGATAAAAAACGTGTTTGCCTGAAACTTGCTCCACCCTGAACTACAGTGCACCTATGTAGAAAGCGTGGATTCTGCAGCACCAGTCTGGCGTATTGCGTTCCAACTTCTTTCTGTAAAACTTTTGGAACGTGATCTTTCTATTACCTGCTTTTACTGCAGACCGTCTACCAGGCCCTGCTTAATGAAACGCCGGTGGTCGTGGTTGGTGGCTCTGGTCAATGGTCAAACATTCTCGCGTCACTTTACATTTCTCCTCCGAGTACCATTGACGAGTCTGTCATTCAGGAGTTGCTTGAAGGTGCTTCGCTTTTTGTCAAGTCATTCGATACAATTGCGCGCCAAAATTTTGCAGTTCGGTGAAATTGGCGAAACAGTGTTTTGAATGGTCAAATGAAAATGCATCACGACGAGACGAGGCCAAGAACTTACATCGCGCAATTCTTATGTAAATATCAGATCAGCAAATGAACTGCTCCAACGCACAGGACCTCCAGACCTGGACAACGCAAGCAATCGAATGCATGAAGAGGAAGCACTTGCTCACAGTGTTTCACCTGGACACTAGTGGCGCTGCGAACCACCTTGATGTCGCCATACTTCAGTCTCTCCTTCAAGGTAATTCTCGTACTATAATCAGGCACAGTGGCGTAACTGACGGGGAAGAGGGGCGAGGAGCCCCCCTGGCAAGCTAACTGTAAAAATCGGGGCCCTTAGCTTGCATTTCGATATTTTGTATTATTTTGGTTTTCAGTAGATTGTGGTTTTTATGCGCTTTTCGAGGTGTTTTTTGTTTTTCTAGCTAGTAGGCTACAGACATCCACATCCGAATTCACTATCGTTTCTAAACTTTTTTCAAAGTGTTGGCTAGTGACCCCTGCGGTAGCCAGTGGGCCTTCTTCAGATAAGTTTTGTCTCCCCGGCTCAAACCTCCAGTTACGCCACTGGTCAGACATGGTATTAAGGCGAGCGTAGGCTACGACGAAGTTCAAGCGAATTTCGTGCTTGTTCACTGGTTCAGCCGAATGATTGCAGCGTCGTTACTATGCCTGACTTGGAACGAAGATAAACGCGCCACCGCTTCTGAAAGCTTACGCTTGTATGGCTGGTGTGTTTACAGCAGGCCCATCCGTGGGGTATCTGAACGGTAGCTGCTGGTAAACGAGTTTGGGTTGGAAGATCAAATTATTTTTCCGTACTCAACAAAAAGTGTGCTTTGCATGTGTTGAGCCGAAGAGGTTTTCAAAAAAACGTTGACTAATTCTTTGCGCTTTCGGATTATTTATTGATTTTTCGCACTCTTGGATTATTTATAAATTCTTCAAGCACTTGGGTTCCTTATAAATTCTTCGCACTCTTGGGTTATTTTTATTTATTCTGCAAACTCTTGGGCTATTAATCAACTCTTGGGCTTTTTATTATTTCTTTACACTATTGCTTCATTAATTAATTCTCCAAACTCTTTATTTATTATTCGGTTTATTTATTAATTATTCACACAAACTTTGTTTGTTTATGCTCAGTTTGGAAACAAAGATTAGTTCGGTTCGTATCGAGCAAAATAAAAAAAAAATTCCCAACGAAAGTCGCCAAAATGCATTTGCAAAAAGCTCGCACCAGATTCACAAAGGTTTCCAGCAAGGCGCTGAAGCAGTGCGCACTACCTGTACGACGATGCGTTTGTTGACGCTAGGCTTGCGTCAGGGAAAGTGCTGAGCTCGTGAAAACGCTTCGACGTCATCGTTTGGTCGTTTCCTTGTGAACCATATGCATTGCTCTAAATTTAAGAGTACAGTTGTAACTATGAGGCCCATTATTCTGCTTTGTTTTCTTTTGCCTGTTTATCTTACAGTTAGAGATACTTGGTTGTACAGTATCTGTAAACCAAAGCGATGCGTTTCATATATACGTAATATAGAAATGTTTCCGTGTTTCTTTGAGGGGCAGAAAATATGCATAAACTCGCCACCACGATCCGAAAATCAGATGAAAGTTCATTTTCAGCAAACAAAATATTATGTTGCTGTTTTGTCGGCCAGCCACAAGCCTTGCTTAAAACTGCTTACAACAACACACTACAGAACGCACGCATTTCCAGTTTTTACTCAATCATTTATTTCGAATCTCGCATCCCGTAAATCTTACTAATATCAGAATGCGGGCGTCGGTCTAATTTAGCATTTATCGCATTTGTGCATAAGTGTTGCCGAGAAAATGGAAGAGTTAATATTTTTCTTCAGACGAAACTTTTGCAGTGTAAAAACGCCAAAAGGACAAACAAATTTTATAAATCCAACCAACTTGATACGAGGCCAGAAAAAGGCCAAAAAGCCAAATTAAATTTTGCAGGCCAACCAACTTGCAAAGAGGCCAACGTGGCAACCCTGGTTGAGTGTTGTTTTTTAAGCTTGCACTGTCACTAACTACGCTAACCAGCCAAGGCTATTATTCCCTATTGACACTAAACTTGTTTTTAATGCTTTGGCAAACCTGTTTGCTCCTGCGATTTCTTTCGTGAACTAATGTCACATGTTCAAAATATACTTGCCGTACATGTAAAAATTGATTGAAGATTCTGTGGTTTAGCCACTTTGTTTTCTATTGTCTGAAATTACTAGCGTACTTTCCTTTTAATAGTAAATGTTTAGTAATAGTAAATGTTTAATAGTAAATGTTTAGTTAATAGTTAATAGTAAATGATAATCCATTTGAAAACTTAAAAGCGTTGCTGCCAACATAAAAAATGGAATCGCTCAGTTTTGTTGATATTCCAAAAACATTTTTCCATCCCTTGTGCGCCACTGTTGCTGCCGTGATATGCAACTCCATTGTTAGTTAGTGTTATGAACGAGTTGTTACATGCGGTAACACTATTCATCATTGCACAGTGGGTGGTTGCGAATGTTCTTTATGCTTGATCACATGAATATGTCCTGCGTAGTTAAGATAGTCCAACTGCCAACCAAAACATTGAAACACGAATCTGAACAACTTGCAAAAGTGTCTCGGAAGAATCTTCGAGCTGGATAAATGCTAGGACATTTAAAACAATGCACAAAGTTTCATTTCATTGTTTTGAGCGCCTATTATAAGAAGCGCACCTTGATTTGAAAGTGATTTGGTGGAAATATTTTCAATGTAAGTCCAGTGTCTTACCAGCTAGCCATGGGCGACTGGCTTCCGCAGAAGGTATTCCAAGAGAGGGAACAAAGTCGACATTTTGCTGATGCTTCTTGCGTTGCTGACAATGCAATGCAAAAGGACATCCACAAACGTTTCATCCTTTCTACGCCACAAAGAAAATGCCCAGTGTTGCGCCGACACAAAAAGAGTTTTATTGGCATCAGTAGGCAGGTATCTCGCAATAATTCACAAAATAGGACACTTGCACATTTTCAAATCAGGGTACTTCTTAAAGAGAACTGAGTAAATTCAAAGAGTTGCCACTTGCCATGGTCATTAACCAATCCACAAATTATGACTTATTTTACTTATCAGGCCTCGCCAGTGTCACTTTAAACGACAGTCGCAAACGACTTGGACCCTGTGCAAAGCGATCAAACACTCCTTCAACAAAGCCTTGTGTCTGCCTTTGCTGATTTTTTCACGGTGAGCGCTCGCCACACATAAACCGGACAAGCGTTCATCTGCTGACATAGTCGATCGAAGCCACGTTTTCGCTCTTAGCAAGGTACTGAACGATCTCTCTGCGGTGCAGGTCGTTGCTGGAAGAGTTAGGGCAAGACTAATCGCATGAGGGACAACGGGAAACAAATCAACGTGCTTCAGCATTCCGCGAAGTTCCCCGGCCGTAGTGTGTAGCTCATGTTTTTCTCTCAACATTTCGAACCATTTTGCCGCTTCAGCTCATGGATTTATTTATTTATTAACGAACAGCCAATGACGGCAGGCCAAAGCTTGAAGAGTACATTGGTAACGTAGAGATTAACAAAAAAATAGATTTTGAAAAAAAAATTAGATTTTTAACATGTTACAGCGCCATGACAGTTTCAACATGTTTCGTGTAATCTTGCTCGCTCGTTTAAATCTGTGTTTTGGATAAAGTGAGAAAAGGCCGAACGGCTGCTTGTTTTCAGCAGAAAAATGGTTTTCTAATCAGAAAAATTATCGAATTAAGATAGGCACAAATATCGGTTTGCGAAAATATTCTTCTACTGTTGATGCGCGAACATATGCACGAAACATTTGGCACAAACACTACTATGGGCAAACGCGTAGATCGAAAGACAAACTTTCGGCTAATTTCTGTACTTGGAAAAGAGCTACTTGTATCGCTCTTCTGCGTTTTGCCGCTGACAACGGAGCACCAGTAACAGGTCTTGGATATGAAATTTCGCCTTTAAAATGTCAAGCTGAACAGCTTAACCATCCGCTTCTGGATGCGCTGAGTAAATTAAAATAATAACCAAGCTAACAAAAGACTCTGCTGAACGGCAAAAAAATTTCAGCTAGTGGGCTTCCTATCCATTTTTACTTATCACTGTGGTAGTTATGTGCACAACTGTTGGAACACTTCTCCGAAGCTGGTACAAAAAAGTCGTATGCTTTGTATCGAGTGCCGCACAACAGGGGCACATTTCGAACAAGATATCTTCTTTTTGGAATATTCTCAAAAAAATCTGGTACAATGGCTTTTGTGGCGCCAACTTAATTTCTAATTTCCGGAACTGATTTCAGGTTATGACCAAATTCAGTGTGCGTGCAGAGCAGTGAACAAATGCTGCTGTCGGGCAACTGCTATTCATTGTTTCTCGCTCTCTTGTGGAAGCATCGCTACAGATTGACTCATATTTCTTAAAAGTATAAAACCGCGTGGCATACCACTATCAACTGTCGTAGTCTCGCTGCATTAACTGCCAAGATGTCTGTGTTTAACCCGTAGGTTTTGTCAAAATGCGCAGAAATTTCGTGTAACTCGAAGCGAACCCAAGGTTTGTTGTAGTTTTACTGTTACGCAATAAAGGCCAACAGTAGGACAATTCGCTCGCAAGATTCGCAACCTGCCTCTGAAAGGGGAGGGACGGGCATGACTGAACTGTAATCGCATATTGCCTGACAATAAAAACAGAGCACCTAGCTGACTGGTGCGCAGTGCAAGTGTAATACCGGAAAATAAACTGTAATTGTAAGAAATAAATCGATCAATCGAAATAAAGCGAACAACTTCATGTTTTCTAGTAACTTTAGGTTCCTAATCTAAGTTTCCAAGGAGACGGGCAAATTCTCGTTTCCCCCTTGCGGGCGCCTGTGCAGCTAGCCCAGTCAGCGACTCCTTTCAGTACACAAAATTTTCGATTCAAAACTGGGATTCGACGTCTTGGCAACGAGTTTACCGAAATTGTAGAAAAAGCCGATACAGTCTCTCGGGTAATTCCCTGCTTGCCGATCAGTTACGAGTCGCTGTAGATTAGTTCCTTGGTATTAAACCAGGGGTGGGGAACCTGCGGGTCGTGGGCCAAATGCGGCCCGCATGAACATTTGATATGGCCTGCATCAGAATTTTCGTTACCTAAGTTAAAGCACAGCATCGCGTCAAAACGAAGCTCCACAAGCAGGTGCTTACATAGTCAGTCAGTCAAGAGAAGTCACTCTTCCTCATAGTTTGATAAAGGTAGAATTTTGGGATAAAATCAATTCTTTATTTGCGGCCCGCCCGCGATAATGCACAATTCGTGCGGCCCGTGATAGTAAACAGGTTCCCCACTCCTGTTTTAAGCTGTGGACGTGTTTCATGGTTTGCAACGATTTTCGTTTTTCTTCCTTTTTGTGTAAAATCAAGGTGTTCCTTCACGCACGGATCCGTTTGTTCCTGTATAAGATCAATCTTTTGCTGTTATGCTGGAGAGAGTACTTTGATATGTAAAAAATGACAATCCTTGTCCTGTTTGCATGCACTGAGCTCTCTTCTCCGTTGTCGCAGAGGCTCCATCTGGCGATGACAACGCTGACGTAGACCACAGACAATGCGCCCAACTCAAACTTGCTCTTGCGTGGAACCGAAGTGACATTGCAAAGTCGAATATTCTCGTTGACGATCACAAGATACCCCCTAAAGTTTTAGTGGAGCAGCTGATCGAAGCCGTGAAATTGGTGAGCCTTTGAAACTGCGTTTATGCTGTTGTTTGTGCTTCGCTTGTCCCTTTGATGTCTAGCTGGCACGTGATTGTATATTATCTGTCCGTTCGAAAATGACTTTGAAAGTTTTTTCTATTTTTTTTTATTAATATGTCACATTTGTCTTTGAAGGTCGTTGCTTTTCAAACAGAAACACGGTGTTAAATTTTTTTCATTTCTTTGTACTTTTTAAAAAGAGGTGTTTGAAGCTGTCAAAAGAATTGATTAATGGAAGAGTGTCTCTGAATACTTCGTGAGTGTAAGATTTCATAAAAATCGATAAGTTCACTTTTAACTGCCTTGTTTTGTGCTTGTCACGTGAACTGAACTGATTCGTGTCAGGACACATATTTGAAAGAATTGCTGTCCCACAGGGGTTTTGTGTTTCTTTAAATATTTAAAAGAATTGCTGTCCCTCAGGGGTTTTGTGTGTGGAGTTCAATCATCATTTTCAAGTTCCACTGCTTTCAGAGGAGGTGTGCTGTGAACCAGGGCTGTGGAGTCGGAAGTCCCGTCATCCGACTCCGACTCCGGGCAATTTCGATTATCCGACTCCAACTCCGACTCCGACCTTCAGCTGTATTAGTT
>JGI24021J15306_10009863_pt1 | contig 11819 bp, 9 predicted proteins | sample Ectturendosymbi1_FD_15306 | JGI IMG/M metagenome (IMG submission 15306)
ACTGAAGATGTGTAACACACGAAACTAGTTTCCTTACGCAATAAATTGCGATCGATTCGCTTGGTGTGGGTCACTGTTGTGGCTTTACAAATATTGTAAACAAATGAGGGAAATTCTGTCCACACCGTGCCATTCCAAACAATCAAGAAAATAGATTTACTTTCATGAAATTCTTTACTTGAACAGGGATTTGGTGGCCCCAAAATGACGTCACTGTCTTTGGGACAAGGCCAAGGTCCGATCGCTATGCGAATGATCGACAAGGCCATCAAGGAAGGAACGTGGGTCGTGTTGCAGAATTGCCACTTGGCGACTTCGTGGATGCCGACACTTGAAAAGCTTTGTGAGGTGAGTGGTGCAAGCCACGTTCATGAAATTTGATCAAATATCGAGCCGGGTTAAGTTGAGTCTGTTGTTGGAGCAAACGATAGAAACTGTCTTGAAGCTGCTTGACTCTACTGTGCATAGCAGCAGTTTGACTTGTTATTGGTGATTGCTGGTTACATTGTGCAGTCCAGCAATCTAGCTCATCGCAAACATCTTTTGGTGCCAGTAACGTTTTTTTGAGAACCAGTGCGAGAGCTTCCAGGTGCCAGACTGTGGCTATGCCTTGTTCCAACTAACTAATCGCTATTTTCTTGAAATGGTCTGCGTCCCATAATTGCTTATATTTTAATGATAGGTTAGGTTGCTTCTGAAGCAATGCTGAAAACCCCGTTTTGCGTATGACTTCATGATTCCTAATCAATGATGTGCTGGAAATTTTTAATTCGTCATGGAATGGTCGCTTCAGATTTTACCTTGTTGAACAGGATATTGGTTTAAGGTAGTGAACAATCCAGCGGGTTTACGGTTGTAAGTCCATGTGGTCAATTTTTACCTGCAATTTATCTGTAATATAAAACAGACAAACAAATACACACTCACACAGCAAATCCAAAATTAGGTTGTGCTTTCATGCGTGACTGATCTTGCTACACGTGCTGCCCTGAAAATTATTCATAAACAATTGTAGCGTAAATTCTATAATTGTTGCTGTCATCAACAAAGTTGTTCACCTTGTTACTAGTTATTCATATTTGCTGAATGATAAAGTCTCAAAGGTCGATGTAAGTTCATCTGTTCAATTGGCCATTAATCTTTTGAGTGCAGAACGCTGTAACTGCGTTCTGTGAAGCGAATAATACGCTTTTTACGTTTTTGTAGGGTTTAACGTGGGAAATGTTTTTTTCAAACTGGTTTGTTTCACTAGTTGTAAGTGAATGCACTGTCGACAGCAACATGTTTTCTCTGTCATTTGACTGCTGTCACCATGAGGCTTTTACTTAACAAACTCTATCAATGTGGTATAAGAGGTGTTTCGCATAAACTATGCACAGATTATTTGCACAATAGAATGCAGTGCATCCAAATAGAGGCATTTCAATCTTCATACAAAAGGATATCTGGTGGAGTCACTCAAGCTAGATTGCGGCTTTACTTTTCCTATTTACATTAATGATATAACGAAAGCTTCCTTTTTTCATACTCTTTATTTGCTGGTGATATAAATCTTCATATGTCGAACTCCTGTTTTAATGTCCTTCAGGCAACTGCCAACATTGAACTATTTAAAATTGACCACTGGCTTAGAGCAAACAAACTTTATCGTAACAACAATAAGACTGACGCTGCGTTCAATACTGTTGTTGCTGTATTAGATTCTAGTAATGCAGTGTATTTGTTTTTGCGTTTCCATTTGTTTTTCTATTCTTTTTGCGTTGTTACATTATCATAGCTCGACTTGACACGACAAATTGCACCAGACAGGCTACCGCCTGTAGCAAGATTATGGTTAAATAAATAAATAATAATAAAGATTTTTTATGCGTTCCTGTAGTGCCGTATGAGATGTAGTGCCGTATGAGATGTAGTGCCGTATGAGATAATAGTGCCGTATGAGATAGTGCCGTATGAGATAATAAAGATTTTTATCTGTAGTGCCGTATGAGATAATAAAGATTTTTATGCGTTCCTGTAGTGCTGTATGAGATGCTAGCTATGCAGTGTATTTGTTTTTGCGTTTGCATTTGTTTTTCTATTCTTTTTGCGTTGTTACATTATCATAGCTCGACGTGACACGACAACACTGCATCAGTAAGGCTACCGCCTGTAGCAAGATTGTCGTTAAATAAATTGATATTCACAATACAATAAGACTAATTTTATGTTATTACATTCTCAACAGAACAATCCTACTTGATTTAAAGTTATTATAAATAACCATAGCATTTCCCCCCAAAGATAACCTGAAATACCTGGGTGTTTTCCTTGGCAATAAGTTAAGCTGGAAACCTCAAAGCTCCGGCTGTGTACTATTAACAAAACACAGCTGGAGCCATGTTATAAAAAAAACACAGCTCCGGAGCCGGAGCCATTTCATTTTTGCGAGAGCTCTGCAGCCCTGGTAGTAACTGCTTAAAAATCCTGAAGAAATTCTAACCGACACAGCCCAGTTCTGCATTATTGAAATTGTTTGGAAGTTTACCAGCAAAAACAAGTCACTGACTTGATTAACACCTCTTGCTTTTAGATATCCAACGTTGTTAGATACTTTGTGATGCTCTTTCTATCTTCAAGCAACATATATCACGAGACTGAAATCGAGCATGAATTCGTCTAAACTTTCAACAGTACTTTCCTGTAAGAAAACAACGCAAAATAACCTGTCAGTGACTCGGTTGCTTTCAGGAAACCTTGAACCCAGATGCAATTCACCCGGACTTCCGACTATGGTTGACAAGCTACCCCTCCAATACTTTTCCAGTTGCTGTTCTACAGAATGGAGTAAAAATGACCAATGAACCACCCAAAGGTCTTAAAGCAAACATCTTAAGATCTTATTTGAGCGATCCTATTTCAGACCCTGAGTTCTTCAACAGCTGCAAGCAACCGGTCAGTGTGCTGTTAACGTTTGCCATGTGGCTGTTTTATGTGAATCTCAAATCCTTTTGTTTTTCATGGAGTTTTTGTTAAATCGTATGTTTTATTGTGGTTTGCGAATTTTTCTATTTTAGCATACGCTTGCGTTGTTTTATTTTAGTTGATTTTATTAGAAATCTGCAGTTGATTTTATTAGAACATTACAGGCACAGCATCTCTCTGTTTCAGATAGTAGTTGACAAAATTTGATTTTGATTGGATTGGCTTTAATCTGCTTTTAAAATCCCTACACAGGGTTAACACCAAGCACTTTAAAAACTTTGTGTTTTTAACAGCAAGCCTTCAAGCGATTGCTCTTCGGCTTGTGCTTTTTCCACGCGCTGGTGCAAGAGAGGCGCCAGTTTGGTCCCCTTGGGTGGAACATCCCATATGAATTTAATGAGACTGACCTCCGCATCTCGGTCAGACAGTTGCATATGTTTCTCAACCAGTACGATGTAAGTAATAACCCATGTGGAGTACAAGTGGTTTGCATCGCTTTGTGAATTAAAGTGCCTTTTAAATTAGATTCGAAATGATAACGTTTTAAACATATTACTGAAACTTTTATTGCGGCACTCTGAAAATAAACTGAGATGAGCGACTTTGGGTTCTGGCTGAGTTGTGCAACAGGACTATGTGCTCTGCGGAGCATATTCAAAAACATGCAAATGCGTTGCGATTGAGTTTAAAAGCTCGGTTTAGTCGATGCCAATGTTCACTTTGTTGCGTCAGCTTCTTTGTTCTCCCTTTTATGTTTCTTATAATAGCTAAGCATTCCTTAACTGTGAAGCGAAAGAACGTTTCCCCGAAATTAAGACAGAAAGAGATTTTCCCGAGCTTTGTGTCAGCTTCAGCGTGAGGGTGGTTTTAACCAAAACAGCAAATTTGCTTTAAAAGCTGCTTTTGTTTCCGAGTATACATTTAGTGGCAGGTTTTCTCCGGCGTGCTAGAATGTGCTTCCTGTATCAATAAACTTGACTTTCTGTTTCGCAGTTTGTTCCGCTTCCCGCGTTGATCTATCTTGCTGGCGAGTGCAACTATGGCGGGCGCGTCACTGATGATTGGGACAGGCGGACTCTGAACTCCATCTTGCGGCGAGGCTACAATGAAAGTGTTGTCTTTGATGATTCTATGAAATTTGATGAAGATGGAAAATACGTTCGACCTGAAGATAGCGATGTAAATAGTGCTGCTTTGTTTAGGTGTGCTTAATGTAATGAAATGAAACCATCACTTATTATTATCAGTCCAGTCGTTTCGATTTTTTTCTATTCAAGTGCTTTCTTGAAGGTCAATCATTGTTGTCGACTAATTTCTGCTTCTGGGAAATTTCATCTCATTCAAATGTATTTTGTTTATTTTATGAGTTAAGCAAGTGCATGAGTCCAACTCAATTTTATTCTGTTATAGGATTGCACGTGTGTTGGACTAAAACGTTCACGTATGGGGATCCGATCACCTACTAGAAAGTGTCCAAGTGCCATCAAGGCCACCTTGGGGTCCAGCACATTGATGTTAGCTGCTGTGGGTACATGCCCCGGTTAAATAAAAATGAAAAAAGAACCTAATTTGGTTTGCTTGAGGTTGACCTAAAAATCGCCTACCTTCTCACCTACTGGCATTACGTGGCCTGATTTATTGTAACAATCATAACATCTCCAACCAAGCCCAGCAATCTCAACTGAAACCTGCATTCCCGATATCGTTATCTTATTGAGTAACTTAAAAATTTGCTCGTCACTAGGCTGCGGCAAGGCATAGACCTGAAGCTTTCGTTATATTTCAAGCACCCTCCTCAATAACACTCCTGCGGCAGAGAAAACTTATCTGATAGTAATTGAAGCTATGGGTGCGAGCATTCAGACGATCTGTCATATTGCGAAAAGATCACAATTGTTTGGAGTTTAATGGCGAAAAACAAAAATTGATAAGACGAACTTCGGAAGTTGGCGTATATTCGTAGATAGGAATGGAGTTTAGTTCAGTGGGTTTCCTTGTAGGTGGAGCTTCGTTGATAACAATTGACTTCAACTGTTGCTTCAACCGTCAACAATACATGGCGTTGATTTCTCAATCCCACCAACGCACAAGACTGGTTTTTGACCTTAAACTCATTCTGTTATGCGAATAAAAATTTTTGATATTGAAAAATCTTGACATACTGTGTATGTACGAACCGAATCTATCCTCCTGGCAAAATGTTGGAATTTTTATTGTTAACTATGGAATGGGCGTCACTCCAAACTTTTGATGGTTTTATTAATAAGCTCAGTTGTCTACGAAAATTTATAAAAATTTCCCACGTTTCTCAATTGAGTTTTTGAATAAGATGTAGAGTACAAGAAAAACCAGGCAAAAACATTTTAACCACGTGTTCAGTTTACCATGCATCGGTTTGCCGTTGTCGTTGATATAAGAAAATATCTTCCATTAGAAACAGAAACGCAAAAGCATCGCTGACCTGCCATCCTGTTGTTGCATGACTGACTGTTTTTGATTCTGGGTAATAATAGAATGCGTTTGAAATGCAAGTTATGGCTCCAAGGTTTTCTGGCGTCAATCGCTTCTGAAAATACAAGTTTCTTCAATTGCACAGAAACGTCCAGCCTCATCGATTAATTGGCAATAACCGGCACATCACCTGTTAAATGTATCTTCCAGTAACTATATTATCGTGTTTCCACTTTTTGATTTCCTCTGCATCGTGTTTGTGGCTTTATTTTGACAGTGGGATGGCTACATCGAGTTTTGCAAAGGGTTGCCACTTCTGTCTGACCCCCAAGTTTTTGGCATGCATGCCAATGCTGATATCACAAAGGATCAAAACGAGACTAATCAGTTGTTCAACAGCATTCTTCTCACCATGGTGGGTTCGCACGGTTTGAGGTTGTTGCAAAACGTGCTTTTCCTTGTTTCATTAGATGCGCACTTTAGCTTGAGGTTTTGATAGAATGTTTGGTTGATCGGTTACGAAGATCCGTTTGATGCAGCACTGTAGATACTCTGCAACAGACGCTGTATTTGAAAACCTATTTCCATGCAGAGGTGAGAGTCCTATTTTTGACTGAACTTCGTACGACAACTTCTCAAAAGCAGTGCCCACCACTTTATGAGCGCTGCCAGAAAAAGTTAATTGGGGTTCAAATTTGGTGTCGCAAATATTTGAAGATTTTCAGGAGATTCGTTCAATTACGCGCCACGCACAGAAGTTGCAGGTGGCGAAGAAAAAGCGAGTGTCAACTCGATTTTTTCGGGTACCGAGCGCAAAATGAGTTGGAAAGCACAGAGCTGAAGCGAGTTGCTATTCACTCGTCTTCACAAGGATTTTTTGGTAAACAATGCACGGAGTTGCTGTAGATTCTTATTGTAAACAAAACAGCCACAATAATCGAAAACATTGTTTTATTCAACGTTTCGGCTTATGCGTAAGCCATCATCAGGAATAAATGAAATGCAACAGTTATAAAGAAAGATTCTTGTTGAGATATTTCATGATGCAGCGATCAAGGGGATATCCGTTTTGATCTCAACGTCGGCGGTTCATCCATTCCCCTTACTGCTTTTTAACACATAATGGTCTATATGACGCAACACAGTACGAATCCCCTAAATTGCATTCTTATTTTTTCCTTTAACTGTCGCATTTCATTTATTCCTGATGATGGCTTACGCATAAGCCGAAACGTCGAATAAAACAATGTTTTCGATTATTGTGGCTGTTTTGTTTGCAATAAGAATCACAAGGATTTGTTTTCCACATATACAAGTAGAAAACTTGTTGATGGGTTTAACATGCACGTGATTTGTAAAATGACTACCGCACTGTATCGCGACTGGAGAATGAGTATTACGCAGCATTTCTTGCTGATGATCGTTTTTTCCGGTCAAGCTGATGTCACTGAAATGTACTTGCTAAACACGCATTGAGTGGCTGACTCCACTTTAATGCATTTCTCATCACTTTCTTAAACTGTGTTTCAGGGTTTGATTTTTTATGACAGAACCCTGCCTGTTCTCACAACATCCATTTAACGAGATGTATTTCACCGTTCACGCAATGCTCGGGTCGCCTGATGTGTTGGTCACCGCACAATCAGTGTTGTGTCGATCACCGCACAATCAGTGATGTGTTGATCACTGCACAATCACTGATGTGTTGATCACCACACAATCAGTGATGTGTTGATCACCACACAGTCAGTGATGTGTTGATCACCGCACAGTCAGTGATGCGTTGATCACCGCACAGTCAGTGATGTGTTGATCACCACACAAACAGTGTTGTGTTGATCACCACACAAACAGTGTTTTGTCGATCACCGCACAATCATTGTTGTGTCGATCATCACACAATCAGTGATGTGTTGATCACCGCACAGTCAGTGATGTGTTGATCACCGCACAATCAGTGATGTGTTGATCACCACACAATCAGTGATGTGTCGTTCACCACACAATCAGTGATGTGTTGATCACCGCACAGTCAGTGATGTGTTGATCACCGCACAGTCAGTGATGTGTTGATCACCACACAATCAGTGATGTGTTGATCACTGCACAATCAGGACAAACGCGGTTTTCTGAAATGCATGGACGTTTTTCCACGGGGTGGCGCTGGTCTACTCGCAACAAAAGTGACACGGGATCAAAAAAACTGTTTACTTTCTTGTTTTCTGTTTCAGTTGGCGAACCTCGATATTCTAACCACTGTTTACTTTTATTTCAGCAAAGTGGATCCGTAAGTACAGTGCTTGCTTAATTCAAGTCATGGAAGCTTTTAGATATACACGGTTGAGGTAGAGGTGGTCGCTAAACGAGAGGTCAAGCGAGTTGGGGAGGTAGAAAGATTGCTCGACATAGTTTACCAAGTCGCAAAGTGAAGAAGACGTTTGATAAGAAAGTTATTCAAGAAGATCTTTGATTAGAAGACCGAGGAAAGAAAAGAAATCTTTCGAGACAGTGTTTGGCCGTTTAAATTTTCTGATAAACTTCAGATATTTTATGTTGCTATTGCAGTGATTTGTCAGTAATTTTTTGAAGTTGGAAGATGCATTCTAAAGCATTACAATGTGTCTTTCGTTTTAAATAAATTGATAACGTTTCACTGCAACAAGTATAAAGTTTCAATGAGCAACTCACTGTCGCCGCTTCCACTCATTAACTTCTTGCAGTTCACGATATCATGAAGTCATGTTATCCGCCAAACATTGCGCATCTGAAATTCATAATTAAAAAACTTTGCAGTAAACTTTTCACTTTTTAATCATTCATCCTTTTATATTTTGTGTTAGATTTTCAACATGCTGCTAATGTTCGTGTTTCTCAATGCTCGTTCTTTACTTCCAGCCTGAAATTTGATTATTCGAATACTTGCTTCATGTCACTGCACATTAACTGCTACTGCAACAACTAACATGCTTCTTGCGCTTTTGTTTGGAATCGACCAGAAGATTCATGTTTGAGTTGTTTAACTTTCATTGATATGTGCTATTTGACGTATGTGATCAGTTAACTATAATCGTGAAACAACATTTGGAGAAAAATGCCAGTATTATGTATGCAATGCGAGGACCTGTGGTCTCTTTTGACCATTAAGTGCGCCATTTTGTGCTTCTTTCGCAGTTTTGTCGTTTTTTTTCAATAACATTATTCGTGTTACGTTCGTTAAGTCGCGATCTTCCGGCGGTGGAGGTGATTCTGACACTCTGGTTTACAACGTCGCGGGAGACATTCTTGAAAAACTTCCGAAGAACTTTGACACCGAAGCTGCGCTGAGGAGGTGGGAAGACACTGATTGCGTGATTCAAACGATTCAAATTTATCAGTCACGTAGTTTTCGCACTTCTCTTTCACAATGAATTTGAAGCTTTTTGAACTTATCCCGGAAAGAAATGAATTCAGTTAATTATCTTTACAAATGGTTGGCCATCACTGCTTGTAATTCGTCAACCGAGGGCGTGCAGTAGCTGTACTGATCTTTGCCCTGATCCCCGCAACCCGGAATCAGTGCTGTTTTGCAATTATTCTGCAGAAAATTGTTCACTAGCAGAATTATATCGTTAAACATTTGTCATGGTTTAGAAAGAACAAATACAAGGTGGTATAAAAAGATATATCCATTTTATTATCGCTATCATTTCATATCAAATTAACCCGGGCTTCTGTTTCCAGGTAAATAGTTAGAGCTCCAAAGTTTTATTTCCCAGCTTCAATGGACCAAGCAGCAAGATAATCCGTGCAGGAAAGGATCAAGATTGTTGAGGCCTGTTTCACGACGGAATCAGTTGTCTAAACTCAGCGACAATTTCGGAGGGACTTTCCAGACAGAACGTTCCAACCAGACTCACAATAAAGCTCCTCCTGGACAAATTCAGGGAGATGGGAAGTGCACATGATAATTAATGGTCGCAGTGGCCGGTCACGGCCAGTCATGACAGATAATCATATTGTGGCTGTGAGACAATGTTTGGGGCAGTCTCCAGGGGAATTCGCAAGACGTTGTCCCAGGAGACAAATCTTTCAAGTAGCTCACTGAGGCGGAAGTGAGGAGTGGACATGGATGCTGTGTTTTATCACCAGGATGGAGCAACATCGCATTGCTCCAATGCTTCACTCGAGTACCTCACATCGTTGTTTCCCTGGAGACAGGCTCATCTCCTGTTGTACGGACCACACTTTGCTGCCCATTCTCCAGATGCATCTCCTTTGGATCATTTTCTGCAGAATACCTGAAAGACAGGGTCTATGCTAACAATCCCCAAGCTATTGATGCGCTCAAGAATAACATTGGAACGGAGATGAGGAGTATATCTCATGACATGTTGTACAGGGTCATTACAAACTCCAATGCGAGAGTAGCTACAGTGATTCAGCGCCAAAGAGCTTGGATAGAGCACATTATAAAGTATTGACCTGTGCTCGCAAAATGGTGACGTACGAGGAAAAAAACTTAAACCACACAAAATGAAACATGTGAAAACTTAAAACTTAAACATGTGTGTAAGACAGGCCTATGAAAAAAAATTGCAAAGCTTTCCCTTGAATACAAAATACATCTTTCATCTTTTTGGACCACCCTGTATAAGCGGTGTTCGTGCCTCGTAGCTTTACGACAGGTTTTGAAAGCTGGCATTCCAACAGATTTTAAAAATCTTTTGACACAAAAATTTTCATCTTGCGTAGCAAAGGTATTGGTCATAAAAACCACTGATTTTATTGTTGATAAAATGTCATTTTGCCCCACATGTTGAATGACGGCAAACGAACTGTTGCATGCATTTGACCTCTGATTGTTGGTTGAAGTCATATGCGTGAGGTTACATGATGGTGCGACCTTGTGTATTTGTTTTATAAATGTATTCCAGGTATCCGACCGAATATAAGCAGTCGATGAACACAGTGCTGGTGCAAGAGATGGTCAGGTTTAACGCACTGTTAACTGTGATCCGAAACTCACTGATAAACGTTCAAAAAGCCATCAAAGTAAGGGAAGCTTTTGTGTGCAATTATGTGTTGCTTTGATGTGCACTGTTGCATTATATACGTGTGAACTGATATGTTGCTTGTGTGTGCACTGATGTGTTGCTTGTGTGCGCAATGATGCATTGCTTGTGTGCGCAATGATGCATTGCTTGTGTGTGTACGGATGTGTTGCTTGTGTGCGCACTGATGTGTTGCTTGTGTGTGTACGGATATGTTGCTTGTGTGCACATTGATGTGTTGCTTGTGTGTGTACGGATATGTTGCTTGCGGCGCCTAAGGTGTCATCTTTCCACACATTTACAGTAGATTCCTCGTAGACAAGATGTTGAGCGTTGTCCAATTTCTGAACAAATTGATGATCGAATTCTTCCAGGGGTTGGTTGTGATGAGCGGAGATCTTGAGGAGGTCCTGAACAACGTTTTGCAAGGGAAAATCCCCCAAATGTGGATGAAAAAGTCTTACCCGAGTTTGAAACCTCTGGGTGGTTACGTCAACGACTTTTTGGAACGACTTCACTTCTTGCAGGTGACGTTTCTCAGCAAACTTAAGTAACTAGTTTTCAGTTACGTAGAACGTAGGAACCACTTTTTGATATGAGTTCACTTATGAGATGAGAACAGCAACTGCGTCAGTTCCTTGGATGTGATGATTTCGAATCAAAAACGATGATCCAGGCGTTTATAAAAAAAACATGAACAATAACATTCAAAACAAGACTTTTAAAGCAGCGCAAACTTTTGAAAAATATGATAACCTGTAGCTTCTCAGTTCACTTTAATTTTATAATTGCAGTTGAAGTAAAGCAAGGTAAAAACGGCAAATGTGAATAAAATCTCACTTCATGAGAACAAGCATCGAAATTTTTATCCAAATTATGAGTTTTGGCAGAAAGCAGAACGTTTGCCATCGAACGTCACAGACAGGATCATCCATAACTCATTATCGTGTGTTTGTTTCAGTTTTTTGTAATTTTTTTGTAATGATCAACGAGCCGTGACCAAAGCAATGAAACCTCATTGCGAGAAAGCTCAATGGCGCGGCCAGAATGAGGCCGAAGAGGCCATGGTCCCCTCGAAATAAAACTTGCTAAGCTGGTGCTGTATATCATTTAACTGTTAGAAAATTAACGGAAAGGACAGTCGGACTCAAGACGACGTCATGATTGGTCGGCCCCTCCCGAACAGAATTCGTGGCTGCTGAGAAAAGTGCACCTGGTCTCCTGTGAGGCAGGTTCAGCTGAAGGTTGATTGTGTTGCAGTTCATGGCCAGGGTTAAAGCGAAGTGTGGCTGAACCGATAAGTCTCGGTGTACGTCAAATAGTATTGTCTATCTTGTGTTTTGCAGCACTGGTACGATAACGGCCCTCCCCCCC
>JGI24021J15306_10009865_pt1 | contig 11818 bp, 7 predicted proteins | sample Ectturendosymbi1_FD_15306 | JGI IMG/M metagenome (IMG submission 15306)
CAATGAAAACTTCAGCAAAACACTTTGGCCTAGCGGTTGGGCCCTAGGCCAGGCAACATGAGCCAAAATGACCCCAAAACTACTTTACTTATGACGTCAGTCACAAAAAATCTGCACCCCCCAACCCAAAATTTTTTTTCGAGTGCAATCTACTAGACTGGCTGATCCATTTGAGCCTTTGTACAGCTCTCTAGCACAATCGGCGGAGGAGCTAGGGCGTTGGTAAGGCAACCGAAAACTGCTGTTATTTAGGTCGAAATCGAAGTACAAATATATCGTATGCTGGTTCTCAAAGTGTTAAGGGGTTTTCTTTGATGGTGTCAACCTTTAAAAAATTGGTTGTAGGCAGATTGCATTCTGCTTTGGCTGATCAGGAATTATGGCCTAATTACAATGCTTATCACATCATAATTGTCATTAGTGTAACAAAATTGATTTCTAGCTTTGACTGTTGTTAACTAAACTATAATTATATAATTAAGAAGCGTTGTTTGTACCACAGCTATATATGTATACAGGAGAGTTCAATTACAATTGTAATTAAGTGTAATTAATTACATATTTTTAGGTAATTGTGGTTGTAATGGAGACTTTTTGTTCTTCTGTAATTGTATTTTGCAATAAAAATTGACCAAATTACAATTACTTTTGTTTCCAACAACTACACAGAATTCAAGAAAATGCAGAAAAGCAAAACCAATGTTATACCTATGTGACCTACTACTACTACACAGAGCTTGACAGATACACAGCAAGATCACACACATGGTAGCCAGACAGGCCCATAGCAGTGTGAAGACAATGAATAATGCTCATACATGATGCACTGGTTTGACAGATAATGCATGAGTCATTGAGAATGCTTGTGATATGGGAAAACCACAAGACGCTTGTATGGAGCAAGATAGTGTTTGTTACAAAGTTCAGTGGCCACTCACAAAACACTAACGTAATAGGTCAACGTGAGTTAGCAAATTGGATGCAACATCCAAAAATGTCAAATGACTGCAGTGTAGAAGTACCTACTATGCTGTGCACAAGGTAAAGATGAGGCAGCGATGTGTTGCATCCTCAATGTGCTGAATGTAATGCTCAGAAAGTTTTTTCAATTAGTCCATATCCCACTTTGCAGGTGTTTTTGAACTGTTCAGATTTGAAGCAGTGTTTGCTTTTTACGAGGAAGTGTTTACTTAAAAATGTTTGAGTTAGTCAGGTCTTGTGGCAACTCTGGCACTTGGGCTCGTTGCTGAGCTTAGATTTGCATTGTAGAATGTGAGCTTACTTGCTTTGTATATTTGTGCTACCACCCACTTTAATTAAGATTGTAAACTCGGGCTCTTTTCATTGGGCCTTGTCACTGTTCATATTTTTTGTACTGACTGGCCTTTCGCGTTCATGTTGCAGGTGATTTGAATCAAAAAGTATCATTTGTAGCAAGGGTTCTCTTGACTTCGTTCACTTGTGCTTTACTCAGTCTCATCCATTAGAGCCTGAGTTGCCAATTGCAAAGAAGTATTTTTTACAATATAATTCATCTCAGATTGAATGTTTTTTGAAGAAATGTATTTGCGTCAACTTGTCTTCGACTGGGATCGACTAGAAAATTTCTTGATAATTCTCAATCGACCGGTTGCTAATTAAGTTACAAGTACAGAATGTCATAAAATGCGACATATTTCATTTTTATGTACTTTCTGAAATATTGATTGAAAAATGTGCTTTTTAGGTATCTTGTCAATTGAATGTAAAATCAGGCATGATCGACCAACTGAGACTCGCCAGTCGATCGCAATCAATGTGTTGGCCACCCCTGGCATATACTATAGAGCAGTGGTTCCCAACCGGGGTGCCGCGGCCATTGGATTAAATTCCCAATCTATGGACAGTTCCCATTCAAGAGCAATTCTAACTAGCATTATCTTTGCTCTGTGACGTGAATTATACAACAATGGATGAACTCTCATAAGAACTTCTAATTCATTGTTACGTGTCTTAAGTCACAAGTAGTGCCACTGCCAGCCAGATTGATAGCAAATGGAAGTTTCCATGATGCAATCCTTGAACTGTTGCATTCAGTCAGCTGTCAGTATAATTGCGACTTGTAGATACGTTAGCTTTGCAAGGCTTCTTTATTGCTATTTTTCAGTCTTAAATTAGAAATGACAGAAGGCTAGGTATAAAAAAATCAGTCATTTGGGACTAGAAAGATTGTGGAAAGGCATATATTTTCCATGTACATCACCTCTTCTGCATTTTTATAAATATTATTTTTATGGGCTGTATGCAAAATATGTGATGAGCCCAAGTAACGCTGTTGAACTGGAGTTGCCACTGGTTAGATCAATATTAGGTACAATAAGGTAAATGTCTTTGTGTGTTCATTTATTCAAGCATAGTTTCATCCACAAACAAAAACTTATTTCAGTAAATTACAATACATTGCAGAGATTGTAACATTTTGATAATGGATGATCAAAATGAATATCTTAAACACTGCTGAATCCCTTCCAATATCACTGTCCAAATTTTCTAAATCCCTAACCAGAACTGAGACATGCTACAACAACTGCAAAAAGAAATTCAAATTTTCAACTAAAGCAACATCTAATTTGATCACGTATATTTGTTTCTCCTCGCACAAAATCTGCCATAAATTTGCCACTTGGTCTATTTCCCGGTTGATGACGTTTTTGGCTTTTAAGTGTATAACCCAAATGCTGCTATTTGAAATGGCGAGCCTTCTTATAAACATAAAGACCAAAAATCTGAGCCATGGAACTCTCATCAATTTGGTACATACTCTTTACTTTTTGTTGTTGGAGAATTAACACGTATGCGTGCTAATTTGTAGTTCATCAATCAGCATTAAAATTGTAGCTGGATGGCAGTCATGCATTTGAACTGCATTACTTTACTGTAAGTAACTACAATTGTGTACTTGCCTAATTCTTAATTGTTTGTGGCAAGCTCGGCTAACTGACAGTGAGGTCTGTTAGCTTAGTTAAGACTGCGCTGGTAGAATGTTGAATCTTGCTTCTGTTGTATTCCAGAAACCATATTCAAACATCAATCATTGTTCAAACGATCAACTGTTGTTGCTTTAACTGTGACAAGTGTTTGCGCTGATAATCTACTGTTGTGTAGCAGCATGTGTAGGAAATAAGAGACTGCAGCTGTTTGGATACGCAGAATTCGTGAGATGTCAAAATAGGCAAAAATTGTTGGATACATGGTGAAAACTTTGTGAGTACTGTTCTCTAAAGCTCGCAAAAAGCCTATTCTGGCACCACTTCTGGAATCATTCCAACATGTCTGTGTTGCGATGGGAAGTACCGAGCGGCATATGCGCAAAGCTTTGCACTGTGGCAGCAAGCAACAATAGAGTTCACATGCCATGATCACTCTATTATTGCTTGTTCGAGCCACATATATGTATGGTGTTGTTCTTCACGCATATCCCGTTCGTGGTGAATCACACAATCAACGCAACACCACCGGAGAGGTTGCAACATCTGCATGTATTATTTTCATATTCTTAAAAGAATTTGTAATTTCAACTTGTAATCAATTACAAGTGTGAAAGTAATTGTAATGTAATTGACAAATTTAAGGCATAATTATAATTGCAATTGAACTGAAATGATGTAATAATTGATCCAACTCTGGTATGCAGTGGTAGTTCCAGAGATTTGGGGCACGAGTAAAATATTTTCAGGCATGCTACTAATGAAATCACAACATATATGAGAAACTTACATCCATGGCATGATATGCACATTTCATATCCTACGATTTGAAACTACTTCTCATACATGCAGTAAAAATAACCTATATTTGTAAGTGCTGTACAACACAGAATGGTACTAAAAGCATGAGAAATTTTTTTTGCATAGCCTACAAATATTAAAAGAAAACACTTGTACTACAAAATGTGTTTCAAAGCAAATCAAAGCAACATGGCAAGCAACGAAAATTGTTTCTTCAACAGAAAATTTGAAGAAAGTTGAATACATTTCCGTTAGTGCAAAATTTTTCAAATTACCTAGTAATAGAGTCCACTACTCCAAATACTCACCATGGCTCAACTTATCGTGTCTATCAGTTGGAGAACTGCAGACATTTCACAATAAGTGACTCATTTTCTAAGAAATAGTATACACGAAGAAAATGCAAGCATACAGGTGACTTGAAACCTCATTTTATTCTTATTCCAGGTTTAAAATCAGTTGAAAGTTGTTGGTTGCTTATTCTGTGACTTCTATAATGGAGTATACCATGGGAGGCAAACAGAAGATGCCTAAAATTGCCAAGGTAGTGTGTATGCACTTGCTACAAAAGTTGTTGTACGTGCACAAGTGTTTTAAAGCTTCTGAAAAGTTGCTTAAGATTTTCATTGCCCTTTGTCACTGTTTGCATGAATGATGTTTTTTGTTCCATCACCTAAGCTAGATGGAGTGTTTACTGACTATGAAAGCAGAAGAATTTTTTGTTTATAGCTCAGCTTGTTTAAAAAATGCATGGCATAATTGTGGCAGATGGAATGCTACTCAGCATTTTGGCCTGGCCTATGTGCAAGCCTGATCTGGTTTGATCAATGGTCATGTCTACTCCATGAATCATACCCACCCTGTTCACCAGTATTACTATCACTTGCCCCCCCCTGTTTTGCTTTGCCTAATTTAAAGTAGATTTTGCTTTCTGAATGCTTGTTTTCTGCAAATTTTGGTAATCCACCTTGAAGTGTTATTTCACTGAAACCAACTGATTGCAAAATGTGCATTGTTTCTTATTTGTTCTACACTTGCTATCGTGGTTGCTGCCTGTGATAAAGCTGTTATGTTGTAATCTGTTTCCAGTGCTTTGAACGTTGATACTTAAAATTTGTAGAACTGTTTTTATGCAAATTTAGATTTTTGCCAAAATGTTGGTTTTATGGCCAGAACTTTTAAACCACAAACACTCTATGGTAGGGGTGACCAAACCTTTCTCTATTTATGTGCTGTGCATCGTAAAACCCAAGTACAAAGAGCTGCAACATAAATATCTAAAAACATGAATTTGTTTGTAGTCTACACTTCTTTAACATCATAATTCTATTTGAAACAACTTATAAAGGTAATACTGTATGGCACGCTAGCTAGCTACTACAGTAGGCCTACCATGTTACAATATTTATATACTTTGGAATAGAAATAAAAAACAAACATATAAATTTTCGGAAAGCTCAAAGTGCCGCATGCAAAAGCTTGAAGAGCCATATCTACGAGTGGCAATTTGGCCACCCCTGCTATATGGCCAATCAAGAGCTCTAAAGATGCTAATTTTCTCGTTTTTTTTTATATAAACAAAAATTTGCCTCTTGGGGTTGGGGCCCAGTGACATGGGCCAAAAATGCCTAAACCTACCCGTATTATGATGTCACCGACAATAAATTCAAATCCAAAGCTCATTTTTAAAAATAAAACTAAATTTAGATGGTTTGAACAGCTCTCTAGCGAGCTCATTTGGCTGGCGAGTGATGATGGCACAAGTCCAAGTCTGTGCAAAAAAAGTGCCGCACATGGGACTTAAAGGTTTGTGTGATTAACAACCAAGTCAGAATTGTGCAAACAAGGAAAGATAAAACTTTTGGTATCATGTATCACAAACCACTGCAAGTGGAAGCAAATACCACTGCATCAGTGAAACCCAGTTTTACACAATCATTCCACCATCCACCACCCTGTTCTATATCTGAATAATCAACGTTGTTAATTAGAGACAAGCTTCAGTTCATAGATGTTTACTAATGTCAAGATTTATGAACACTTCCATCCAAGATTATCATCCAGAGTTTTTGTGTTCTTATTGACTTACAGAAAGTTTTGTGTGAGTGATTGCAGTTTGCTAAACACTGATGTGTAAGTTCGAAAACTCCTCAAAACAGGAGAGTCACAAGTAAATATCTGAGTGGGTACCTGATGCTGTAGATTAATGGTTCCCAAAGTGGGGTAAATTACCCTCCAGGGGTAATATGCGATTCTTCAGAAGGTAAAGCAGAACCAAAACCACGATGTTGCTCTGTATTGAGCAATCACTGCAAAAGAAATTTCAGACCTGAAATGCGAGCAGAATTAAAAATAGGGTAACAAGACATAATCACCACCTTGATTTGGGTAACAACCCGAACAAGTTTGGGAACCACTGCTGTAGGTGAAACAATCCTGTAATGCATCCAGACCTCCTTAACAGCACAGTATACTTCAAATTAAATTTCTGTTACTGTGTTTGGCCACAATGTTCCCAGGATTGCTGGAAATTATAAGCCTAAGGATTATTAGTGTAAAAATATAAGTTTTATGGGATCCCAGTTTCAGAATTATTGAAAACTTGTATCTGTTGCTGGTAATAGCCTCAGCAGAAAAAGTTGGCACGATGGAACATGACAGGCTTACTTGGAAAGAGGTTTTCAAACTGGGACATGAACAAAAAAATGAATCGTTTTTTTTTGGTGGTTAGAAACATCCTGGCAAATTATTTGATATGGCTGTAAACAAATATGTCTGATCCAAATGCGTTTATCATTGCGCGGCCAAAATAAGTGATTACAGTGAGTTTTAAGCATTTAAGGGGATCGTTTTGTTTTCGTTGATGAGAATTGGCATCTTGTTGAATTACGAAATGCAAGTTTGGGCATTTCAGTTGCCTGTTTGGGGATTCGAGATCAATGGGGATCTCGACGAGCACTGCCACGGGTCACTCGGTGCTTGTTCTGAAACGCAGGCCCACCGCAATTTGTCGTGTTACAACCGCAGGTAGTGATCTCGAATATTGTTTCATATTTTTTGAACCTGTGGCTAAAAAACGTAAATCTCGTACTGCAGCAGGCTTGAGTGTCACCAATACATATTAAATGCTCGTGTATTTGCTCAGGTAAACAACAAAGCTCCCGCTCCAGTGCAAATCACAGCCGAGCAACTTCTGCGTGAAGCAAAAGAGAGGGAACTAGAACTTGTTCCTCCGGTAAGTGGTGAAGTTTTATGGAACAGGCTGAAGTAGAGCGGTACAATTCGCACGAGTTTGTTTTTTGTTCGAAACAAGCTCATTTTCAGTTATTTGCTTGTGCGCTAAACATATTTCACATCATATCACAACCCACCATGAACGGGTAAATCCCATTCGGGCACTTCTAAAATTGACTTGCTGGTAAATACTGCACTCAGCCCATTAACGTTGGCAATGCGCAGCAGCTCTAAAGTTACGGTAGCCGATTGTAAAAAAAGTTAAATAAACTATATTTTTATTGTTGTAGCCACCGAAACGTAAAATCACCGATCCAGAGGAACTTGAAGATTATAAATTAAAGAAACGAAAAGTGAGTGAGTTTTTTTTTTACCGTCTACTGCGTGGCAATTGCTGGAATAATCATGTATTTTAAGGGCATATATGTGTTTGGATTTTGTAAATCATGCAGTTAAATTTTTTAGCAAGACAATAAGTTTATACTCTTTGTCCTGCTTTAGAGACCCCATTGATTGTGAACCCGAAATGGACAACGCGAAAACGGNCTTATTAAATGTTGAATAAGTGTTGAGGTTAATTGTTTGCAAAGGATTGAAGCATCCGTCAGTGCCCGAAGTTTCTTGCCTTAGCTTCGTATCAACGTGAAAGTTTCATTCTGCTCATCCAACTGTGGCCTGTGATAGGCCACAATGCAAAAAGCATTGTTTTGCTACCTCATCTATCTTGTTAACAGTATTTCGAAGACATGCTTCGCAAAAACAAATCTTCGATTCAAAACTGGATCAAATATGCGGCATTCGAAGACAGCATGAAAGAAATACAAAGGTAACGCGCCGGCATCAGAGAAAAGAAGTATTTGTATAAGCGGGTACCTGCAGAATTGACAACAGTTATAACCAGGGCGGTGGAACCGTGACCCAAATTTCAGGCTCTCGTCCCCAGCTCCAGGCCTTTGAAATTTTTCATCTCCAAAATAAGTCGGTCCAGAGAAAACCATTGCACTATTTCAACTGATTATTACTACGCCAGCGCAGATGAAGTATCGCGAAATGGTATATTTGATGGATAAGTCGGTCGCGTACAAAAATATTTGAGAAGCCCTGATCTACACACAAACCCGGAGAATTATGTGCGCATACGGCAATCCTGGTAATCATATGCGGTGCAGGAATCTTTTTTCACGTATTGCGATTCCCGCGTTCAAACTAAGCACTGCATTTAATCGAACGGTTGTGAATTAGAAAAAATGGCTCTTGGTCTGACCAAAAAATATCAACGGCTCCAACAACAAATCACCCAAAAATTGCATGGGTTCCGGGAACCTTCTCCACACTCCCGGTTGTAGCGCAGTCTTTACCAAGCCACTTGCCACAGTGCGCAGTGAACGGCAACTATTCCCTCTGCCTTTGAGCAAACAGTTACACAGGCCGTACTTGCATCTGCACAGCGGTGACAAATAGCGCAGAGATTATTGTTTTTATTATTCANAACAGAAGACCTTGCTGAGTGTAGCATATCACGAAACTGACAAACTGCGGTTCTGTGCCTCTGATCCGAAAAAGTCGCGAACGCACCAAAAACAGTCGCCTCTTTTGCATTGCGTGTAAGGGCGTAACGGGCTAAAGCGCTTGAACGTGGCATGGAAACCAGAGGTGGCCACGGATCCCGATCCTGCCGGAACCAGAAGTGGCCACGGAGTCGGCTCTGGCAAGATCGTGCGTTTTTTTTGGACCCATATCCGGAGTGAAAATTTGTAAAAAGCCGGATCCGGAGTCACTTTTATTTTCGGCAGTAGCAGGAGTATGCGGGGTCTTTATAAATGTCACTTCTTAAGTACAAACATTGCTGAATGTCGGATGCATCGATGGTAGCCGGAGTCCGAACAGGAGCCGGATTCTCAAATACGAAAAATTTTCGGACCTGGACCCGGACCCGGATTAAAAAAATTTTGGAATAGGAGCGGAGTCGGAGTTTGAAAATGTGACTTCGGCCACCTCTGTTGGAAACAGAGGGAAGCATTCGCTCGTTGGCTCCTGCACCGACAGGGCTACCATCGTTCTCGAACCAAAAATAAGCAAGACTGGGGAAAATTCGATTTTCCTACCCAAAATAAATCAACATTTGGTGAAATTGTTTCTGTTTGCGCGATTAACGTCAGATATTATATTTGCTCATTCATCTCCAGGCGCAATTTGTTTCAGCAATATCTTATTCTTAGAAAAAAAAACTCGTGCATCTCGAATTCCTTTTTGCAATCGTCAGGGAAAACGTTTTTTTTTGCTTGCTTATTTCTTGATTCAATTAGCCAGATGCTCACCTTCAGTACAAAATTAATCTTCCTCAGATTCCTAACCAGCCCAGACAGCTTACAGTGCTAACAATGCCTGATAATGCACCACGTCTTTGTGCTGCAAGATTACACTAATTTTATGACCTCACAAAACCCTGCTTACAAAATGTCCAAGTAGATATGGAAATTGTCTGTACGTTTATCAGATATTAACTATTTGAAATTGCTATGCTACAGAAAGTAAGAAAAAATAAGGACGCAAACCATATTTAAGGACATTGCTTAGAAATAAGGTCAATGATATTTTCTAAGATGTACTACTTCAAAATAAGGATAATTCCTAGAAATAAGGACGGTATGGTAGCCCTGTGTATCGATAAAACCCATGCGTTCTTCCACCAACATCATAAGCCCGACGGCTTGCTTTTGTCCATCCGTGCTCGTCCTTTGCTGAGATTGCGTTTGAAATTGCATTACCTGCTGTCCTCAACTCGTTAACGAAGAAGCGCGCCCCGTCTTCGTTACAGGGCACGCTCTGTGTACGAGAGAGGCATCGACGTAGCGCACCGCTGCATTCCGCTCTGGCTCAAGTACGCCGAGATGGAGATGAGGAACCGCCAGGTCAACCATGCCCGAAACATATGGGACCGGGCGGTGACCATCCTGCCCAGGGCCAACCAGTTTTGGTGAGAACGCTTTGCTGCTCGAAGTGTGACCTGCGGTTCGTGCGATACGTTCTTATACCGGTATTATTAGTTCTTTTAATAATGTTTTAGTTCTCGAAGTTCGTGGAGTGGCGAGAAGCACCATCAGCTTCAACGCCAGGTCCGCCATATTGTCTTTTCGTTTAGTCAACCAGAAGGTAACCACGGCACAAATTCCCTTGCAATCTTGAGTTCGCATTTGATTGATGTGACTTGAAAATAGGTTCACGTTGTTTTGCTGTATGTAACTATGCGTTCCCAAAAGTGCTTGTCGTGGAGAAAACCACCATCTGCATTCCCTCAATTTGTGTTAGACGATGACCAGTCGGATTTTCAAAGGCTTGTTTGGATTTTAGTGATTTGTTACAGATTTCGTTAAAAATTCAACATCCCGGCCCTGCGCTGTGACGACTTTTCGTTGCCACCAAATTTGTTCAGGGCACGCGAGTTGCAGATTTGTGATTCTCAGGTACAAATATGCGTACATGGAAGAGATGCTGGGCAATGTGGCCGGCTGCAGGCAAGTGTTCGAACGATGGATGGAATGGGAGCCGGACGAGCAAGCATGGCATTCGTACATCAATTTCGAACTCAGATATAAGGAAGTCGACAGAGCGCGGAATATATACGAAAAATATATCCTTGGCTGGTTTAAACTTACTGGTTGCTTGACCCGCGAGGTTTTGCAGACACAGTTATCATCGGCTTCACATTTCGTTTGCAGGCTTACATGGGTCACCAGAACCGTCGCCAGAAAGTTTTCAATGGGGGGCTTTTTATAGTCAAAACTCCACTTATATATAGTGTTTCACGTTTCAATTTTTTGGGGGGCTTGGAGCTTTGTTTGGGGGGCTAAGTCCACCAAAGCCCCCCCGTGGCGACGGGACTGTGGGTCACCAAAAGATGGTTTGCATAGTGTTGTTCAGCATGTTGATTAGCGACGCCAACTCTTTTTAACAATTAAGAAAAATTACTTCATTTAACACCAAATCTGTCCTCTTAAAGATACCACGAACGTCATAAAGCCTGCGTCTGCGATTGACATCCCGAAGAAACAAAGCTTCTCCGCAAATGAAACTTTCGATCAAATTGTTTTTCATAAAACCAACGATCGCTGGAAGCTAGAGTGCACTCCTTTCACTTAGGCCTGGTTTACGGTATCGGTTCAGGTGGTTCCCCCACGCAACCTTGCACTTTCGGTAGATCTGGGTTTCCAATCAAAGACTGTTGGCATTGTTCTTCACGTTTCCTATGGCGGTGCGGGCAGGCGTGTGAGTGGTGTTGACTCGGTGTGAAATGCGCCAAATGTTTGCTAAAACATCTCAAACTTGGGTCGAGCTTAAATAAAATTAGAATCACGTGACATTTCTTTCAAACCTTTTTCAAAAATAGTTTTTCCCTCTGCGGTAATTGTCTAAAAACATTTTAAATAGACAAATATGTGAAGCACACAACGCTAAATAGAAAATGGAAAATTTCCGTTGTTGGAATTTCTGATTCGCCCTCATCCGAAGAAGCACTTACTGTGGCTTCTGACGACTCAGATCCCTAAAATTCCCCATTTGCGGACTTGAGAGCGCTGATCAGCGGTAAACTTCACTAACTTGATTGGCGTCCCGATAATGCTTTTCGTTCGCGTGCGTACGTAATCGATGTTTTCCTTGACTGCGTCATCCACTCGTCTATGTCCATCCCGCGGTGAAGAACTGGATCAAATACGCCAGGTTCGAAGAGCGCTTCGGCTACGTGGCCAAAGCGCGCCAGGTCTTCGAGCGAGCGGTGGAGTTCTACGGCGAGGAGCACATGGAGGCGAGCCTCTTTG
>JGI24021J15306_10009866_pt1 | contig 11817 bp, 10 predicted proteins | sample Ectturendosymbi1_FD_15306 | JGI IMG/M metagenome (IMG submission 15306)
TAACCCGGATCTCTACTGTCTCAGGTAAATCCGCAGGCCCGTAACTAGGGGGGGGGCGAGGTCCACCTGGAAAATATTTCGTCCCCCTGGAAAATGTGTTGAACACAGTTTGAAACTATTGGACATACTACAGTTTAAAANTTTTGCGCCCCTCTCAGAAAACTGTTCGCCTCTCCTGGTGTCCCAAGCTGATTGCGGGCCTGTGGGTCTGGTGACTGATGGTCGACTTGGAAAAAAAAACTTTCTAAAAACCTTAAACCTGAACGCCACTAAAAGTTAGACAGCCTAAAAAATTTTCGTGTAAAGACCAGTTAACGCCTTTGTGAAGAACTACAGTACGTTTTAAAAGTCATTAACAGTGCTCGTAGCACATTTACGTTTCACTCAGTCGTAGTTTTTCGAGATTTTAATTGATGACATGTGAGTCGGAAGGGGGGCAGATGACATGTGAGTCGGAAGGGGGGCAGAGGGGCCGAGACCTCCACTTTATTTTGAAATTTGATACTTTATATTACCTGTTCAGCAGAAAACTGTTTTTCTCTTAGCTTCGATCGAGCTGGCAAAATGTAATTTCACCACTGTTGCCCTTTCCTCGAAGCACCTTTCCGACGTCCATGATTGGTGATAGTTCCTTCCAAATTTGTTGGACATTCTGTCATCTTTTCGTTCTACTCATTGCATTTTCTTCAAATTTCTTTTATCCGATAAAACTTATTTTTTTACTTCTATCGCCTCAAAGAATATGATGCTTTCAATAGTTTAAAAAAAAACAGCCAACCGCCTAACTTGCATATCATATCGTTACGTTGCAATCCTTGTCATGCGTTTATGTATGGCAACACTTCATTTGAATTAGTAAAGCTTTAGGGCACCTCGACTGGATAACTTTAGGCTTTTTGGCGTCCTAATTACGAGCATGTTCCAGCAGTGTTTACCACCACATTGCTGTGTTATATCGTAGCACATAAACCACTACGAAGATGCACGCCTTCTAAAAGGTTTAAGATGTTCACTGCCTAGAAACAGAAAAAAATGTCGTGTTCTATGATTTTGCCCTGGCACAGTCTCTAGATCCGTAGTTCTTAACCGGGGGGCACAACATGGTAAGTTTGATCACTAAATTTACCAATAAATACGTTTATTTTTACAGCTTAGGGGCTTGAAAAGGGCTTGAAACAAAGGACAATCACTTAGGTGGTGTGATAGAACAAACGTTTAAGAACCACTGCTTTAGATATCAGTCATTATGTCTTAAAATACTTGAAATCGTTATTAATGCAAGTTTCATTGGTATCACAGAGCTCTGCTGTGGAACACAAGCAAGGAACAGCAAAAAGCACTGGACGATTTGAATCGAGCTCTTACCTTCAACAAATCACATGTCTGTGCGCTTTTACTTCACGGAGTCATCGATCAACCGATACAGGTGCGATGAAACTTGAGACAACAGCAAAGCCATTGTTGGCTTCCCGTCTTCTTATTAACTTGCCATTTTGTCGATGGCCTGTCAGTTCAGTAAAGTTTAAAAATCAAGCCAATGCCACAGTAACTCAATGCAGTTATGATACTTGCTCCTGTAGTCACTGCAAATACACAATGACAAAAAATGCAAGCATAAAACGCACTTAAAAACAAACATTTTGGCAACCGTCTTGGGCAAATGTGCGGAAACGTTTCTGCTATAATTTTAAACACTAGGTCTAATCTTGTCATCGTTTCAGCGTTTGACCCTACAGGTAGTCAGTGAATGATTAAACCACCACAAAGTGAAATGATTTGCTTCTCTGCGTCTTCTTACCAAGGACGTTTATCCCTAAAGTACTTGTTTGTAAAGTTTTTTGATGTTTTACGTTCTTCTGCAGCGAAAAACATTTCCAAATAAATCAAGCAATCTGGAGGCATGTATAAAACGGGAGACGTTTTTATCAACCGTGTCATACAAACAGGCCATCACTGGGCAAGGTTTATTCAGTGAGCTGACATCTATTTTATATACTATCCTTAAATACACTACTAGCATCTACCAAAATTTTAAAACAAGCTGTAACTCCATTAAAGATTGCTATTCGAAAAAATTGGGAAAAAGTGCATTTTTGAAAAGTCATCAAAGAATTTCATCCGAAAATTTGTGTACTTCGCAGAGAAAATTTGGTTTTGAAGACAAAAAGACACATTTTTATGACAAGTTTTATTTTTTAAAAGAATCAACTCGCTTGATGCAGAGTTGTAGGTTTCGAGCCTGGTTAGGGTCGGGTTCGAGCTTACGTTTGCCAAAATATGTTGGCCCGATATCGGGCTTGCTTAGAAACCTGCTTACAAATTTTGTCGCGACGACGGACATTACCAGCCACCGTTGAAGCAATCGAGTTGATTCAATATTCATTAAAAAATAATTAATTGTGAATTATGCAGCCATGTTTACTTTGCTATGCCACAAACACCCCGCACTTGTGCATATCCTGACGTAATCGTTAAATTTGACTTTCGGGCCTAAATAGCCTCAAAAGCAAATCTAGGGCTCAGGCCGGTTTGGGCTTGTGATTGCGGAATCGGGCCGTGTTTGGGCTTCCTCGTACAATTCTGCTTTGGTGAAAGCAAGCAACATCTTTGAAAGTTCTTTGGACTCTAATTGTTGGGAAACACCGCCATGTGAATGTGCCTTTGGTGCTGTTGCAAATTTGAGTAAATGTTGATGGCAGTCCGCGAAATCATGAAGTGCCTTTGTAAGTATACCAGTAGCGATGGCTTGGAATGATGCTCCTAGGTATAGGATGCAAGGAAACAACGTAGAAACCAAACCAGAGTCACGTGTTGCTTCGTTTGGTTTGTCAGTTTAAAAAAGCCAAAAATTACTCGATTTCGTAAATAAGGATCATCAAGGATTACAATGACATGACCATACTACAGTATATTTAAGTTCAGGTTTTCACTGTTTCGTCCCTGGGCAAAATTTTGCCAAAACAAAGGCTATAATACATACGNACATACTTGTCGTGCAGCTGACCTTCGGTTTGCTGGAAGGAATATCTCCAAACGTCAAAAAAGAAATTCCGGAAGACCACAAGAGGGCAATAAAGATTAACCCAGATGCCTCAGCCTTCTTGGACATAGTTGCGGATATTCACTGGCCAAGGATGATTAAGTTCTGGAACAGGTAAAGGTCACTTTATGTTACGTTAATACGGCTTTTAACTTAAGCAGTTTTCAAAACCAAAACATTTTTTCAAGTGATTTCTGACAAATATTCACCTCGCCCACAATATTCCAGGTTTTTTAAGCCGTTAAAAGTTCAGAAAACACAGCAGGATTGCCACAAAAATACAAAATAACTTTTATTTTCGACATTTCTTGTTCAAGCAAGACAAAGAATAAACAAAACGTAACTAGTTGGTCAGTATATTCAATGAAAGACTCAGTTTTATGTTGTTTTCCACAACTTCTGGTTTTGGACGTTCTGCAACAGAATGCATTCAAAGTTACCAAATTATGTTGAGATTAAATAACAAACAATCCCTGCACCATTTAAAAAAACGTACTTACATGAACTAGCTAGCCAGCTAATGATCATCCTTTGCTTAGAGTAGCTATAATATCAATATCTTACGATTTTTGTACTTTTGACTGAACGGAAAGTTTTCTCGTTTGCACGTGAAAGTGTTTTTTCGTTGAAATAGCGATATTTTCATCAATCATCGCGTAGAACATACATAATGTTAAGTTCCGGTTGACTCGGTATTTCTAAATTTCTTTTAAGAATTCGGTTTTGTGAACTTCAACCTTTGGCTTACAGGTTTCTTTGGTCGTTGAACGTCCCGCGCACAGTGATGCACGTAGACCTGACATCATCAGTTCTCGCCCAGTACAACGACACCATCGCTTTGGTGCAGCAAAGTTCCCCTGGTAACATGCCTAAGCTTTTGATGGCATTACTGGTAGAAATCTTGAACGATTTTTTTTTATTTTAAGGTTTCAAAACTACTGTCTTCTCTTTCACTAGCGGTTTCTATCGTTGGCAGACCGATTTTCTATTGTCTTTGATTAGTTGCACGTGAATATATTACGTCGCTGCGCCGAATGACACAAACAACAGTATTGCTTCACTGCAATCAGTCACGTAGAAGCTATAATGGCAAATGTCCCAGCACAGAAAGTTGGCAAAGGTTTTGGAAAAAATTCAGGAAACATTCAAGCCGGTGGAGAGACTTCAATTCAAACTTTGTCGATGTACGTGTGATCTTGCCCTCATGTTAACACAAACATGCCAAACAGATCGCCAAGGTAACATTCCAGCTGAAGACTGATGCTCCGACTAAATCTATTCCTTTGAAGAATCTCAACAAGCGCTTAAAATAACTTGCTGCTTGACGCTTCTACCACTATTCATCTTGTAACAAACATCTTCTTTTATCTTCTAGCTTTTGTTGCAGAGTTCAAATGCCCACGCGAGATAACCACGTAGTTGCCCCCGTAGAAAACCCTACAGCGACACTTTGAGTCATGACGTTTTCAAACGTCTGTCTGTGACAATTACCTCTTATCGCCGTACGCCGAACTGTTGTTTTTCGCACTTTGATCGCAATTGCTCTCTCAATTTTGCCATTTTCCACTTAGCCGCTTCCGTGTATGCCTAGAGTCCTGCGCGGGTTGAAATTTTTTGTCCGCTCCCGACCCGCACCCGCAAAATTTAAACCCTCCCCGCACCCGCAGGAATTTGAGAAATCTTGCCCGCTCTCGCCCCGCACACTTCCAACCCGCACCCGTCCCGCACTTTTTCGGTCTTAAACCAGTACCTGTCCGAAAGCTTCTAAACACTCATAACTAGGGCAAGTTTTTGTTGCAATGAAATCGTGAGAAGTATGCATTAATTTTAACAAAAGTTGCAGTAAAAAGTTGTATTTGTGCGCAAGCATTTTAAACGAAAGTGATTTACTCAAGCGATTTATTTACATACAATGCTAAATATTTCCAAGCATTACCTTGGGAGACATGACGATCTTTTGCCAACAGTTTGCGTAGCATGCTAAAACTTGTGCATGAAGTTGCTTGGCAATTAAACAATTTGGCGTGCAGTTGTGGACTAATGTTTGACCGGGTCATTTCTACAACTGCTTTTGGGTCACTATTCAGTTCGATTCGGTTATCAAAGAGAACAGAACTATACTGAAATAGTTCTAAAGAATGTTTATTAAATCAAACTTCTGCACTTTGCAAAATACTTGATAGAAGTTGCAGTAAAAGTTGCATGTAAAAAAGAAAGAAATCGCCATATTAAATTCCTGGAACCAGCTTAAAAAATCGTACTACATAAATTCTGAGTACGTATTTATGAAGCTGTAAATAAAGTTGCGAACATTTGCCTTATAACGCCTGAAGACAAGTCTAACAAACAGCAAAATCAAGCTATTCATTTTTTTCATTGGCAACCAAAACTTTTCCATAGATCTGATCTTCCGCAGTCAACCGATTTGAGGTGATAAAAAACACGTTTCAGTCCAGTTGTGACTTGTGGCTGTGCGTTAAGCGCTGTCTTATCCATTTAGAAGGGCTGCTAGGCTGAATTATTCCTCACCACGTACGACGGTTGCATTGGAAAATGGTCAATTGCCCACCACAAACTAGGCAAGAGCCTCAGCTAATGTTTCGCAACAATGGGTTGTTACATCATAATGGTATAACTGCTGCGGTTCCACTGTCCTAAGCGCAATGCTGGCAAACAACTTCAATACATCCAAGTGTTTTGCGATTTCTGAGCTGATTAAGTTCATGTGCTTTGGCTCAACACTCATTTACCCGCACGAAGATTTTCTCATCCTGCGCCCGCCCCGCACCCGCAGCATGTTCAACCCGCACTCCTCCGCACCCGCACACAAAGCAGTGCGGGTTCCCGCACCCGCCCCGCAAATGCGGGTACCCGCAACCCGCGCGGATCAACCCGCCCCGCGCAGGACTCTTGTGCTACCAGGGGCGTAACGAGGTTAGATGGCGCTCGGGGTAAGAAACAAGGTTGGCGCCCCCACGTTCGAACCTCAGGTCTTTTGGGAGTAAATGAACTGTACTGAAGAAAGTACTTGCGATATTTTTGGAACTTTTCGGCGCCCCCCAGTGACTCGACGCCGGGGGAATTGTACCCCCTTCCTTACGACCCTCTATGCCAAAGTGAACATTTTCCTTCTCATGTTTCAATGCAATCATTAGCCTAAAATGTTAAGTCAAACGTCTTCGTTGGTTACTTTCAACAGTTTGATTGCTTGGCGGTTACTTCTGTGATTGACTATTTGTTTTGTGGATTAATTACCACGTCCAGGTGACAATCTTGCTGAGAGTCTTAAACTACCAATAAAAATTACCTTTCGTGAGACTTCTGTGCATCAAAAGGTGAGTTTAGTACTGATTTATACCAACGCTTTGCAAACAATTTCTTGCAAACGTTTTTCATTTGTAGTCGTGTCATCTAAGCGACCAACCACTGCTGTGGCAACTCAGTACAACGCCACTCTTAATACTTCTTCGAATGAACTTGGAAGACCGAAATCGAATCCTTTGCCATTTCGATGCGGAACTCCTCAAGAGCTTTCACCCAATGTCCCGCAGTTCACTAGAAGCAGAAGGCTTTCCTATGGAGAAGCACTGAGAACTTTCGCCACCCGGAAACAAGGTTCATTATTGTAAAACGTGTGCCCCCACATTAAAAACAGTTTTCGACAAAATTTATATAAAGTGACAAGTGGCGTATTGAAACACCCACAAACCATTTGTTTTTCGCTTTCACATAATTTTCAGGATTCATGACTCTATTGACAAACAATATTTAACCCTGCTTTCTGCTTAAATCCTGGTCCAAAATTGATCGTGATCCAAAATTTATAGATTAAATCCTGGTCCAAAATTGATAGATTTTAAAAAAATCCTGGTCAAAAATTGATAGATTCAAATGTTCAGCAGTCTTCTTGTCACCTTGAGTCAAAAGCACCTTCACTCATTTTGATTCACTGCTCTTGTGATGGATCTTTTATCTTGTTCCCAAACAGACACAGGCGTTTCCGAATATATTCAACGTTTGGTTGAGCACGCCAGCAAACCACCATCCTATCAACGAAAATCTGCAACACCGGTTTTGAAGATTGATCGGCGACCTTCGCCGCCACCTGCGTCTGTATCAACCAGAGCTCCTGTAATTTCTCTGTCAAGGTTAGTTTTTCATGATACTAATGAAAAATATTTTCCTGTGTCCAAGCGCAGAAATGTACCGAACCATCGATAATGTGTGTGGAAATCATCGTAAAGGACTTGTTAAAGCGTTCTTCGTCCTTCTGGACAAAGGCTAGAGAGGCAAAGATCCAGAATTCAATTGGGTATTCGTCAATAATGTGCTGTATTTAATTTAAAATTGGATTGCTATTTCGTTGTACGAGTTACAGTATTCCACGCAAATTCAATATTCATATTATCCTGACGAAATATTATACGGCGATAACATAATGGCCACTTAGTCATCGAAACTTTAGTGGTGATTTATGATTTTCAATGGCAGATTTCTTTCATAGTAAACATCTGTTCAAAGCATAGGCTTTTTTCCACTCAAGCGATTTTGCACAAATTCTTCTCAATTTGAAACTCTTTCCAAAACTATATTATTGCTGCAAATAAAGCGATTTAAGCTCCATTTTGGTTTCTCGTTAACAGTTTCAATTCATTACATTCTCGCGCTATAGTAATACATCGTGACAATCGAAACCATGGTATTGCAGTAATTTTGTTGGCGAATATTAACTGCAAGTCTTGATAAGTGGTTGCAACTGCTGCGCACTGTCACCGTTGTTATGAAATCCACGTGAAACGCAAACTGCTAGCGAAAGGTTCTTTTAAAAAATACGGACTTTTCTGTTATTAGATCATCAAGTCCTGCATCCTGCGCCAGTGAGGGACGCAGGGTGAGCCCCCAAAACAGCAAAACTCTTTCCATTGAAAGAGGAAACACTTTGAGCCCAAACATTTTCCCAAATTCGTCGTCAAGGCGACCTTCGCATTTTTCGGTGGCGTCTTGTCCACCAATCATGAAAAGGAAACCATCGTCCGAAACTGCAAACTCTCGCCTGCCACCAAGCGGCCTGCGAAGAGCTAGCGTCGGAGGAGCTTTGTTCAGTCGCAAAGAGGCGGCCAACTACGCTTCAAGTGCGCACGGCATTCAGGCAAGGAAAAAAACAGTTTTGTTCGTTAGAACGCTTTTTCAACCTGTTCAAATATCTGGGAAGTAGTGATTTTCTTATTTCGAAGTATAATTTCCTCTCGATTTTGCACATGCCGATCATTATCTCATTGTACTTGGATTGCTTGTTCGGTGCACATTAGCGGCAAATGCCAATAATGCTGGATCTTAAATAAGAAATAGTTGAAACCTAATCATAGTCTTCCGAAAAAAAGTGAGAAAGAAGTAATCTAAAACTGATCGCTTAAATCAATTCATCGTTTAAACGCTGTTTCCAATGCCACTTCGCAAGGCTTCTGCACTTCAGTGTTCACAGCATGCTATGAATAAGATAATGAAACGATGACGGTTTATTGTCAAAATGCATATTGTGTTGTCATAACAGATATTGTGTGAAATCTTTTCGCAAACATACTGAAATGTTGCTTCATAGCGCAGGTACCTCAAGGGGTGTTATCGACAAAATACCGCCCAAAGGGTACATCACTAAAACGGGTTAAGAACCACCGCNAAGCATNGATACTGATTTCGTGAACNAACCTTTATGTTTTACAGGTTTTCAGTGCCATCAATGTCTCGGATGCCCCTCGAATGTATTACAAACCATGGGGAGGGGACAAGCTTCCGGTGGCAGAGCGAAAAAGCAAAGCGAAAATAGAAGCATTCCGTGTTTGAAAATCAGAGCAGCAGCGCAGAGTTGTCTCGATGCGGCCTGTTGCCCGCAAATACCGACGTAGAAATAGCAGACATCAGAAACAACCGTCGCATCTGCAAATACAGTAGATCAAATCAGCGAAAAGAGGAAATCAAGACGAGCGACCAGAAGCATGCGGCCAGTCGGAACATCACTGCATGGGATTGCAAAGAGCCTTACTTCAGTTTTTAAAGCATTTTACTCTGCAACAAGCAAGCTAAGCTCAACGTTTTACTGTGGCTCACTTCAAGAGCACAAACATGCAATGCAAAGCTTGTGTCTGCAACACGAACCGCGATTCCGCTGCACCAGATTGCATTTGTTTTGCTGCAATTTTGTTGATTTTTTCAGGAAATTTTTCTATGTTGCAGTGACGTCATAAAGACGAGCATTGCGAACTGTTCGTTCACAATGCTGGAAACGGGGCGGGAAGTAAAACAACAAGTAAAATGGCAGCAGTCGGCGATTTCAACATTCTCCAGTTGGGAAACGTTCAGCCAAACGTTTAGCAGTAGGTTCTTGATCACACTGAAAAGTCGAGTTTTGACGAGAATGCTACATCAAAATCTTTTCTCTGGAGTCGCTTGCGTAATAAGAAAGCTTCACAGCAAAAGTCTTTTCGGTATGAAAAGTGACAAAATTAGTTTAGAAAATTTTGAAATTAGCGCAATTTCAAGGTGTGGGTTCGAACACATGCTAGTAGTGGCACGAAACCGCAGAAAGAGCTCAGGGCACTTGAATACACCTCTGTGCAGACAAGATGCTCTGCTTTCGAGCAAAAAGCAAGCAAGAATTCATATCATCTAGAGCTTCATGAGAAGCTTTCCAAGAAAAGTGAAATGTGGACAAACACAAGACACTTTAGAAAGAAAATAACGACAGGAAACCGTTTGGTGTCACTTCAGCATTTAGGTGAATAGTTCGAACGAAACCTAAAAAAATCTTTTTTGTAAGTTAACATGACCCCAAAAGTTTTATTGGCAAGTTAATTGAAAAAGTATGCTTTTTTTTAAATATAAAAACTAACAATGTGCTGCGCATCCTAAACCTGCTACTGTTCATGTACACGTCCTTTGCTTGATGTTGTGAAATACAAAAGAACTTTCAACATCCCAGGTTCTTGCTTCCCTCACTACGTCATCTGACGCCGGAGGTATCGCCGATTGCAATTACGACCGTTTATCGTTCGATGCAGCGATAATCCACATTTTTTCTTGACAGCAGACGCGTTGTTACTTCGAGAACGGGCACGATGTCGAGCAACTTTTAATGAAATTGAATGCGTCGTTCGCCTGTAGAGAAAGATGACCTGTCTCGTGGGAAATAAGCAGATTTTTCTTTCGGCCGTCTTTATTTGCGCTGAGAAATCAACCTTATTGGCTTTGCGAGCGACGGGTGAAATCAAAACCAAAAACCGGCAGCATCCGGAAGTGGAGAATGCACAACAGGCGAAACACAACATCTTGTTCAACATAGAGTTGACGTCAACATCTCAATTAGTCTTAACGCGTAGCACCGAGAACGTGTTTTATTAAACGAATTCAGTCGGCGATTCAGCACTTTACGAGGATGTGCAGCGGTGTTGCGAATGCTAGATGTAGAACAACAGTTTTTTTCTTCTGTGTCCTAACTGTATAAGCAAGAAGTGAAATACTGCGTGGACTGCAAAAAAACAAGGGAGAAACCAAACGAGACATGGTGTAACTGCTGTTGTTGGAGGATATCCCCTCCTTTTTGCAAAAGCTATAAAGATTTCGCAGAATCTTCGTGCAAACTTCACACTTTTTAGGAAGTGCAAGGCAGTCAGTTTCTCTTCAGTGACCTTTGTTGTTATTCTTATTGGTACGAAAAGTCAAGTCGATATTAGATATACTTTAATTTATTTTGAAATTCATGCACTTCCTTTTGATACTTATGCTTTTCTGACTAGATGTCATGTTCGTATGGATATTTTGACCAATGAAAAATATTTTTTGTCTGAATAACGCTAAAGTTTCAAAAATCACTTTTATATTTTCACATAAAACAGCCAGTGGAAAAACCTTGCTTTTCGTAAAACTTTATTGATTTGCGCAAGCCACAAACAGGTATGATCATCATGGTGGCATTGAAAGTTTCAAACACATTGAAAGTACTACAAATTCTTAACCGAATTACTTCCTGCAGCAACATCACGGCGTTGCAGTTGTCACATTACCATTAACAGGCAGACTCTTTTCCAAAGTTTGAACGTGAAGTTGAGTGCTTATCGACAAATCTCACCTGCAACTGAACCCTTNGCAAACCTGTTTAAGNATTCGACCGAATCGCAAATTTAGAAAACAAACCAAAACATTGCAACAANCCTTTGGGAATTTGTCCAACATTGCTTTACCAGATTTTTCAGAACCATACTGTTGTGAATAAAATTATTGGAAATAGTTCAGAAAACTTGACCTCAANCTGCAATAACAAAANAGCGGTTTGACTGGCAAATGTCAATANCTGAACTTAATCATGCAAAGCGGCCGTGTTTTTCCTAGTTGGAGAAAAGGACATCTGCTCAAAAANGGGTACCTATCGACAGCTCACGTTACATAAACGAGGCTTGCGTTGCATTCNCCGACTAATGAGATCTTCCTGTTCAGGGCTGTAGGTTATTAAAAATGTATGCTTCGCTAAGAAGCCGTCCGTAACAGCTTGGCCGATTTACAAGCTTTACATCAGAATGTATTTTGTGCTGTGTGAATCAAGATGAGTATATATTTTACCGTAAAAGCAAGTAGTTTACTGAAGGGAAGCTGCATTTGTTTGGATTGTCGGAGACAGCCATCAAGCTTTATGTAAGCCTATCAAGTAGAATGTGTTGCTCTTCCTAAAAGCAACTCAACTGTTGTCTGCAAATTCAACCAACCTAGCTTAAAACAAGTGAAAAATT
>JGI24021J15306_10009867_pt1 | contig 11817 bp, 10 predicted proteins | sample Ectturendosymbi1_FD_15306 | JGI IMG/M metagenome (IMG submission 15306)
GATTTTAACTGCGCCGACACGGACACAAACTTCTGAGCAGGAATACAGTGCCTTGACAGCCAGTAACAGGCGGCGTCAACACCGTACTACCGCAAAACTCCCCAAAACTTTTCACGAGGAACCCGGTCACATGTTTTCTCGAGGTCGACAAAAGACATAGACGTCTTCGGCATACTCCCAAGATTTTTTGAAAATTTGCTGGAGAGTGAAAATTTGGTCTGTAGTGCTACAGCCGGGACGTTGGCACTTGGCATTCTTATACTTTTCCAGGGAGGCTAAGGAAAGATATGCCCCGTTAGTTGGCGCATTCACTCATGTCTCTAAGTGCATGATCACCACAGTTTGCCAATCTTTCGGTGCCATTCCAGAACACCAGGCCACCTAACACACACGAGTCAGTCAGAGATCTCCTCGATTCAAGGCTTTGAGCATTTCAGGTCGGATTTCATCGCAGCCTGCAACCTTCCCAGGCTTCTATGCTTTGACAGCAAGAAGGACTTCAGTTGCAGTGATAGCATTTTCTTCCCTCAAATGTACCTCGTGTGTTTCCAGTGGTGTGATAGTGACTAGGTTTAAAAGATATTTGATATTCTCCGTCTGCCAAATAGGTCCTTCTCATTGCTGAGTAAGACAACATTTTGTTTTTTGATGGACTTAGCAGTATCAGATCTTTTACCGCAAAGACGCCGGGTGGTTTGTCAGAACATTTTGTTTGCTTGCCAGTAATTGAAATCCAGTTNATGTCCNAAATTCTCCCAAGATTGAATTTTGGACTTTTTNACTGTTTTTCACTGCGAGTGCTGCGGACTTTCACGCCTCACTGTACCAGANATGCAAAGAAGAGACGGNTTTTTTTCTGAAGCCATACCTTGTAGGCTACTTTCTTTTCTTGAAGAGCATCTTTCACCTCTTGGTTCCAGCAAGGCGTTACTTTTTTTGCCATTATTCGCTACACCGAGTCGTTCTCGCGTCTGCACACCCGAGCAGCAAGTCAGCTGAAAATATGCAGAAATCAATGAGTGACCGTTACCCAAAGAATCTCTGCACCAGTGTACATCTCTGTGCTGGAAGAAAGTGTTGATGATACACAGTGCGTTGTTACAGCACAGTTGCAGCAGGAGTCTTCCGATATCATTAACGTCGACATCACCATGTCGGTCAGTCACAAGGATCGTGGATTCGTTAGTTTTAACCCTTCGCTTGGCGTCACTAATCTCTTCCACGTATTCCAGGTACAGTGCACTTGAGTTTGGATCGTATTCCTGTATCAACTACAGGGAGCGGCCCAACAGCTTTAAACTCAACATGCACACGGTTCACCCTAGTGCAGCGGTTCCCAAACTTTTTCTGATCGCGTACTATTTGTGGGCCTTAATTTTCGCGGCGTACCACCTTGAAAACACCTTGTTCCAGAAGAACTCATTCTCCGCAATATCATTCGATCAAAAGTTTGGCAAACCAGACTTGACACAAATGCGGCATGAACAAAATGGCTGTGAGAAATTATAATGGCCATTTTTCGAAACCAATTAGGGAAGCACACAAAAATGCAGGAATTTATTGACAAAACATAAGGAAAAACAAAATGTCTCTTTGTGTAGAAGAACAGAAGGAACTCGCGTATCACGTTGAAAGCCTTCACATACCACTAGTGGTACGCGTACCACAGTTTGGGAACCACTGCCCTAGTGGGATCCATTCATTAACACAGTTTGCCAGCTGAGGGCTTACAAGTAACCCCACTCCAGAAAAGTGTGCTGTCTCAACGCCAGAGTAGATGAGTTTCTACTCATCATCCACCTCAACATTGAACCACGAAGGTCAGTTGAAAAGGTGCCAACAACGCCAGGGGATATCGTTTGGCTTCTTCGACCAGTTCGTGCTCTTTACCAATGAGTGAAGTGATGTTCCAGTTTCCAACCACTAGCTTATGGCAAGATTGTTGTTTACACATGGTTTTCAAGCCTCCCAGAGCAGAAGCATTCTACGCTGTTCCCATTCGCCTCTCCAGATGTGTGGCGAGCACAATGTGGGGTCTCCACTTGTGGATAGCTGATGGGAAGACTGTCGTAAACTTTTCACATGGGCCCCTCTGCCTTAAGCCAGAACGCAGTCCTTGGTGACGTCTGTGAATGGTTTTGATCGTTTTTGCTTAATTTTTGGTATAGAAACTGCCCAAATTATGACGGTAGGCAAACCGGTCGCGTAATATACACATTGACTTTTGTGCTATCAGGGGATACCATTTGAAGGCGTTGCCGTGGGCACATTTGTGTAGGAGAGGCCTCGCATTGGGTCTACTGCAGACGAAGTTATGTGGCAATAACTACACCCGAAAAGGAGAGGCTATGGATAGTGCTATCACTTTTCTTAACCGAGAGGGTGGACAATGTTTTCGGTCCCTTTATGCCAAGATGGTGACTTTTTTAAATACACTATTCTACTAATGAGTGACAGCAACAAATTACACAAGTAATGGGACTGTGCAATATAAATCTAAGGTAAAGCACAAGATTCTACTTCAATAGGAGCTGATGATGCCTAGCTACAAGGCAAAAAATATACTCCGTTAATATATTAGTGTCTGATTCTTAGCTGTGAAAGGATTCCTTTCGTTATAGACAGTAAAGCATAAGTAACATTTTTGACATTCGTTTCTAGCCAATTTTTCTGAACTTACAAGCAAAAATGAAGATTTTTTTCATGCTTCTGCAGTGAGACAAATTAAGGAAGTAAAAACACTATAGGTATTTCCAAGCCATTTCCAGATGCACTTCAAATTTATATCATTTACCCATCATTGGAAAACGTTTAAGCAAAAATGACGTTCTTAACACAGAGTATTTACAGAACAGTTTTTACTGTCTTTGCTTTTCTTGTATCAGAGAAAACACAAACACAGCCTACAGTTTGACAATGACAGTATTCTTTCAACCAGCACACAAACCTATCTTCTTCAGGAAAAATCCTGAATCAAGCTCAGTGATAAAAATCAAATTGTAGATTAAAATATGGTAATACACTGTTGATAAAGGTCTGTACCAGTCATACTGCAAAATCGTTTCTATTCAACATGACTGGGTGCACAACATTAAATAAAAACTCCACAAAAACTGTTTATAGCAATATAAGATGTAGTTTGCAACTAAAATAACAAAACCAACCTTTGGATCAGAAAATTTGGAAACAATCACCAAAAACTTCCGTAGTTCATCNGCAATGGATTTAAAGAGTTTGGCCTGAAAANCAAAACAAGGGTAAGCAAATTCACATAAACCATTTGTCTGTTTGTGACAGGTGATCAATGTANGCACAAGGCAGGTGTTCTGTTTTGTACAATCCAACTATGCTCATGCCCGCACTTACACAAATTTACATGTGCATCTGTCATGCATTTGCATGCCTTGAAACAAAGGTTGCAATATAAANTTCTTGTTTATTGTCATAAGTGAAGCTACCAAAAAATTATAGTTATTTATAGTGCAGTTCAACACAATCCNATAAACAAAAGCAAAAACCTGTTCATCTGCAGCTCCTCCCAATGCTGCAGATGCAGACAAGTATGGTCCAATGCAATCACTGACATATGTGTCATATTCTTCAACAAACCTTGCCACTGAAAAAATAATTACCAAAGATTTGTGAAAATACAGCAAGGTTCCTCTTTTGACTCCCACAAAGCAAAGCACTCTAAGTAAAACTGGAGTCAGTCCTAAAACCATTGGCCCACGAACAATTGCCTTTTAATTTATACCAATTCATTTGGTGAAAACTCAACTGACTGCTTGTGCTCAAACAATAATCATACAGGGACAGGGGCAGTTTTATTATGCTCACTTCAGTAATCCTTTGGAAGGACAGTTACAAGTGGTCACTGGTCAGCAGCACTATCATCTGGGCTACACAGGTTGATTTTCACAAAATGAAAGCTACTCTCATAGTTAATGCTGCAGTGGTGGCCATTCAATGGCAGCACTGCGTGTTAAACTTTTTCCTTGCACCCACCTGCTAATGCCAAGCACAAGGCTGGACAGAATGCATTTACTGTTTTTCAAGTGTGCAGTATGACCCAAATCAAATACAATCTACTGGCTTTAGTGGCACATACCTAACCCACTGGACCATCTATCTGGTTAATCACTGATTTACCTGAATTACTAAATATTTCTAGCCAGTTGGTTGTTGATTTACCATACATAACTTTATTTACTGATTTACCTAATATTGATTTTGCATGTGCTCATCAACACCTTGATCTTGGTAAAAGTGCAACATAAATAGTCTTATTGTGCTAGAGTTGCCAACAGCTAGTCAGTGCCAAGTCAAGCACACAATACAGTCTTGTCCTAAATGGCAAAGTGCATTCAGCTTTCCATACAACCTTAAATACCACAATAGAACTGTAGGAAAATAACATTAGCAATATATTGCAGCAAACTTGAACATCAAAAGCTATAAGCAGCAAGAATGACTTTCATCCGCATGGCTAAGCATAACATACTTGATAATATTTGAAAAGCATTGGGTAAACATGTATATTCCTGCTTTATGCTTGCTTTAAATGTTTTTCATAAATTCCTATTTTGGTAAAAACCAAGAGTTAGGTGAATATTATCACTCATCACTTGGTCTATGCTAACTGGTTTTGAAAAAATTATAGGTTATTCCCACTCCCAAGAAGACTCAAGCAACATTTGAAGAAACTATGCAATGGTGGGTGATGTTTCCTGGATTAGTTGTCATATACCAACCCCTCCCAAAAAGTACATAGTCTGCAGAGGCTTTGTGATTGAAGTACAATTTCACCTTAGCAAATGTGTTCTTGCACATCATTTCCAATGATATAGACAACAATTTATGTTTGGACAAAATGAATCAGCATCACATGTCATATTGTGGCTATTGATTACACTAACAGAAAACAGCATACCTCCTTCAGAATCACCACTGCCTCCACCAGATCCTGATTCAAGCTTCTGCACACAAGCTTCTAATCTTGCAATAAGACTTGCCAATTCACCAGTAGACGCCATTATATTTTATACACGAAAGCCTGCAGTGAGTCCTTAACAAATGCAAATACAAGAAGTTACAGTAAACCTCGGTTGATTCGGATGCGGTTAATCTGGATCTTCGCCAAAACCAGATAAAACTGGTGGTACAAATGATTTCTTACGTTTTTCTTTATAAAAATTTTCAGTTTATCTGGATTTTTTAATCCAGATCTTCGCCAATACTGGATAAAATCTGCTCTTTTCACATCTTGTTATCCGGATTCTTCAGTGAAGTAAATGCACTAATTGGTCTCTAGGAAAGATTCGGCAGCTTTCAGACCCAACACATGTGTGCTCACGATCAACAATGAACATCATGGATTATGATAACAGTGGCAACAACTGCAAACAACATTCGACTGATCGTAGAGACGATTATTGTGTCACACACGGGCATAGCATATCACGTTAAACATAACTTCTGAAGGCACGCCGCTGCACCAGGGTTTCATTCTGTTGATTAGTGTTGAGTTTGCGTGTGAAGTGTAGAGCATTATCCCTGAGCGTATTGTACTTGGTAAGATGTCTGGCGGGCATTACCTTCCAAATATAGTAACTGCTTCAGGACCAGTCACAAAAATCTCTGCATCAGTCCAAAATCTCACATTTTTGGCAGCCAAGTAATCTAAAATTATGAACTTACGATTGTTCATAACTGCCTGGATATGGCGATTACTAATCTGATGCACCATTGTAAATACATCAGCAAATTCGGTTTGCTTCTGCGAAAATCTGCTGTTGTGTCGTAAACGTGTTCACTTTAAAAGATTCTCTCTGATATCTCAGTACCGAAATGACGCCAGGCTAAAAACAACCATCTTCGGTTAATCCGGATCTTCACCTAAACTGGATAAAATTGTCGGTCAAATCGAATCCGGATTAACCGAGGTTTACTGATTGTATATTTCATGCTGTCATAATGAACTACTAGTACATCTGCCCTATTTAGAAGCATAACTACATGGAAAGTAGTTTATCAAACATCCTTACAACAAAACTAACATTTCTTGTATTGGTATCAGTACAGCTGAAGCCACCCACAGTCCAATATAATGGAATAAGCAGCGAACCTGAGTTTGCATAACTGGGGTTAAGTTAATAAATTAAAGTGTTTCATTATTGTACTTTTTTGCCCAGTGAGAGCATACATGTGCAGGGCTTGAAAAAATGTAAATTTCCCTGGAAGCTTGTTGAAACTTCCCGTGGGCCGCAAGTTGAAGACAATCGCTGTTTTATGATGTCATAAAAAGAATTTGTTTTCTTGAAAACGTTGCACTCAATAGCCTTAACTGTCACTGCGTTTACATAGATCAACCTGGATTGATTCAGCCAACTAGCATTGGTTCACATTCAAGGCGTAAACGGTTGCATTGCTGCAGTGTACCATGCTGCCGCTCAGTACGCAAAAACGAGATACCGAAGGGTTGCTAACTGCTGGAAGCGGCAAATCTTTGCCGCAAAGTGGATTCTCACCCCTAATCCTTGCTTAATGCACTTCTGAAATTTGTATTTTGTGGGCACTATTCAATTTACAAGGAATTTTTTAACTACATTAGAGTTTTAGATAATTTATTTAAGTAATATGGACTGCTTGCATGAAGCTTCGTAACAATCACCGGCATTTGGAAAACCATAACACGATTTCTAACAACCAACCAAATCGTAGTTGGTAGACCACCGAGAGACTTCTAGACATCAAACTAAAGATATCCTATGGATAATAAATTTTAATAATCTCTAACGCATGTGTTACAGCAAGATTGTACGTAACTCGCACAGCAGGGTCGAGCAATTCCTACTCTCAAGTAACGTAATCACGGCATGTCTGCGGGTCCTACACAGTATAAGCCAGTGGTTCTCAACCTTTTCACTGAAGGGAGCCAATCCAGATCTACAATTTTGTGAGAGAGTCGCACTAAAAAAATTTTAACGCAGTCAATTCACATGTTTTGTTTCATTGCAGAACGAAGTCTGTTACACAAAATATTAGAGGTTTTATTCATGGGCACAGCCAGGGTGCGCATGGGGCCATTCTCACCACTAACTTTTAGAACATACAGTCGTTTTGTGCTTTGAGAGGCGGTATCCCAAACAAAACAGTGTTAACAGTTTGGTTTGGCCCCCCCATTTTTTTGGTCGCCTCCAAATTTTTGGGCTGATTACGCTACTGAATTTATTGAAAGACTGCTGAGAACCACACAAAAGGTGCTTGGAAGCCGCATGCGACTTCCAAAAAAGTGGTTTTCATGTGCTAGTTGTGCAGCATTTGAAGTGATTGTGGCGTCGTTGTTTTTTTGATTTTATTAGAAATTTTTAATAAGAAAGAAAAATCCTTTTGGCCATAACTTCTCAACTGCTAAGACAAATCTGGAATGTGCCACTTTTTTGCAAAGTTTACAATGCCATAACACTCCAGGCGATTGAGCTAGAGTGTTATTCAAACCCTTTATGGATTCAGCAAGTCTTCCAGTGCAGACTGAAAAAAAAGTTTCTCGTTTTGGGTTTTCTGGGGGTGACATCACAATGAGGGCATGTTTTCATATTTTTGGCCGAGTTTACCTGTCCCTGGGTGCCAACCCATTGAGCCATTTTTTGGCTGAGGTTTTTTTGAAAACTGGCCTGTGATCTGTGTTTTTAGAGTCCTTGATTGACTTTCTAGTAAATCTAGAGCCAAAATTATGGCCCAAAAACCAGACTTTTGACAAAAATAAAGTTTCACAAAATGTATTATTAGCCATTTCAGACCAAATTTTGGCCAGCCATAAAACTTAGCAGCAGGTTAAGCTATGCAAACCCTCTAAAGACTTGTGAAGTCTTGTACATTAGAATGAAAACAAACATTTTAAGATTTCGGTTTGGGTTTTATGGTTAATGACATCAGGATTGGGGATGTTTTGCATTTTTAAAATTAACATCATTGCCGATTGAATGAGCCGATTTTGTGGCTCAAAGATTTTTTCGATTCTAGGCTAGAATACGAGTCTTTAGAGCCCTTATCAACTTTCTAGCATTTATGGTTCAAAAGTTGTGCTAAAAAAAAACAAATATCTTTGGAATTCCCTAGGGGATTTCTCTAATTAACACTTTGACGTCTGGTAGGTTTCGGGGATTTTCACGCCAAAACAACCAGATTGCACGTGGCTTTGCGCGAGCGTAACTCTAGTGATGAAAGCGGTAGAGAGCTGATCAAAGGCTCAAAAGACTCAGCAAGCCTTTTAGTCTACACTTAAAAAAATGGTTTGGTTAGGGGATGCGATTTTTTTATGAGTGATGTCATAAGTGGAGGACTTCTAGGCCACCTTGGCCCAAACCATTAGATGGGAGTATTTCGCTGAAGTTTTTGTTGGAAACTAGGCTACAATCCGAGTCTTTTGATACTTTGGATGACCTGCTGAGGTTTCGGGTTCAAAAGTTATGACCAAAAATCATAAAATTATTTGATTAATTAGTTAATTATTTAATTTGTTTATTTTAGATCATACCTTTTGAACCAGAAATGTTAGAAAGTCGATCAAAGGCTCAAAAGACTCAGTCTCGAGCCTAATTTCCAATGAAAACTTCAGTGAAATACTTTGGCCTAGCAGTTGGGCCCTAGGCAAGGTAACATGAGCCAAAATCACCCAAAAATTACTTCACTTATAACGTCACTCACAAACAAGCCGCACCCCCAACCAAAAAATTTTCTTTTAATGCAGACCAGAAGACTGGCCGATCCGTTTGAACCCTTGAACAGCTCTCTAGTGCTACCAGCGGAAAAGCTATGGCGTTGGTAAGGTAACCGAAAATTGCTGGTTTTAGGCCGAAATCCAGGTACAATATATTCGTAGACCGGCTCTCAAAGTGTTAATATTCTGTTATTTTTTCCATAACTTGTCAAACAGAAATGCTACGAAGTCAGTCAAATCCTCTAGACTCATATTATAGCCTAAAATCCAATATAACTTTGAGCCACGAAATTGGTTCCATTGTTGAACTCCCACAGGATGTTGACGCCATCACATGTTTTGACAAACTTGTCAAAACATCCTGTGGTTGTGAAAACATCAACAGAAAGCCCAATATCCTACACTCAATTTTTTTAATTCTAAACTACAAGACGTCCCCATCTATAGAGGGTTTGATCAGCTCTCTAGCTCAATCTGCTGGCGAGTGATGGCAATATATAATATGGGTGTAAAGTACCCAGGGTCAGCATTTGTGAGAGTACAATTTTTTTTACCAATTTTAAGTTTCTGATCCATGATTTTGGCTCCAGATATGCTAGAAAGTCAATCAAAAGCTCTGAAGACACAGATCACAGCTTGAAACTTGAGCCAAAAAAATGGCTCATTGTGTTGGGGCCCAGGGCCAGGTACAGATGGCCAAAATGTTACGAACACTTGCCCCCATTACGACGTCACCTACAGAGAATCACAAACCTAAAACGAAAGAGCTTTTTTCAATCTGAACTAGAAGACTTGCTGAATCTGTAGATGCTTTGAACAGCTCTCTAGCTCAATCGGCTGGCAAGTTATGGAGTTGCAAAAAGTTGCAAACTTGGGTCAAAAAAGCGGCCCGCCCAGGACTTAAAGGGTTCAACGAAAAAAACAAATTAATTGCCACTTAAAAATTTTCTCAGGGCCTAATGACCTCATGGGAACCACCCGTGATGCAAGGCTACCCCACAAAATTTGGAAACCCAAACTGCCCAGTTAAAAAAAATAAAATTAGAAGACTTTCCACATCTTTAGGATGGTTCAATTAGTTAGCAAGATATCAGTTGGCAAATTATGACAGAATATGTCTAAAGCACTTAGCAGCTTGCATGGGCATTAAAGCATGATATCTTGTATTGCAACTGCAACCTCTGGGTTGGCGTTGCGTTGAATGTGCAATTAACCACGAACGGGATGTACGCGAAGAATAACACCCATATATATGTGGCATGAACAAGCAATAATAAAGTGATATTGGTGAGTGACCTGTAACAATGCTTGCGAACCTGGCGAACAGTTGACTGTATTTCCTGATGGTAACAACAAGAGTGATCTCTATTGTTGCTTGCTACCACAGTGTAAAGCTTTGTGCACTTGCCGATTAGGTTTTTCGATCGCAACACTTCACACATAATGTCACAATAAATGACGAAGCAGACTTTTTTACTTACTGCAGGCTTGGATATGGTGTCAATTGACATATTTAACAATTTACACATTTTGAAGCATGATGAAGGTACAGACGACTTCGGCCAATTGCATACTGGTTAAATGCATAAACCACTTTATCGCATAGGATTCTAGAATCCCAAACCAAAGCCATTCACATGTGAAGAAAATAGTCCAGTTAATCGCCTACTGATTATTTGCATAAACCAGTTATTCGCATAGAAATGTACCATACATTTCTAAACTTACAACACTTANTCGCATAGTTAACTTCAAAGAGTGTAAAGNGCATTGCTTGGATAGTGTGAAAACCTGCGGTGCCATTAATCCNATTAAGCAACTGTTGCCGAAATGACTCCCTTCACCAACGTGCCAAAATCAACACAGCGTGTTCTACTTCCTGGCTTCAGCACATTGTATACCAGGCTGTCTGGTTGTGTCCTGTTGCTACGGGTGCAAAGCTTTGTCTCGAAAGCAGGACTTTTAAAGTTTATTTTATGGCATTAGATAAGGACCTGACGCATGGAACTATGCTTAACTCATTTGCACAAGATGTGTTAAATTCTTTATAGAATAGAAGATGGTGCGCCTGTAGGCTACTGTACACCAACTTGGAGTTTTAGTTTCATTTGACAACTTCTTTTCCAAAGCACTGCACACAGTGCACTTCACAGTTTAAAATGCGGACTTATGCAGTGTCTAACAGTTTCAAATGCGGAATTATGCCATGTGTTTCGCCGCGGACAATGTACTGTTTCAACTTTGTTACTTGCTTGGCTTCAGTCTGTTTTTTTCACATCAACAAGCTTCATTTGGTTAATGCCCCAACCAAATGATGCATTACAAATGCCATTGGGATTATAAAAGCTTCGTGACGCAACACGCTAACAAATCAGTTTAAGTCTTTACGTACAGAACCCAGCTGTATCAGAAGCAAGAAATTTTAGAACTTCTAGAAGCATTTCTACATCCCGCAGTTCTACAAATCTTCATACACGACAGCTGTGAGACATAAACATGTTCACAACAGCATTGCACAGTCTAAAGCAAGCAGAAAAATGGCCGCGAGTGTGGGAAACGTTCCACGATTGATACAGGCGATTATTATTTGATACACGCAGTGAGTACGTTTAAGACAACATGCAACATATGGGCCTGCAACAACTTTGAATTTACGTTTCAACTGATGACTGCTGGTTTGCTAAACACTGAAGGATTTCAGAATTTAAAATACTGTATTAGGTGCAAGGGACTCTTAGAACATCTAGAAGCACTTTTGTATCCCACAGCTCTAGAAATCTCCTTGTTCGGTGCCAAGCTATAACATACCAATGTGTCAGGTAGCAAGGATGTGGACAGAAGTCGAGTAGGGCTGTAAACTTGCAGATATTTGTTTGATACGGATAATTGCATATTCCGGTTAAGCGCATAGAAAAGCTTGGAAAAGTGGCTATGCGATTAACCGGATTCGTCTGTATTACTAAGTAGTCTATCACACAATCTAAAGCTGTTTGAAACAAAACACTGCACAAGAAACATGGTGCTAATAAATTTAGCATCCTACAATGCGGCACTATAGTAATGGCAAATATTTGTCATTAACATTAAACTAGTGCTAA
>JGI24021J15306_10009870_pt1 | contig 11816 bp, 3 predicted proteins | sample Ectturendosymbi1_FD_15306 | JGI IMG/M metagenome (IMG submission 15306)
ATAAATTCCGAAGACTTTGATATAAAATTTATCATCATAACCCCCTCGGAAAGTATTTTAATTTATAGTTGAATTATCACTAATTTTCAAAAACATGTTTGTTTTAAACAATTCGTGTGAGCTTGGTACAATATATTTGCATGTTTTTTTGCTTTGGATGTTGTGTTCAGAACTTGTTCTTTCATTTGGTTGCGTTTATTTTGTCGTAACAGGCCATTTTATGCCTTTTTGAGGTCTTTCAATTTTACGCCCGAATCTCGCTTCCACTGAAAAAAGTGCGACTGGAAAAGTCTTTGCCTAGGTCGTTCCCTGGGGCCGCCCGAAATGTCAACGAGTTACTTTGCAAGACAGCTCTAGAAGGGGGCAGTGGACTTGCCATACACAACACACCAGTGGTTTCGATTGCAACTGGTTGAAAGTAGTAACTGACGAGAAGGTCATTGTATTTCAGCATTTTTCGGTCTCAGCTACGCTGCCCGGTATATAGTCACTAGTGGCAATGACTTATTGTCATAGTGACTTTTAAAGGTATCCACAACTGTCGCGTCTCATACAAACAAAGCTCCTGTCCTTGTACCACGGGTTCAGGGTCAAACCATCAGCCATTTTTCTATCCCTCGTCAAGCCAACGGGCTCCATGACAGAGGGGAGACCAATGCTGGTCAATTGTGTTTGATGAAGTGGAATTCATTCTGAAGTTAAACTGATCTACAGATCAGGCCTGTACAACTCAGAAAGCTCTAAGGGGGAGATTATTGAATTGACATAAATTTGCTACAGCCTGCAAAGTTAAATTTCTTTGTGGTTTGGAAAAAATTATGGAATGACAATTAACTATCCCAAGTCAGGCTTTAGCAATATTTTCTGTGATTAGGAAGCTCTTCTTGCAGGCTGTATGTTGTGCAGGAAAGCTTTTCTTGCAGGCAGTGTGTTGTGCAGGCTTTTCAGGGTATGGCTGTCTATGGGTCATTCTAGTTTTAACTTGGGCTATGAAATAGGCATTTAATTGTTGTGTTTCAGTTTTCAAGTATCTTCTAACCCTACAATTTGAGCAGTGTTGTGTATATTGTAGTATTGGAAATTTGTAGCCTAACATGGCTATATTAGCACCGCTGTTGTTGTTTCTAAAAAGTGCCCCAACTCCTGGACTAGTTTCAAGCTTTCTTCTGAGTTTGGCATTTGTGTTTTTCCGCAAAGTCCGACCATTGTGCAGTTATTTGCCATCGAATGAAGAAAATGATGAATGCACTTTTGATTGGGTACCATATGTTAATAATACATTTTGTGTATAGATGTATGAAAGATATTTTTTGTCAATTTTATCGTTATTCAATAGAACCCTTAACAATCAATGCACATGAAAAAGTGTATTGAACAAAAACCACACACATTATCTCATGTCACCTGATGAATATCCACTGGTGCTATGAAAGATGTGAATCATTTAATGAAAAGCAGCCGATCAATCTAAATTACATTTTGAATTCCATATGCGAAAGACTGGTTTAATATCTCTATCAGCATTCAAAGATAAACACCCAGACCAGATCCCATACTAAATGCATGCACAAGATTTTTTCAAACATTTTTACTTTATCATAATGATTATGCCCTGAGAGTCATGTGTCAAATGTGGTTGTCATGGTAGAAGAAAATGTGTGATGCTGTTAGAATATGGCATTTGAAGTAGGTAGTTCAAGGTAGGTAAGAAGATCCAACTAAAATTTTTTTCTGAAATAACTGAAAAAACACAAATTTTATTTGCAAAATGATAGTGATGACTCAATAATGAGGGAGTAATCACGTTTTGTCATGTGTGGTTACTAGTAACCGTGTTATTCCTAGTGATCTTGTCATGTGTGGTTATTAGTTAACTTGTCATGTGTGTCATACCTGAAGAGGTTTGATTCATGCATGATCGCTCATTAATTACCAAATACAAAATCTACTCCATTGAAAAGCATTTTGTTTTTCATCTTTTTGCCATATTAATTGCATAATGTGGTACATAAGAATAAAAAGTCAATGTGAGAAAAGTCATAGCTCTGCTCTTTTTATCCAATATAGGTTGCTCAATGTTTGACAAAGTAATTGAAGTTGAAACCTTAAAGAAGCATTGTGTCAACATTTACGGCATGTATTTTGCTACAGTTTTTTATAAGCTTGACACCTTGAAATTTGTTTATACTAATCAAAATACAAAGGCAGAAATCTTAACGTGTCTGCTGCCAATGTACGAATATATTTGTCATACCTAAAAATCAGCCTAAATAAAGCCGTTTTGTCTTACCAACAACATAATTTGCCAGGTGATTGTGAGAGCTGTTCAAACCCTTAAAACACTCGGCAAATCCTTGAGTCTGCAATGAAAAAAATTTCTTGGTTTTGGGTTTCGGGTTCTTCATAAGTGAGTTAGGTTTTTGTCCATTTTGGCTCGTGTTACCTGGCCCAAGGTCCATCCGCTAGACCAGCTATGTCCAGCCCAAATGGCTTACTGAGCCAATAATTATGTCACTATCTTAACCAGGGCGGCACATTGAATGGCTTACGTTGATCTCAGCAAACTAAATTTAGCTAAAGCTAATGTCCAAAGCATTCAAATCCTAACTGCAATGGTAACAGACATGATGAAGTGGCACTGAGGACCACCTGCAACAAAAATGTCAAATTCAAGATTATCAAAATAAGGACAAGTTGGCAGAATGTAGGATACTTTTACTACACCGCAAACCTTAACTGGGCTGCACGAAACGTTTGACTGGGCTGCATGTGTGGACATAGCTGTGCTAGACAGACGTATTTCGCTCAAGTTTTCATTGGGAACTATGCTAGAATATGAGTCTTTTGAGCCTTTGATTGACTTTCTATCATTTGTAGTTAAGAAGTTATGATCTAAAAACAACAAATTATTATCTCATTAGTGCACTAGTTACTTATTTTGTGATTTTTTGTTNATAACTTTTGAACTCGAAACCTTAGCAAGTCATCCAAAGTATCAAAAGACTTGGATTTTAGCCTAGTTTCCAATNAAAGCTTTAAGTGAAATACTACCATCTAGCGGTTTGGGCCTAGGGCCAGATGAAGTGGGCCAAAAAGGCCTAAAATTACTCCACTTATGAAATCACTCACAAAAAATCCAAAACCACAATATTTTTTTTTCATTGCAAACTTGAAGAATTGCCGAGTCTTGGGGTTTCAACAGCTTTCCAGCACAATCACCTGTTGCCTGTCAAGTTATGCAGCTGATAAGACACCCGGAAACAGTTTGAAATATGCCAAATCATACTGGTTGTAAAGGTGATAATTATTAAATACATCTGGCTAATAAAGAAAATCATTGTGGCAACATTATGTAGTGTACAAAATATTTTTGTCCTTTGCACTAAGTCTAAGAGATATAGATAAATGTAATGTCAGTATGGTAAGTATTCCAAGCATTCTCTTTAAGCTTGTCATCTAATCATTAATATAAGCTTTGAAAGTTTTTGAAAAGCTGAAACATGCCATCAAAATTAGTGACCCAGATATTACACCAAAATAAATATGCTAGTCTGGGCTCTCTGCTGTGCTATATGTGCTGGTATATCTTTGTTTCACTACTGTAGATGAGAAACGTCTTTCAGGAAAAACAAAATATCTTACAACATTTTGGGAAACTTATTGTGGTATCTATTCATACCTTACTGAATTCTTAGTTTAAGATGCTATCATCTCATAAGATGTTATGTTATCAAAATCTTTCCTATTATTGGCATTTTCCAAACTTCACTTGTAACGCAATTTGAATTAGTTCTGGTACAGGTTATTTGATAGTTTTAATATTGTGTTGTTAACATTCCCCTAGCTCAATATGCCATAATTCAAGTGGGAAAAAACAAAGTATTATATTTTTTGTAACTTTTCTCAAGTAAATACTGCAGTTATTTCCATCAAAAGAAAATGCATTTTTTGCATGTGTCATACATGTGCATTAGGGTAGGCAGATTCTCAATCAATCTTTGAAATGGAAAAAAGGTGTTCTGAAAACCTGACAAATTATCAAAAAACAGCTTTGCAAATTTTTGAAGATTGTTGCATCTAACAATGGCTGGGCAACCAAGGGTCAGATGTCACCTGACCTCCGAAATCACTATACTGGCCATTAATCAAGAACTGCTTGTGCTAGAAAGCTCAAACTAGTCTCAAAATGTAGAGACGTTTCGTGTTTCCAAGTGTTCTAGGAGAAGTTTTTGGTCTATTTCAAACAGCACATTGGGCACAATTTTTTAGAAATGTGTTTTGGAGCATCTGAAAGGAAATATCATCACTCACTATATGTTGTTTTTGCACATGCATTCACCAATACAAAACCATTGTTAATGCAATAATTTTTATTTATTTTCAGAGGGAGACGGAGGTTTTCTTTTTTTTTCTGTGCATGATGATGCTGAAGAATAGATCTGCAGTGTCAGCAGAGCAGATGGTTACCACCACTTTGATGTATGCCAAAATTGTCAATATCATATTATTCTATCGTCTGAATATCAAGATTTCTTTCATATACTCTGCACTCTGCCTTGGTATGCAAAAGTTTTCTGTTTTTATGCTGTGGTAAAATACACAGTTAGGCTACTTGAATGTTTCTGTGGGCTGCTGACTCAGACAGACTATCTTAATTATTTGATTTTGTGGTGCATAATGTATTATTTTAGGTAATTTGTGGGAGGACTGTAATGCTGTCCAACAGTTTCAAATCAGTTCATCCCAAATTTTCTATTTCTGGTTCTTGTGAGAAGTTGTTGCGTTCGGAAATCCCGAGCGGCATGTGCGCAAAGCTTCGCACCGTGGCAGCAAGCAGTAATAGAGATCATGCGTCGCAATCTCTCTTATTATTGCTTGCTCGCCCCACGCGTATATGTTGTTATTCTTCGCGCACATCCCGTTCGTGGTGCATCACACAATCAACGCAACACCACCGGAGAGGTTGCAACAAAGCTTTCAGATGAACGTGTTTTGCACATTAGCACAGTGCCAGGCAGCGTGCTTGCAGCTGCATGCTATATATGGTCACTTACTTCATGTTTCTTAACATCTGAACCAACTTGTGTTTTTTTTGCTGTCCTGGAGCCTTGCGTTTATTTTATTCCCTTGGTATTAAATTTCTTGTTCCAATACACTGACAAACGTATTCATATTGCTCTTCTAAATGCGTAATGCTCCAACAGGTAATTAGATATTATAATATTAAATTAATTAAAAAATATTTTCATAAAGGCAAATGGTCTTGTAGAGACAACTTAGCAAGGATTTCACTTGATCGGCGTTAAAGCGTTGCAAAGCAATGTCTCAACGGGCGCAAATTTGCAAGACTTTCAAACTACGCGTTCAATTAACTCAATCAAGGATTTCGTAAGATGTGTGTTTGAAGTATGAACTACCATAATTGTACGGTAATGGTCTTTGCAGAAACACTGGCTCCACTTTTTTGCAATGATTAATACAGGCATGTAAAAGACAATCAGCAGTTATGATTGTAAACTGCCTTGTGTGGCGTGCACCTAAAGCTTCATAGAAAGTTTAGCAATGTGTGATGTAGACGTGTTTGTAAAATGTGTCAAAGCAAACTGAAAATGCCATGAAGTTTCAGCCTAAATACAGGTTATACAATGATTCTGCCAAATAGTCTTTGCTTAAACCATTCTGGAGACTTTGTCGTCTTTACATCTGCGGCCAAATATCAGCTCATTTTTAATCGATTTGGACATCCATCAGGTTTAATCGACTGCCACGAGAAACAACGATTCATACTTAAATATTAAACCAATGAAATGAAGTTTTTTACTTTCAGTATCCAACCACCAAACATCCCACATTTTTTATTAAACCTTTCCACATTACTTGCAGTCGTGCTCTGCAGTGCATCACATAGGATTCAAACCTTTGGATTGATTTTAATCACGCTGTAACCAAATGTAGTTGGGGACCCCGATATGATGCTGTTCTGTCGTTTTCTTAGAAAAGAACGTTGTTTTTATACATCCTGACATACGGCGGAATGTTCCAGGTTGTTAAGTCTAGGATTACACAGATTAGCGTCTTTTTTGTAAGTTGCATCTCATTTGAATGTCACGCGCAAGGATAAACATTTCTTCAACTTTACTCAAACGATTAAATTTTTTTTCTGGCTTAGTGTGATGTTGTTCTCAACTTGGCTGACTGTAGAAATGGATGTCTGTTCTTTTTGGGAGTGTAAAGTATATCCTTGCTTTATTCATCCTCCACCAGTACCGACAGGAATGTTTGCTTTGCGAAAGCAAATTAACAGTCATCTGATTGTTGAAATGGTACGCAAAGTGGGTCTGGTAAAGAGCGTTTTTTTGTTATGTTTTGTTTAAAGTTTGTGCTTTACCTCCTCCACTGTTTTGCTTTTGCAGTAAGATTGTGGCTTTATCCAGAAAACTTCACTGAAGGTCCAGGCGAAATAACGTTTTTTAGTGACAAAACGTTAAACGTAAGTGCGACATTTTATGCGGCATGAATTCTCTTAGCTTTAAAAAATATTCGTAGATGTTAAAGCTATTCTCAATATAGTCGGACTTTAGAAGTTGCAGTTGATATTCCAAGGATATTAAACAATGTTTTTGATTGAAAAATGCATCAAATACAACCTCAAGACAAATTTTTTGTTTCAGGATGCAAAACATTTACAGCTGACTTTTTTAACTTATGGTTTTTCATAGTGCTGCAATGCATTTTTAATCCATTTTCTATACTATAAACGTGCGCTCTCTTTTTTACTAAAAAATGCGTAAGAAAATCACGAGAAATGACTCTACCCCTTATTTATAGCGATATGCAGTGACCGTAATTTTGAATAGGCGGCTTATGCTACGTTAATGTGTTGATGAAAATTGAAGAGTACCAATAATTCTCACCATGCACTACTTTGCCAAAGTGATACATTTAAATGATTTCCGTGTTCGTCATGCGTTTTTTTTCTGCTGCTAAACCATTTGCGTTTATTGGGGGCCACTATCTGAGTTATTTAAAACACGTTTTCTGTAATGCGTGTAAACTTTAATAGTTGTCTTTAATGCCATTACTGTAGTGAAAAGACCAGCGGTGGGCATGTTATGAAGATTAATATCGTAGTAAGGTTTTAGTTTCGTTTGCGTGTTTTTCTTGAATGTGCAGTGGACGGTTCTGTCAAATCCAAACCAAGCTTCTTCTTAGCTACTTTGGCGATATAAGCGATTTGCTGTTGGCATAGCAACTACAAATATGTGAAACTGGGTTTCAATGCTCGGACGCAAATCTCGTTTTCCAAATGATAAGTAGTTATATATAGATAAATCCGTTCTAAAATTTAACTTCACCGAAACAACCCTTGAGAAATTAGAATGCGCATTCACATGTAAGTTTTTGGGATTGCCGACGTGAACGCCACGTAAAAATATGAAGATGGCCCCATTTCCGCCGAGCGGGTTCTTGTTTACTTCCGCTTTGACGCTGGTAGTTTCCCTTCAATCTGTAAGAAAGCATTGTGAAAAATGCCGTAAATTTTACAATGAAGTAGACGACGTGAATTGTACAAAGTGATGCTGTGAATTTTACGAAGTGATCTTGCAAGGTAGCACAATTCGTAAAGTATTATGCCCTTAGTTGCTACTTGTGAGAAATATTTCGTGTTTCGTTTGTGAAAATTTTCATGTTGTAAGAGAAGCGCTTTTATTGCGGACGTTATTTGTAACATCCAAAGCAGTTCTTTTAACGTCACATTTAGGAATGCCAACCCCTGCTGTGAAGATTTTAGCCCCCACTTGCAAGAAGGCAGTTCGATTCCACCTGATTTTTTTGATTTTCAACTACAGTAATTGTATTATTGTCGGCGTTTANCAAAAGTTTTAGCTGTTTGTCCGATTTCACTGCAGTTTAATTTGCACTTGGTGAATTTAGAGGAAATGCAATGTTCTTTGATAAACGCAATGTTTAGTACATTTCCTATCTGTGATGCTGTAGTCAGCCATCACCAAGAAAATTTTGCCATGTATATGCAATAATACAACGTTTTGCCGGAATCATTTTGTGAAGAATCATAATGCAACCACAACAAGCCCCACTAACGTGTAATTGAATGCTCCTTGACAAGTATACATCAAATATATATCCTAGATCAAAAATTAGTTCAGATATTTAATTGATGGCTGAGAGGTAGTGTTAGCACTGACCCTATTTCCAAAGTCTGCATCGAGAATTCAGTTATTCGATAAATATGTGCACGCACTGTAGAAAAGTGGGTTAGAAAGCGAAAGCTAGGATTTATGCGGGCCTGTATAATGTTTCCAGAAGTTGAATAATGTCATCACTAGTGAACAATCGTTTTTTCCCGTCATATCAATTTCTTGTTTATAATACAGTATTGCGTTCGTGTAAGACTTTATACCGAATTGGCTGTTCATTTAAGACCTCTACGCTATCCTGGCTAGTAATTTAAATACAAAAGACTTTTGCAAACATTTTGTCTCCCATTTTCGTTGGGAAACGAAAAATATCGTGATATTTATTAATCGAACTGATACCAAGTACGGCGATACCCCAACACAACTTCCTGGCTACATTTCAGGAAGCCCTTGCCGAAGAACCGCATGTGACCTGGGTGCTATTTTTTCACGCAACCTGGTCTCCACCGTGTAAAGCAGCTTCTCCAGTTTTTTCTGCGCTTTCGAGAAAATATGCAACAGATTATCTAAAGTTCGGAAAAATTGATGTTGGAAAATACCCGGAAGCCGCAAAGGAGTAAGTCGTTAATGCTCAATGACTCATGGGCTGAAGCGCTTTGTTTTTGTCAGTCGGCTGACCGCACTGTGTNGTGTAGGGCCGTCNAGGTAACATATGGCCCGTAGCTTTGGTTTNACACCGTGTTCTACTGCCCGCCGAAGCCTGGAGTACCCTTCTGTGTCGGAGTGACAGCGGTTTGTCGCTACTGAAGACGTTTNCACTTGTGTTTTGGTACGCCGAGAGCAAATGTGAGGACTAAAACCGTCGCAAACTAGTGCTTCTGCTTCAAACCCCAAGCGTGCAGCTGTGTATTTGAGTTTTGCAATCCATATAGCAGTAATAACGCCGTTAAACCGCTGTGCGGAGTGCAATGAAATACGGACAGGGTACATAACATGAGTTGGTTGTACTGCGGTACGCTAGATCAGGGATCGGCAACCTTTTTTAAACAGCGAACCGGTTTCAGCCTGGCATTGTTTTGCGGACCGGCCCTCAATAAAATAATGAATGTTTGGCACATGCAAATTTATTACAACTCATAAGTCATCACGACACTGATTCAGTGAGAAATCTGGGCTTGCTTTGCCGCAGTAAGATACTCCGACCTGTAGATATTATGGTAGTCAATGGCACNCGCAGTGTGTTCCTTATGTCAGTCGTTCCAGTCACTGTTGGACCAATTTNGCCTTGGTTCCGCACCGGGCCGCGGCCCGGTGTTTGCCNGCCCCTGCGCTAGATTACTGTTTTCACTGCAGTGTGTTATTCAATTTTAAATAATGTCAAAAAGGTGAGTTACAGGTCGAAGAAATTAAGTTGAAGCATGCATATAATTTGAATTAAATTGGGTGTTGTAGTAGGTAGCTGATCTGCTGAGTTGCGATAAAACCTGTTTTGTCTGACGTATGCCGAATGTTGGAGTGGTCTGTGCAAAGAAATGATTGGTCGCGCTTGCCCAATGCGTTTTTGTCTTTTATCATCCAAAGAAGCCGGGTTTTGTGAAAAGTAACGACTACTGTGCCTCGTAAGTGCTGAAGCAGGAAGCTGTTCTTTATTTGGCATTTGAAACTTAAAAAACTGTTAGATCGGAATGCAGTTTTTTAATGTCAAATGTGTCCGATACAGGCTTTTTGCGAACGGTACCCCACAATGGCACAACAACGAAGATTTGCGATTGCAAAAGCTTGCGAAATCATTTCACTTGCGTATTGCTGCGGTAATTGAATNTGTATGTTCGACTTTTTTCAATTTTGTCATATCTTCTCGGATCCCAGTTTGTTAACTCGAAGCTCCAATAANTTTCTATAATGGGAGAGCTTTACATGTCTTTCTTAAGTGACAGTTGAAGTTGAAAAACATGTTTGTATTTGGTGTGGTACGATACGATCTGCGTTGTGGTTTGATAGCGTTGCTGCTTCACTTTTTGTGTAAAAGAACACCACCAGGTAAGGACGCTCAAACTAGATTTCGCGTCTGGTTCGCAAGATTTGCAATAGTCTGGCAGGGAAGTTTGCAGCACAAAAATCCCGTCTCGCACTTACACGGGGATGCGTGCACGCCTAATCGGAACCGCTGGTTTGAAAAAAACATGCCGAAAGCACTTTTTAGGTTTACCAAATCGCCAACAGCAGGCAAGGAAGGAGCTCATCAACCAGACGAGACCCATTTGAAAAGAGACGTATTGTAACCAGTCTGACATGGTTTGCTTTAAATTCGCAGTACTTCGACGCGCTAAACACGTGAAAGACTTGGGTTAATGGTCTTTCGATAGATGCGTTTATTCCATAGGATGAAAAATGCTGTCACATAACCTTATTTACATTTTCTTCAGCTCTTTGTTGTTATTGTACAACGCGCCGTATCACGCCGTTAATGGACTTGCAAGTCATATTATAAGAGCCTATAAATAGCAGTGTGTACAAACTGCAGAAAGTATTGCTTTTACAGGTATGGTGTAAGTACTTCAACGATATCGAGACAACTGCCAACTGTCGTAGTTTTTGAAAAAGGCAAACCTTCCAATTGGCGTCCGATGATCGGACCAAAGAAGAAGTTTATCAAATACGTATTTTCTGAGGTGCGTCTGGCATTGACATAAAACTCCCTTCGGTGTGGCACGAGTGGTCTGCAGGCGCTCATCGCCTCTTGCTTGCACCGTGGGCCACGCGCCTACTTTCGCAGTGAATGCTGCACTGGTGGCGAGTGAATGGCAGCACCAAGCGTGTAAACCGTTCCCTTGCACCCACCCATCAGCGCCGAGCAGGAGCTGGACAGGTCGCAAGTCCCGTTTTTCCAGTCGTCTGTATGACCCGACCGGTAATCGCATTCAGTCTACTAGCATTGGTTGCGCGCGTTGAATCACATGCGCCACTTAGTTATGTTCTCGTAACGCAACACTAAAATTTTTGCGAGAAATGTACCTGGAAAATGAGACTATATGTCCAACTTTGCGGACAGGTAAAATTTAGGCTGCCATAATCGAGGCTAGGATCGCTGCATGAACATTGTTGCGAACTAAGATTTTTTTGGCGTTTATAGAGTGAATGTGAAAATGCACTGTTCGGTTTCGATGCCGGATGCAGTTCATACAAGATTTTTATTTATATTTGGANCAGTACTTCCCAAGATATATGTCAAAATAGCCAGATGGAGCCCACTTGCGGTGTGACTTACGTGAAGCGATTTTCGGCTTCTCGGAGAGTGAAGTCAATCTTGGAAAATGTACCTAACTCTGTAAATTTTAAGGTCGATCACCAGCTGGTAATCCACATTTTTGTAAATGTATTTACATATTCTTCAAATACACTTCCTTTACCTTGGTCAGTGAAATTTGTCCACTCGGCTTTATTATCTCTGGCATATTGCGCTGCAGCTTCGTGTTCTTAAGTTGGATTTATTTGAAAAAGACCATTTTTGTTCCCTTGCTTACGCGCTTTCTCCCTGATGCGATCCGGGAACTGTGTCGATGTCCTGACTTCCGATTTTTAAAAGTTTTACCCAAAATTTTGCTGATGTTACGGATCAGGCCCGAAACCAGGAGGAAAACGGACAATTGTGCCCCC
>JGI24021J15306_10009873_pt1 | contig 11815 bp, 3 predicted proteins | sample Ectturendosymbi1_FD_15306 | JGI IMG/M metagenome (IMG submission 15306)
TCGCACTGTGGCAGCAAGCAACAATAGAGTTCACATTGCCATGATCACTCTATTATTGCTTGTTCGCGCCACTTATATGTATGGTGTTGTTCCTTCATGCACATCCTGTTCGTGGTGACTCACACAATCAACGCAACACCACTGGAGAGGTTGCAACAACATTCCCTCCTTTTTACAACGAACCGCACCGATCGCACGTTCTTTGTGTGTAGACTGAACTCGGCACGACCTTTACATCCTGGTCACAGCACCATTTCGTTGTGATCGGACATCCCGAGCGGCATATGCGCAAAGCTTCGCACTGTGGCAGCAAGCAACAATAGAGTTCACATTGCCATGATCACTCTATTATTGCTTGTTCGCGCCACTTATATGTATGGTGTTGTTCCTTCACGTACATCCCGTTCGTGGTGTATCACACAACCAACGCAATACCACTGGAAAGGTTGCAACAAAAGAAAAAATCCAATACACATTTTTGATGTACTGTATCTCTCATTTGATGTTTTTTTCTGGTGGACATTTTCACTTCTTTGATGATTGAATGAACTGTTGCCTTTACAAAATCTAAGATAGGAGCTTGCATTTTTGAGTCATGATTTGTTTCACAAATTTTTAGGCAAAACTGAGAATTTGTTTTCATTTGATAACCACCAGCAAACCACAAGATAATTCTGAATGACTAAGTGCTGTAGAACTAACTCAGTAATGTGCTACATCAATGCACTTGTGAGCTGCTTCCTTGGCCTACCAGTACCATCACACAGCAAGAAATAGGCTTAAGCCTGTTTGCACTGCACATCTATATCAGTTTCAACCTTTTCTCCTGTTTTGGGCAAGCCACTGAAAACAAATACAAAAACGTTTTCGTGCTGAACTCTCCACTTAAATGAATAAACTTGCACTCAAAGGCTTGACTTGCCAGTTTATTTTTGGTGTACAGGGGTCATTTTCAGGAAACCTTTTAAGGGCTAACGCTTATTTTTGCATGTCATGTTTGACTCACCATTGCACTAACCTATGCAGTACCACATTATCCTATTACACAGTGTTTAGAGGGAGACTATAGTACTACTGCTACTAGTACTATAGTAGCAACCGTAAATAAATGCAGTTATCTCCTCCATGCAGAGTACTAGTGCACTGCACACTCTCAACTCTGGGCAACAGTTCAAGTTGCAAAATTTTATCACAATTTCCAAGCTGTACTGCAATCACTCTGCAAGCGAGAAATTCATCTAAAAATCGATCTAACACCTATCTCACAAGCTCTAGCACTTCACCCGACACAACGACCGCCGGTGTCACCTTGAGAATGGAAGCACGTGGGTACGCAAAGAGCGTGTGGATCAGCTGACGTGCTCGGCACGGCACACACGCAGGCGGGCGCGAGCCGTACGCGCGCACATGCCACGCGGCAAAGAAGAGGTGTGTAGCCGGAAAGGGGGCGTGGACTTTTCGCGAAGTTGCTGCGCTTGCCAAGCTAAGGCGACGTCACGCTGATTTCAGCGGTGAGCATGACGCTGACGTCACTGATAGTCGATATTGCTCGCTTATGAAGAGACTTTAAGGGCACTCAGCGCACTGTTACTTGCTCACCGAAAAACTGTTAATGATTTACATGCACGCCGGTACTATGCTGAAAGTTAACTAATTGACGGGACGCTAACCATGACGCCTTCGCAATGTTTTTAGCTTGTGGTTTAGTTTGAAGAGGCCACTGTGCTCAGTGCAAACACTTATAGCATTGGTCATACTGTACCGACAAAAGGCAAATCTAACTTCCTAAATCTTCCATTTAGCGATTTCTCCAAGTGACGGTTAAACTTGAGGAGTTTTAAGCAACTTCTCATGGGTGCAATGAAAGATGCAAAATGCTTACTTGATAGTAAGACAGTGGCTATTCTTAAGGAAAAACGCCGTGCTGTTTTGATGTGTTTCCTTTGGCCGCCGTTTGAAGAATGCATGTATATCTACACTGTGTTGCCTTGTATTGAAACAAAGCTTGAGAGCAATTTGGTTGACCGAAATTACGCGCAGATTTTCGAAAATTACCAATCAATGCCATGGTGTGTTTACTTCTAGCAAAAGCTGTGCAAAGCGGATGAAACGATTAATCGAAAACCAAGAGATTAAACTTGACTATTTCCTCTGAGAATGCTGTTGATTGAAATACAATGCTGCTGTCCATTTTCAGCTGCAAAGTTTGCCTTGATCATACAAAATGACATGAAAGTGTACCACTTTCCTCCCCCCATACAAAACAAGAGTGACTTGGAGCAGATACAGAACCGTTACCTTCCGTTTCAATAAAAACAAAGTTATCTGCACAAATCAAGTTGTAGCGCACGTCATGGGCGATAACGTGCCTTGACGTGCGTGCAATAAGATAAACTAGCATCTTGATGGCAAAGGAAGCAGAACACAAATTGTCGAGGTTAGCCCACTCATGAGGTACCGTTCACATCACAGTTGCATCACCCTACCATCGATGCGAGCACGAGGAGTGCTCGTGACGTCACGGCAAATGTGTCGCGTCACGATTAGCGAGAGCGCGTAGCGGCAAGGTCACCTTGACGCGGCAATGCAGTGGCCTAGGCGGGAGCTGCTTACAAGTCGAATCGCTTCATCTTGCTATTTGCTTGTGTTTAACAGCTAGCCTCCAACATTTCGCTAATTGTGCCAAGATTACATTGTCTCTCACCTGCGTCCAGCTAACGTTAACAGCTGTACAGTGCTACATACAAATAGCAGTTCAGCAGGTAAGCCGACCCTTCTCCATTTTTGACATTATGTTAGGGCACGTGCGAACGTCAGTTCAGTGGCAGTAACCATTTTTGAGAATGTGTTGTCTAACATTTGTGCGCTGTACCGTGCGCTAAATCTACACATATGTTTCAAAACCCTGTTGATCTGTATCGTCATTAAACACGTTCAAACAGAACTGTTTTGAAAACAGTTGGCGCCTCCTCCGCAATAGTGTTGTAACAAGTGTTACGGGTTAGCTAACATTAGTATTAACAATGTGTCTGTAACCCTATGGTTCTATCTTCAAGGCCGTTGCAAAAAGTGTCTGTAATTCTGTGATTCCGCCGGCTCTAATGCCTTGTACTACGTTCTGTTTTGACTGTTTTTATCGACCTGCGTTCTGCAGAGTGTGTGTGTTCATACCATGGACTTCGTGTCTGGCCATAAACAAATAAACTAAATTAAAATAAAATTTCGTTTTTCGCTGGTCGCAGGGAATCACGCGGCATGTGCCACTGGGCTGCTGAAAGCTTTTTTTAAGTCTCACAGTGCTGAGGAATTGATGTGATTAACTCAATTCTGCAAACATATCTTACTAAACAGCAGTTGTAATCAGTGAAGCCTTTCTATATGTTTGTATGCAGCGGCAACTAAACAAATGCCAACTACACACAATGCACATAATTTGCCGGCTGGTGTATTTGCAAGCCACTTAGAGATGTCTTCATACGCAAATGCAATCGCAATTTTGTTGGTCTCGACCAATATTGTGTTTAATCAATATTAAAATTTAGCTGTTATCTGAAAGATTGAAAAAAGTAATCTTAAGGGCCTAAAAATTACCGCAACTATGCAAAAAAGCTCAATCTTGCCACTTTGTTTCATGGGGAAAAGGTACTTCGGGGTCATTACAACAGCATCTGTATCAGGCAAACGTGTTGCTTCGTTGTTTAAAGTAAACTGATAGGCGCGAATAGTTGCACAATTGTACAACCATGCAAAAAATTAACAATGGCAAAGCTTCAAAGGGCTAGTCTCCAAAGGTGATGAGATAAAATATGTCCTTTCCAGAGTTTTTTTCAAAACCAAACCAACACAAAAACTAGTAAATACGCCACGCTGTTTACAGAGCATGCTTGTAAAACATTTGAGCCAAACGTACTCAGCCCGGCTATACAGGCAAGTCAATTCGAAAGCAAGCTACTGCAAGGAAACTCGTATACTTAATTCGTTAACAGAATGGACATTTTCAGCAGCAATTTATCTGCTAAGATGGGCAAATCTTCAGTTTCTAGGTCTAAAAAAGTTAATATTATGCAAATATATTTTCGCCCTTATCGTCAATAAACTAATAATAACAAAGTTTTTTTCAGACAAGAATCTTCGTTGAACAATGTGTAAGTTGCTTGCAAACAGCCTAAATAGTTGAGTTTTCTGCTACAGACAAACAATAAATTTTTTTGCTTCCGGGCAGGACTATTGCAAACCAATCAAGTTTGGGTGTTCGTAGCGCTTATAACCATGCAACTTTTCAGCTCGACCAATGAGTTCAGGTCCAAAAGACGACAGCATATGATAAACTTTCAGACCGAAATGCCTGCGGTCACGGTGCTCAAACAGAAATCACAAGGAAAATATTTACCACGCCATGCCAAACCATACCAGTAAAGCCAGGCATGACACAGCTAAACATGGTTTGGCATTGAGGTCTGTGGTGTGCTATCTCGTGAGGATAAACAACTAAACCTACTTGGCTGATGTTAAGCCTACCGAAACACCATCTTGACTTTCACACTTATTCTGTGGTAGTTGCAGAAAGGATATCTAGGCTATCTACGTTCATCACTGATTGACAAACTGATGAAACCTCGCTGACGACCCGTGCTGAAAGGATTTATAGTTGTCATACAATGTCGAAAAAAAACTTGCATCTAGCAGTTAGCTAAACTTACCTCAAAACAAATCACCGATGAATGCAAACATCACATTACACAACCTGTACATCTGATACACACGTATCTATCTCCTCTCAACTTTCTAAACATGAACAACCGGTACAACTCTACAGTTTTCTTTTCCATTCCGCTTTGAGCTGCGTATCTCTTTCGCAGCTAACCCATCTGCGCCAAGACACATTCAATGGTCTCTGCCATGCCATGAATTGTTACGCAATAGATGATAACTGCTGGGAAAGTTACGAAAAGACTAGAAAGACATCCTTCCAACACCGACTCTGCAAAAAGCGGCCAAACCGGACCTTTTGCTGACGGGTTTGTGGGCTAACCCCTAAGGAAAATTCACTCCCCCTTTTAAATGACAATATGTAAGCTAATTAACTGTTATAAATCTAATAAGATTTTATAAATTTGCTGTTAATTTTTGGGGACGGGTTTGGGCAATAAGACTGATTTTTTTCAAATTTGGAGTTGACTTTGCTGCCCATTTATGTGCCAACCAAGCCACCATCTTTCCACTTCAAATTAATCCCGGGTTCGTGTAGATCGGGTGTAGCCAGCATGGTTTTAGGTGAGAATCCATAGCTTACAGTAGCTTCTTTAGGGCGACAGCTACACCCACAAATGTTTTATGTAATTCACATATTGTTTTACTTTTATTAACTTACTTCCGACTGCTGAAGACACAGGCTAGTCTGTAATTTCTAACTGTCGCACAGNAACCGAATTGAATACAGTCAGAGGCGGAGTCACAATATTGCAGACTTTTTGCCTTATCAAGTCNTTCAACACACAGCTATGCCAGAAAATGTTGGCTCACCCGCATNGACCGGTTGGTTATTTGGCCACACCACGACTAGGATTGAAAATACACGTTTGTTCGTCTCTCTCAGGCACAATGCCTGCACAACAGATCCAAGGCAAACTAACAGGGATGATAACATAAGTCCAGGCTGATCAACAAACCGCCGCCCAGGCGAAGAAGCTCGCAAGGTTATTCATTGCCATTCACTAGAGAGAAGGGATGGCGCTAATCAATGCTTATCTGCCGGCGCTATTCAGTGCTTTTAGTATCCAATGAACGTTTCAGCAATCTCACGTTATGACGCATAAAAGTCCAGACAAGTTACAGTTAAGTTGAACTGGGTGGAAATCTGCTGGTCTCTCTCTCTCCCTGTCTGATTTCTTGAATTGGCTGAAACAACACCGCATCCTGCCCTTATAAGTCTGTCCCCAACTGCAACAAGTACAGTGCTTGAAACCATTGTACTTGGTCTGAATACCATTTTATTAAACCAGAAGAGGAGCTCAAGCCCCAGACTCATGCAAAAGGTATAATATGCAAGTGGCCGAGTTTTCGTTTTGATTTGGCAGTCCGTGGCTATTCAGAGATTGATAGCGGTCCTCCAGTTTCCATTCGTGTTTCCAGTGATTCACAAATGTAACTTGTTTGTTTTATCGAGTCGTATATGTGCAATTAGGGCAAACTAACAAACTCTGCTTGTTGCGTCACAACGAGGAAAGCCACAGTACCGCCACTCGACCAAAAGCTTCCTGTGACGTTACTGTTTCCTCACTTATATAACAAAATGTCTTCTTACGTAACTCAGCTAGCGCGTCATCTTGTGGTCACGCGCCACTCCACATGGCTGTTGGTTGGTTCGACAACGACAGGTAGGAGTCGATGCCGTCGAGACGTTACTTAACCCTCTTTGGCGTCCAGCTCTTTGCAATAACAAGGAATGGCGCTCTACGTGTCTCCGCTCATTCAACCTTGGATAAGTTCTGTCCAGTATGGTCCTACTCAACGATATTTGCAGGTGGTACCTGGTACGTGTTTCGCTTTTAGCATTTTCCTCTTCATTTAACAGTTCGGTTGCGACGAGTATCAGAGGCTCTTTGTTTTTTGCTTATTTACTGTTACTTTCCATAGACTTGCACAGTTTTTCCAATCCTTTCCAATAGATTTCATGTACCAGCTTTGGTTCATTGTTATTTGACATTTTTAGCTTATTGGTGGGGAAGCGCCCACAACTGGTAATAATGAATACTAGATTGCTAACTGTTATACTTTCGTAAAGTTAATAGCAAAACTGAAACAGTTGACAGCATCCAACGTCGAAAACGTTTTGCAGAAATGATATAATAGGTTATTAGTTGTTGTTGTTGAAAAATAGCAACGTGTAGATGTGTTCCGTCACATCAAACTATATGTAAATTTGCCTCCAAACATTTGATGGCATGCCAGTTGTTCAAAACGCCAGCAGTTCCTCTGGTTTCTTTTAACCTAAAGGCGCTTGAGCTGGCACCTAGTTTCCTTGAGATAAAGTCCGCGGCATGCTTTGATTTGCGGATCTTTTGATGTTATGAAGTGACAATATGGGGAAATATAATCAAATATAACTAAACGCCAGAGACGCTGTGAAGCTAAGCACCACGCACATTGGCAATTTAGTTTTCGTTTTACCGATTATGGCAGATTAAAAGCGATGCCATTGAGTGATGTTTAGGACTCAACTCTTCATTTAAATTTGGAAAGGGCCTTTATTTCAATAATGATTGTGGCTTTCCAGGTTTTAAATAGATCGTTTACAAAAATTTCCAAATTATACCTCAAAACCTTTTGCATTTTACTCTTGCAAAACAAAACTAACGCAGGAATTTCGCTCATTGCAAAGTATTTCCGGTAGATACATATTAGTACAGACGGTAACTTGTCCAAGTCAGGAAAAGTTTCTTCAATTCTAAAAATTAGCAAAAAAATATATATAATTCATCAATTCATCGGTTTTTACAAGTAAAGAATAATAACACAGTTGTGACAGATAAGTGTAAAGCTTATTGATTACCACATAAACGTTCGCAACACAACCAAACTTCTAGTCTCAACGTTTTGGATTTATGTTCCTGTGTGAAAAATTTTTCTTTCATCTGATATCATATACTTTCTTTAAAAAGTTGCAATATCTTTGGAATAAGAGTTGCACGCAATACAGTGTTTGCTGCAGCGGTTTTTGTTCTATTGTTTTTAATTCCACGGAAATACTGAAAAGTACAAAAAAACACAGTTTTTAATGGAAGTGTTCGAGGTATTTTCTTTAGCACTTACATTGTTTTTAGCAAAGTTTCATGAAAGGGCGTGTGCAAGTAAGGCTTCGGCAAGTGATGGGCCCGTCAAAGGTTCACTAAGCCAGTTGTGAACGGTATGCCTCGAGAGAGCCATTTACCGGTGAACCGATCACTTAATTGATTCCAAAAGACGTCGGGATAAGAATAATAAATTTTCGATAGAAAACAAAAAAGCAAACGTTCCCGTTTGTCTTCACTCATTACAGTTGCATCTATTTACGGAAAATAAACAGATGCAGCGCTTTCTATGTAGATCTAAGCTCTTTAGAATTTAACCAAGAAGTTAACATCTTTGTTGTTTCATCCAGAACAAACTGGTATAAAGTAGTTTTCTGCTTGCTGCACAAAAATGTTTTTTATCCGTTAGATGAGGTGTTAACACTATATGTTTGTCCAAAACACCTTTACGCACGCGTTTACACAGCAGAAACAGATTTGGAAAGAGCGTAGTGTTAGCGACTGGCCTGCATCCCCGTAGACTTTCACCTTGTTCTAATAATTTCCTTACGAAACAGGACAAGCAAGTAATCTCCACAAGGGATGTAAGCAAGAAATCGATCAGTAAAATTTTTTAATAGGAAACAGTTAACGAAGATTCTTTCCTTGATAAATCAAATTTCAGTTTAGTCAAATCAATTTTCCAATGGTCACTTTCAAAAATTTCAGTAAGAAAACTTTGCAAGAGCCGTCATTCGCTATGGCGCGATTGACCTTCATGTAAATGTAGCAGTGACGCTACATTGACATGTAAGATGTAGATATTATCAAGAAGATGTAAGGTCACCAGTCGAAGAAATAATCTTATTCCTATATTGAGGAAATGTTGGACTTGAGATCCCAAAATCTAAGCATAAGCTCGGATAATAAATTGCTTGCATTTTAACGTATGCGATTCTGCATACGAAGAACTTTTCATTTATTACTGGATTAGTGTCACTACTGTTCTTTTCATGATCCTTCGAACTGCGACCTAACTAACCAACACTGGCGTTTCTGATTGATCGCATTTTTGAAGTATTGTACTTTGTTTGCAGAGTTGGTCATTTAAGAGCCCGCCGCCTTTTTTCAATCAGGTGGTTACTCTCAAACGATTCTGTGCGTCCCGCCCTTCAGTGAACAGTTGCCTTTATGTGGCGTTACACGAGGTTTTCGGAGCACATTACTTCATCTATTGCCCTCATTTTCCAATAACTTCTTTTGTTTTTTCACTTTACAGACTTGTGGAACTAGTTTCATAAAATCTTAGAAATGATACAGCAACTTGCTTTAAAAATCCGTTTCTGACAAGATCATTTACTCATTCTACAACTTATATTACTTGTTTACCAGTTCGTACAACTTCGTTCTCTAGCACTATTTCACTTTTTCAATCCGTTAAGCTTCGCCAGTATCAGTTTTTTTTGAGGATAATATTAGGTACCCGGTATGGGCCTGCAAGGACCCGATTTCTCTGATTCTAGGGATCCGATTTTCTTTGATTCTAGGGACTCGGGTGATAATTTTCTCTGATTCTAGGGACTCCATTTTCAATTCTAGGGACCCGAATCGGGTCCCTAAAGCACCTTGAAAACACCCTGGCCGGCATATATCCCATTTTGCTTTCGCTAGATGACGGCCGCGTTTTGTTTTTGTCACATATGTTAGAGGGCGAGATAAATGTTACTGTGGCTGTTTGCAGTTTGAGCCACGGGAGAACGAATTGATTTTGAAAGTCTTTGTGACACAGTCAGGGGCAGATTCAGGGGGGGTCGATTGCCCCCCCCCCTTAAACCCTACGAAAGTAACTTTTTTCACCATGATTTTTTGCAATTCGGAAAACAGCATTAGAGACTTGATTACCAAATACCTGTATATAACTGAAATCGCCTCCCCCTAGCCTTACTGGTTGGATCCGCCGATGGACACAGTGTCTTGACGAAAATGCACTGAATCTGAACAGTTTTCACTTTATTTAAAGCATACCTGTAAAGTCTGCCTGCTTCATGCACCCAAACCTATTGCTTTTAAACGTCTTCGAAACCTTAAGAGAAAAATCTGTTTGTGGCCTGTGGTACCATACTTAATGTTGTGGCAGTTATGCCCAGATTTTCTAAATTCATCTCTCTTTTTCCAGCCTGTGAATATGATTGAAGAAATGCAAACTAAACACTAGGCCAGTGGTTCCCAACCGGTGGGTCGCGACCCCAAAGTGGGTCGCAACCCCAAAGTGGGTCGCGGAGGAGTGGCTGTGGGTTCGCGAACAGCTGCCTCAGTAGTTTGCTGAAGTCTCGAATATTTAGATCTTCGTATATCAACATTTTGTGCTACATTATCAAAACCGAAACATGGGCAGATCTTTGTGAGGTTCACATTATCATCACTGTAATTCCTATTTGATTTCTCCATACAGTTTCAATCAACTTGATTGTAGAGTAGAGTTCTGCGCGGGCTGGGTTAACCCGCGCAAGTTGTAGGTACCCGCATTTGCGGGGCGGGCGCGGGATGAGAAATTCTTTGCGCGGTAACTGAATGTTGAGCCAAAGCACATGAACTTAACCAGCTCAAAAATAGCAAAACACGTGGATGTACTAAAGTGGTTTGCCAGCATTACGCTTAGGATAGTACGCCTACAGTAATTTTTATGATGTAACAACCCACTGTTGCGAAACATTAACTCAAACACTTGCCATGTGGTGAGCAAGTACCATCTCCATTTTCCAATGGTACCGTCGTGCTTGGTGAGGAATAATTCAGTCTATAGCAGCCTTTCTAAATGAACAAGACAGAATTTAACGCACAGCTGGTGACAACCCGACTGAAACGTGGTTTTTATCACCTCAAATCTGTTGACTGCGTAGATCAGATGTGTGGAAAAGTTTTGGTTTTGTTGCCAATGAAAAATATATCGGCTGCTTGATTTTGCTGCTTGCTGGACTTGTCTTCAGCCGATATAAGTTTTTAGTAGGTTTTCTGACAGGTGCGTGTTTGGGTCAGAAAAAGTTCGGGAGGGGCGCGGGTGCGGGTCAAGACCGTTGCCAGGATTTCGCAGCAAGCGGCCAAAACCACAAGGTGGACCACATTTTTTAAATAAAATATTGGATGTACGCAGAAACCGGAAGTCAAACATGAAATGGAGGACACATATTTTAAAAGGGGGGGCGGGGCGGGCACCACTGGCCTCCCCGCTGGCGACGACCCTGGTGTGTGTAAGAAGTGTACGGGGCGGGAGCGGGCAAGAATTCTCAAACTCCTGCAGGAGCGGACAAAAAGTTTACACCCTCACAGGACTCTGTTGCAGAAAGACAGCAGCACTAGACAAATCAAGTGATGCTGAATTTATGTCAGCCTCGTAAACATTTGTTCTGCTGTGAATACTTTCCAGTTGAAATTTCAATTAAGCTCAACCGATATTTTTATCATTGCAGTTCTATTCATTATTTTCTATTCCTTGTGGTTCAAAGTCGTGATTCCAGAACAAAGTAGCGTATAGTTGACAGATGGTGGGCCCTTGCCAGTAGACCCAACAAGTGTTAGGGATGTGGATAAAAGTTCAAAGTAACTTTTTAACATAGTGCATTTTGCGGTTCAAACAAATGGTTGCATCCTAAAGAAAATAATGCTCTTGCATTTCCTGCAATGGAAACTCGTCGCAACGATCTTGTATTCACCATTTGAATGAAATAGTTATGTTATTCACGATTGAGTGTATTTGCAACAGCGAAATGATTCCTAAACACGTGACTTGTTCTCTGGGAAATCCCTGACACTGTCTTGGTGCGTTATGCAGCAATCATGGCCACACCAACTATGCTCCCTTTTCGTTGTCTGCTTCCATTCGTTTCCACCTGCCTCTGTGAGCATGCAGGGTTGGATATTAGGGAAGGTGAACGAGAAACAGTCACTTCGCGTCCCCATTTTTTCAGAGATTACGCGGGTACCCTTTGAGAGTTTCGCACTTAGTTTTTGCCTGGCTTTTTCCAGTCATCGACCGAATTTATTTTGAA
>JGI24021J15306_10009877_pt1 | contig 11813 bp, 8 predicted proteins | sample Ectturendosymbi1_FD_15306 | JGI IMG/M metagenome (IMG submission 15306)
ATGCGAAAACACTTAATCTCCTTGTGAAGGTAATAAAGTTTTTGTAAAATATCAAGCTCAAGGGGGGTTTTTTAACCCCAACCCCAACCCCCTTGCGTACGCCCTTGATAGCACCCATATGTTTACAATTGTGTACAACACGGTTCGAGTCACGCTGGCCGCCTCTAACGACACAAAATTCTTACCTACTCACACAAGGAGTTGGGCGTGTACATTGCGCTACGGCCAGCATGCGGTGTGCAGAATGTCACGTATGCACTTTCATACACTCGTTACCAAAAATGGCTGGCAGTGGTTCTCAAAGTGGGCGGTACCGCCCCCTTGGAGGCGGTGAGAAACTCTAGGGGGGCGGTAAAGCAGAAGTGGGCGGTTGGGGGGCGATAGGAGACCCAGTTAATAATTAAATTTCTATTGTCTTACTAATTTGAGCGACCAAATGTCATAAAAAACAGTATGATCAACAAACATGTATGTATGTAATTTGTAAACAAAAACTTAGCGTTTTCCTAAATTAAGTTTTATAGTGAAACACACGAAAAAATTGAGTTGACATGTGTGCTGGGCATGGTAGATTAAGGGGACAATAGAAATTTGTTTGTCAGAAAAGAGGGCGCTAGCCAACAAAGATTGGGAAACACTGGTTTATAAGAAAAATTTGTCTAGTCATGGGCATACATTGAGAAACTAGATATTGCATATATTTGGCAGACATTTTTGAAAAATTGAATAACATAAATCGGAAGCTACATGGAAAGATCACAAACATCATCCAGCTTTGCGACAGCCTGCAGGCATTTTATTCTAAGTTGTAAAACTGGCGTTGTGAAGTAATGCAAAGAAATATCGCTATTTTTGAGATATTGTCAAGTGTTGAAGAGATAACTTAATTTCAAGGGATTGAAGGTGCTCTATTGTAGATTTCTTCAAGATAACTTGAAGAAATCTACAATAGAGCACCTTCAATCCCTTGAAATTAAGTCCCAACGATATTTCTCTGATCTCAAGGAGGAAGAAGCTGCATTTGTATGAAATCCATTCTCTACCTCTGTTCATAGCTAATATTCCCGCTGAATTACAGGACAAATTGGTGATCTTTGGAATGATCCATCAGCACGTGATATTTTGCATGAAATGTCGCTTCGGTTCTGGCGTGCTGGACGTGCATCGTATCAACATCTCTCTGTGCTGGCTTTTCGGATATTGCTCCCATCTGACACTACATACCTATGCGAGAGTGGTTTTTCACCTCTTGTTCGCACCAAAACGAAGGCACGAAATCGAAGGAGAGTCGAGGATGATATGAGATTAGCACGGTCAAACAATCAAGCACTAATTTAGATGATGGCCATACGGCTGCAAAGCCAATCGTCGCATTGAAAAAGTTTGTGAAATGCAATTGCTATTTGAAATTAAGATGTCATGAAATGCATTTTTGTGGTAANTTGTTGCATTTTTCTGGAAATGNATTTTACGCTAATCATAATGGTTGTGATGTCATATGCACGAAAATACCAAAGGCGTTCACGAATCTAAAAATGTTAAGAAACATTGGCTTAGCCGTATGAAGCTTCAATTTCGACAAGGCACAGGGTATGGCAGATGAAAAGGTGAAATGTCTTTGACTGATTGTGAGCTTAATTTATTTTTGAACATCTTTGGCGATTACGTACAGTATTGTATATGCAATATACGAACAAATTGTGAATTTCAATGAATTCAAGTCTTATGCAAACACTTTTGGTGTCTGGTTAGGTGTATCCCCGGCATCTCCCGTGTCCCCGACTCGCTGAGACGGTAGACCAGCAAACACCTGGAAATTGTCGGTTATTTTCTGACATCGCCTTTATATTAAGTGGTGTAGCCAATTTTTTGGTTATTCCAATCTGATTTTTTTAATTTATCAAAAATTTATGCGAATGACTACATATAAGAGTATCGCAGATTCCCAGTTTTATATTAAATCAAATTGCTTCGTTTTTCTGCAAACTTCTTGTTTTTTTTCTGCGTCAAGTTAATAAAACATTTCACATTTCAAAACGAAAACCCAGAGATTGAGACTAACATCCTGTCAGACCGCTATGATGCCTGCGTTCTTCGTAAGCTAGACCAAGATTCGAAGCTTCATCACTGAGTTCATCAACGCTGACACCAACATAGTAAACTGCAACGAGTTTTTTTAATGTCTAACCTACCTTGTCTTTGCCAACGACTTCACGATATGTGCGAAATCCTCCGTTCCTTTGTTTTTTGTATTGTATCTTGAAACTGGTCGCGTAATTGTGAAGGTAGAAAGGGAACCCACCGACAAACCCTTGAGTCCCAATTGCAGTGATCCTCATGTGTGGGTCCAAATCAATCTACAGAACGTAAGTGTTGATTGACAAAAAACACAACCGCTGGTTATGACCACCAGTTCACCAAATTTCCAATTTGGTCTTTGCAAAATGGGTGTTCAATGAACCCACCTCTTGGGTGACCCCAACCCGCGGATATGACGCCACACCGTGGGTGTGACTCTACCCCATGGGTTTGACCCCACCCCGTGAACTGTGACTTTACTTGAAAACAACAAACCTACAAGCTAAGAATTTATTGAAACACAACAATGCGTCCGCTTATTCCAAGAACACAAGACAAATAATGTCCGCCGAAAAACGTCGTATGGAAGCCTATGCGATAGGTGACAATCTAATAATCTGTTAATCATAGTTTATTGTTTGCCGATCTTTCAAAAGGTCTGTTCTGTACAAAGGTTGTTTTTTTCATCAAGGCATTTAGTAAAATTGAATTTCTCTACAGTTCAACTTGGATATATTTAAGTTGAAACCCTCAATGTGCTGGCACGAATATAAATTGTCTGAACACCATGGCGATTGAAAAACGTGTTAGTTACCTGCCACACCCATCATAATCTTAAAGATACACAAAAAATGTTATATCAAAAATTTCTTGTTAGTTTTATTTTATAATTGATTGAGAAACAAACTGCGCTCCGTTGACGCTTTCGGTTCCTGTCAAACAACTCTTTTATTAAAAAGGTAGAAAATTAAAGTTTTGAGAGTAGAAATGGCGTAAAGCAGCCTTTGGTGAAATAGAAAAAATCCATTGTTAAAAGTAGAAAGACAAGTTATAAAAAATCTTGTTCTGTCTCCTACCACAAGACGAAAAAGAATTCGGATTTGATAACTTATCGGACGCTGCAGCTCGCAGACCCGCCTCTATTTATATTCTTATTCTATTGCTATCATGTCTTCGTTCGATTTCTAAGGAATGTTGAAACTTTGCATGTCACAGATTTTGCGGAGTTTTTTCCTTTTCTTTTATAATTCACGAAGTTGGTTATATTTCGTTAAGTTGGTTATGGTCCTGCGCACTGGCAACTATTCGCATGTACTATTTTCGTTGGTTGAGGAGCGCACAATATGCTACTAACTTTTGATGCACGTTCATTTCCAGTCCTTCAAAATCCTAATCACGTTTTATTAAAACAGAAAATGAATGAACACCACAATTGTAAAAACGAACAAAGACTAACTTGTAAGTACTGTTCACCATCTTTAATCTTTGTCATCCACGCGCTGGCGCCATTGAGTCTTGCCTTCTCCGGTGCATACCTACCGGACTGCTGAGAGGTAGCAGAAAACGCAGAATCACGAATTTGTCCGTTCTCAATTCCTATAGCTCTTCGGCATTCTATGGACATAATCAAATTGCTTAGCAGATTTACGTAACGCAAATGGACAAATCGTTGAGAAGAGCGGTTTTGCACAGGATTTGAAACGTCGCGCCAGCCGCTTTGAAAGCCACAACTCCATGCATTTGCAGATGAAGATGTGGCTCAAAAGTGTTCAAGATTTTCAAACGAAAACATTTTCAGATGAGATAGTGAGTGCCCATTGATTCATTCATTGATTTAAATACGGGTCCTGAAGCACACTTTAAAATACTGTTTATCTTCAGTGTTATATTTGAACAGAGGTGGAGTGTTTTTCAGGCAGATTCGGAAACACCGCATGAATCAGCATAAAAGGCACGACTGTTGCAAACTTTAATCTATTTTCGACAGTAACTTGACACATTTGAATTATTTAAATGCAAGAAATACCTTGGCCGGACAGAATGATATGTTGTTGTTCTCTTATAGTAGTACTTGGATGGCGTTTGATTGTCAAGGGAGTGGTAGTAGTTGATCTCACCAACTTGGTGCGCGTCGATTGCTGTCTAGAATGAAACTCTACTTTAGGTAATTGCAACATAATAATTCGTCTAAAAACATTTCAAAAAGTGAAAATCTTAAACAGCAAATATCGTTCGTATTCCAAGAAAAAAAAGAAAAAAACAAACCAACAAGGAAAATAGCAAAAAAAACTTCCAAGAAGTGAATTTATTTAATTGAATCGCTAAATACGCAAGAAAACTGCTGACGTTTACCTCATTGGGGTTGGATGATATTTTCAAGCACCATAATAAACATGTTTTCCTTGCAGGAGCCAAGCAACGGCTACGACAAAGACGCGTTTTTAATCATCTCTTTTGCAAAATATGTTTGCATGAAAAGATTTTGCATGTTACTGTCGCTGACTGTTATACGGCAAGATAGATACGTGTGTTGATTGAAAGTAGCCACCAGCTGAAAGACATGGTACTGTTTAGAAGTTTGGAAAAACGACGAAACACTTTTACGAATCTTTACGACACCTGAAAAAAGCTGTGACACACTTTGTACTACTTTTCCGATAAGAGCATTCAAAAATCAGCGAAAAAGAATCGCTTAAAAGGAGACAGAGTCGGCAAAGACTTGATATTTTGATTCAAAGACGCACTTTCTCATCACGATATCAAAGTAAAAAATACACCTTTCTTAAAATTTTTCCCTATACGTAGAAAAAAGTTGAAAAAAATTTTTCACCCAATTATGAGGCATTTGAAACGTTTCGTGAACGTTCAGTAAAACCTCCGACGTGTCGGTCATGCTGGGCTATGCAGCAACCCTTTGTGTTTTCACGCTAAACATATTTTAAATAAACAGCCATGCGTTTTCATCTTAGTTTTACACGCAAGTAATTCCAAACCATTATACCATACAATCATGGCTCCGTTTGACGAAAACATTTGTGTCGTGTCGCACGCACGCAAACTTTTTCGCTTGTTTCTTCCTAAATCGCTTTTAAGCTGTTTGCTTAGATATATTTATAATCAAAAATTTCCCTGTTGCTTGCGTGTATCTTGATGTCAGAGAGTTAATTATTGTAATGTCTGTTCGCATTGCCTAAAAATATCTTTGCAATTTTGATTATCATGTAACGTCCACCATCAACGCCAAACAATTGGCTCAGACGTATGGTTAATTTTCATTGCCTTGTACTAATAAACTGACCAAAATAGCAACGTAGACAGTGGAAAACCGAACCAAAACTTCTTTACTTCACGACATGCTTTGCTTGTACGTTGTTAAATGCCACAGTACAATATCAACCAGGAAAGCATAATTTTTCTGAAACAAAATATTAGCTTCATGATTCCATTTATTTGTATTGTTTTATATAACTAGCTCGTTAAATTCGACTTCCCAAAAAACGCATTTCAAGTAAGTTCAAAACATTCCTTTGAACATGACAAATGACATGACACCAACGGTGACAAATAAAGACTGTGTCCACCAAAATGTGACAAGAAAGGTGACCCACAGGTTGGCTATATCATTTCCCCGCCTTCCAGCTCTGCTCAAGAAAAAAGATTAGATACGGAGAGAATGATTAACTACAAAAAGGCCCATCACAGCTGGACAAAAACTAAACAGTTACAAGTGCCTTGTTTTAAACAATACAAAAACAAACCGAAGGTTCGCCAGAGCATCACAAGCACTGCGCACTTTGTGGTTGCCGTGGAAAACGCAGCATATCTTTGGCCGCAACTGTTTCACAGATCCAGGCAAAAATAAAACTTTCCTGCTCAACATTACCTGAAATGTGCAAACTATGGTGATTATGTGGCGAAGTGTGTGATTTGAAATCAACAGTGTCTTGGTCAAACAGCAAACACATTTTCAGCGAGATTTACAGCGCGCACCGATGTATTGCAACAAACCAGACAAGTGATGTCAGTGGTCGATCGGTCAAATCGTGGCACCACGCAGTGTTTCATGGCATTTTAAATTAACCCCCTGTGTACGACCCTTACACTGCTACTTTTGTAGAACAACCCACTTGTGACTCTCTGGATGCCTGTGAAGATAAATTACTTAACAACCTAAACGCACAATTTAACATTCGAAGCATGATCCTCCCTTGTGTGAAGTAATTCCTTTCCCCTTATTTATAACTAACTAGACGGAACAGAAGTGAAGGGCTTGAATCCATCCGCAAATTTTTTAATAGGGAATTGTTTCACGTAACACTACGCTTGTTCAGTCCAACAATCTTATTCAAGTAGGACTGACGATGCGTAGTAATACGTGAAATCAGTTTCCTATTTTTAAAAAATTTGCTGATTGATTCAAACTTTTCACCTGTGTGGGAACTTGTTACTTGAATACAGATACGTGCAGGTTTGAATCACCGTAAAAAGATGAAAGCAGAGCTAAGTCGACTGATTCCTCGAAAACTTACAGAAAATCTAGACCTTTTTGCTGGTCTCTTTTTCTGTCAATTTTTGATGTTCACATATATCCAACATACTTTTCCCAGTTTTTTTTTGCCCAATTGTATAAACCCCTTTCTTATCACATCTCTAGTTTTTATTTACCAATTTTTGCGCCTCTGTTTTCAGCGTTTACCATTCAAAGGCCCGCCCTAAAGCACACCTTCAACGTTACGACGTCTAAACCGACTTGTCAAAATACATCCCACTGCACACAATGGTTGAGTCACCGCCGGATTGCGTTTGCAGTCAGATTTGTACAAATGGCGTATTTTCCAGTTACCACTAGCTGCAGCTTGTATTCTGATTTACTCATTTTATTTTAGAGTTTTATTGCTTTCTGTGCTCGTTCTTTAGTTCTTCAACACTTTACCTGTAAGTTTTTACTTGCAGGTTTCAGGACTGAGGATGCGTAGAGAGTTGCGTGAAATCGATTTCCCATTAAAAAAATGCGGACTGATTCGACTGTGTCAACTTTGCGAAGACTAATTACCCAAATACAGTAAGTTCAATTTATTCCATACGTAAAAATTAAGGAAAAGTGTAGCAAAACAGCAGGAACTCAAAACCTTTTTTTCTACTTTTGACACATATCTTGGTAGAAGGTAAAATGCTTGGAGTTATTCTGCTACCTTGTAGGATGAACAGTTGCACGAGGACGCTGTATCGTGGGTATCACAATTCTCGCTCGATTTTCCACGCCGCCAGGTTCACCGCCTGATAAAACTTGCCTCACCCGGTCTGCAACAAAAACAGAAAACGCATCATTTACAAGTTTCGCCACGCCACCCCACTTCAAACTTTTAACATTTCCTGCTGCAGCACATTTGGAAACCAGATCCAGATCAAGCAGCACATCGCACCATCAAGCAACGTCATGCCAAAGGAACGAGTTTACAAAATTCCTACTAAAGCATTTTTGTGCAAGGAGTTTGAGATGTGAAGAGCTAATATTGCGTATTCTGCTTGACAGCGAAAAAAACGAATAAAATTTTGCAAGACATGCTAATATATTGTGATGCAGACTTCGGGAATCTAATGAGAGTAAATGTATTAGTTTTGACCACCATGTATGACGACAAAACAGAGTCAAAGGGCCCTGAAACAGCAATTTTTGAAACAACGTTGCTTACATATCTTTTAGCAACTCAACCATGTGAGGAACTTTTTGGCAAGTTCTTCTAACGCGATCCAATTTTTTTGAAAAACTTATCTGACGGTAGGCAGATGAATTAAAAAAGGGATAGCAAAGATTTGGGCGTGTTAAGTAGAAGACAGATGTGCGTTTTTGCTTTTATAAGACACAGTTCAAACAAACGCTTACCTCTTGTGGTGCCATAGAAGTCATAGTTTCTGTTCGGTCGAGTATGCACTCTGGCTCGCTCGTCAAAGGCTTCGGTGCCTTGCGAGCGACCAAAGCAAGCATGTGTCCTTTTGTTAAAGTCGAAGGAGAGACAGCGACCTCTCATGGAGAGACATCTGGCCGCACATTCGTCAGGGGTGGCGCGAGTAAGTTTAAACAAACTTGTCGACCAGAGCGTGTGACCACGACGAACGGAAAACCAACGAGAATCAGCTGGAAAACACACAGTTTATTTCATGTTTCTTCGCTCAAGTAGAAAATCAAACGTTTTTTGTCGAACTTTAAACATGCTGCATCAGCTATGGAGGAATGCTTTGTTTGGTGTGAAAATACAAGCTGAAATTGCAAACGTTTTGTTTTCGCGCTCGCCTTAACCTTTTGATAGATCTCCATTGTCATTAAAACCCCGGGACAGTTGTTCTGAAAGTTTTCTATTGAAATACATTCATGCTTTCATTGCGCCAAGTAAGACAAAAGCAGCCTCTGAAACAAACGCTAGGCATCAAATCTGAACAAAAACAGGAGCACGTACATATACTCACGTGTCACGCGTCTTCTCTGGGCACTCGACCCATCACACGTGCAAATCAGCGCAATCAACAAAGTGATCAGCTTATGTTTCATCGCTGCACAGTTAGCTTACGTCTGCCACAAAAATTTTTGATTTACTTGCAGGCTGAATATTTTTGTCCGGTCAGTAACCAGTACACTGGCATGCCTGCAACAGTAGCACTGTAGCTGCTAAACCACATCTTAGTCGCTGAAAGGCTCAGACAGACTCAGACTGTGGTTTTGTTTCATCAAAAATTCTGGTTTTTACGAAATATGATTTTTACCAAAACAGCTGTGGTTTAACCAACAAAGCTCTCTTTCTTCTGTTGGCAATAAATTAAAAACTGGTATAACCAGGGACGGAATAAGGGAGCGCGGGCCCCTAGGCCATCTTAGTTTTTGGGCCTCCAAGCAAGTGGCACCAATTGACCGTTTGTCTGAAAAGCGTGAAAGTATGCTCCTTTTATGTTTAGCTCCTCCTCAAAAATCTATCTTTTGTGGTGCTAACTTTGGTTCTACGATTGCTAAGATCTTCAAAAGAAATTAAAGCCTTTGCTGCTTTCTTCTCAAGAACAAATGGCAATGTGATCTTTTCTTGGAATGTATAGCTCTTTCGTGTAGTTCGATTCTTCTCTTCATTAAATTTCCGTGATATCTAGCATTTTTTGTAGGTTTCTTTTTCGGATATATACATCTCCATGTGTGACTATGTTGCCGCCCTCGAAAATATCGTCTAGTTGTCGATTTGATTAGCTGTACGTAAAATCCTTTGTACAGCAAACACATATTTTATGCACCAAACAAGCACAATCCATTCAGTGGACACAGGGTTTATTTATGCCGTTTTTATGTGGTCATTTTCCAAGCAATACAAAATATAGTGATTTAATCCTCTATGCTATAGGCTGATGGTAACCAGCATGAAGGCAAGTTTTGCACATCAAAGTATTGCCGCAACACCCTCAGCTAACCATAAGAAGTAAGCCCAATGTAGACACGTTTATCCAAGTAAAACTCACGAGAGGAGAAACTGTTCTATCTGATTTAACTAACATGAACAGCAGAGCTTCAACAAGCAATATCTGTTTATCTGTTTGCGGGCAATTTAGTTGGCAACATCCAAACGTAGCATCCAATGCTGACAATATTGGTTTTCATTGGAGTTCTGCAGTGTCTGGCGGTTTAGCGTTGTTGCGAGATTTTTGTCAGTGGTAGATTGAACATCACGTAAGTACTTTTCTTTCTTTTTCATTCTTTTCTTGTAACCATAGGCGTATCTATGGGTGGGCAAGGTGGCAATGCCCCCCAAATTTTGAAAGCATATCCTGTCATTTTGTGCTTTGGCAGGCAGTGTCCCGAAAGAAAAACTGTTGCTCGCTTAAATCCGAAGTACATGCCCCCAAAAAATTTTGGGCTTGGCTACGTTGCTGCCTGTAACCATTTTCATGGAGACGGCCTGCATCTCTCTCGCGCCCAGCCATGTTCCTCAGTTCCAAGCCTTTCACACAGCACTTTCTTAATTGATGTTCAATCTTCCACTGACAAAAGGCTCGCAACAACGCAAGACCGCGAGACAGTGGCGCACACAGAGAATTTTAATGGGGGGATTCATTCAGTGGCATATGGTGGTCATTTGTATTTGGTGTGCGCTGTTTGTAACGTCACAATTTTACGTCATATTCATGTTTCCCAACCAACGTTTTGGCGTAGTTTGTTGACATAATATGCCTATTCGTCTACACGCACTCCCTTTAATTTATGTGTCATTGAACTGGATATAAACTATCAACGCTCCAGGTTAGGATATCGGAGGAAAAAACACTCAACGCTACGAAGCAGCAGTTCATAACTGCAAAAATATCAGGCTGCGCGTTAAAACAAGGGAGTAAAACACATTCATCACTGCGTCAGAGCAATTTATGACTGCAAAATGAGGTTGCGCCAATGTCTTGTCGAATACGAGCAGTGGAGCACAGAAAGTGTGCTGCTGGACTGTCTGACGCAAACCCCGGTTTGCAAGATCGAATCTTGCTAAACTGCACAAGAATTGAGATTGCGCATAAAATGCGCAAGAAAACTTTCGAATTTTTGTTATGTATAGAACACCAGCAAACTTTTAGTTTTGCTTTTTCCCTGCTGAGGCATCATCAAATGCCTGAATGCTTCTATCTTGACAACTGCTGTTTTTGAGTTCGTGCAACAGTTCTACCATGCTACAGAAATTGGCAATGCAGCCAATGAGGTAAGCACTTGCGCTACTCAGACATAGCAGAAAAAACGAAGGCAATTGTTTCCGATAAAGTGAACTATCGCTGAACACAATCTTAAACATGCGTATTGGACGAAAGGTCTGCAAAAAGTGGTGAGGTGGTTTCTAGATGCAGACGATATCCCAGATTCTCACCAAAACCTAATTATTACTTTTTGGCCCATTTACAATGTTTCTTGAAATTTGCATGCAAATTCATTCCGTGGTATTTGCCGACAAATTAACAAGCAAAAAGTGTGCGAAAACAATCTCCTTTGCCCAGGCCATGAAGTTTTCGTAAAATGTCAAGCTCAAAGGGGTCTTTAACCCCAACCACCCTCTTGCGTACGCCCTTGCCGCCAGAAACTGCAGAACTCCGATGAAAAGCAGTATTCTCATTGTTAAATTGCGTAGCAAACAATATTTTCTTGTTGTTACTGTATAAGAGTCCAGACGTTTGCATTTTCGCTCGTTTCAAAGCAAATTATGAAGTTGTGCCTCTGCGCAGTTTCGCAAATTTTAAGTTGATAATAAGTAGTCATAGGAAGGAATTGTGCGGGGACCCAAAAGCACGGGGCCCTAGGCCATGGCCTATGCGTAAATCCGTCACTGGGTATAACCTCAAAACCACCACGAAAAGGCTGCAAAGCTCATCCTGCAGAAAAAAGTATTAAAGTCTGCTGCGTGTATGTTTCGAATTGCGACAAGCTAATAATTTCCAATGACTGTAGCCTAACCTCAAAGTCTCCAGACACACAAAAAACAGAATACGACAAGAGAAAAATGAACAATGCAAAAACATCCGTGATGAACTTTTGGCGGCAATGACCCCTGAGTCACAAAAACTAATAAAAGGAGCAATGGAAAAAGGGGCATCTTCTTGGCTGTCAGCCTTGCCAATCAAAGCGAGTGGATATGCACTGAATAAACAAGAATTCACAGATGCAATCTGCATGAGATATGGATGGAAGGTGAAAGGCATACCCACTCACTGTGCTTGTGGAGAGACAA
>JGI24021J15306_10009879_pt1 | contig 11811 bp, 7 predicted proteins | sample Ectturendosymbi1_FD_15306 | JGI IMG/M metagenome (IMG submission 15306)
CCCCAAAACTACTTCACTTATGACGTCAGTCACAAAAAATCCGCAACCCCCAACCAAAAAATTTTTTTTAAGTGCAATCTACTGGACTGGACAATCCATTTCAACCATTGAACAGCTCTCTAGCGCATCGGCGGAGGAGCTAGGGCATTGGTAAGGCAACCGAAAACTGCTGTTTTTTGGCCGAAATTGAAGTATGAATATATCATACGCCGGCTCTCAAAGTGTTAACACATTGAGAGCCGGGGTACGATATATTCGTACTTTGAAATCGGCCTAAAACCAGCAGTTGTCAGTTGCCTTACCAATGCCCTAGCTCCTCTGCTGATTGCGCTAGAGAGCTGTTCAAGGGCTCAAACGAATTGGCCAGTCTTCCAGTCTGCACTTTAAAAAAATTTTCAGGTTGGGGTTGCGGATTTTTTTGGAAGTTTTCATTGGGGGTTGCGTCTCTAGCGCAATCAGCAGAGGATGGTGTTGGTAAGGCAACCAAAAACTGCTGGTTTTAGGCCGATTTCAATGTACGAATATATCGTACCCTGGCTCTCAAAGTGTTAAACACTAATTCCAAATTTTGCTCTTGTATGGTAACACTTTGATGACCGGTCTACGAATCTATCGTACCTGGATTTCGGCCTAATACCAGCAGTTTTCGGTTGCTTTACTAACGCCATCCTCTGCTGATTACGCTAGAGAGCTGTTCAAGGGCTTAAATGGATTGGCCATTCATCTAATCTGTACTCGAAAAAAATTTTTTTTGGTTGGGGGTTGCAGATTTTTTGTGAGTGACGCCAAAAGTGAAGTAGTTTTGAGGCCATTTTGGCTCATGTTACCTGAGTATTTCGCTGAAGTTTTCATTGGAAACTAGGCTTTTGTCCAAGTCTTTTAAACTATTGATCGACTTTCTAGCATTTCATATTCAAAAGTTATGATCTGAAATAAACAAATTAATTAATTATCTGATTAGGTAATTAGTCAAATATTTTTATTACTTTAGATCATAACTTTTGAACCTGAAACCTGAGCAGTTCATCCAAAATATCAAGACTTGGATTGTAGCCTAGGTTCCAATAAAAAGACTTGGATTGTAGCCTAGTTTCCAATAAAAACTTCATCGAAATACTACCACCTAACGGTTTGGGCCCAGGGCCAGCTGAAGTGGGCCAAGGTGGCCTAAAAGTTCTCCACTTATAATGTCACTCACAAAAAATCCGCACCCCCAACCAAAAAATTTTTTTCGAGTGCAGACTAGAAGACTAGCTGAGTCTCTTGAGCCTTTGATCAGCTCTCTACCACTTTCGGCGCCCGAGTTACGCACGCGCAAAGCCACGTGCAATCAGGTTGCTTTAGCGTGAGAATCCTCGATTCATACTGGACGTCAAAGTGTTAAGCCACTCATTCTCATTCATTTCAGTCATAAAAGGTTTCTAAATTCATGCTGAGTAGCTCACATGTCGGAAAGCAACTGTATGTTATGTTAAGGTTTCCATGTGATCATCAATTAAACCACTTGGCCATTTTTTAGTTTCATGGCATCAACTTCATTGTCCAACAGTCCAAACATAGCAAAGTGCTGGTTTCTTACTCTTTTCTTCCATGAAGACAACTTCTTATTGAAGGTGGTCAACTTCTCTGTAGCCTTGATGTCAAATTCATTTTCCCGTCAAGAGATTTTGAGGAGAGATTGAGGTCATTCAATCATATTGTCTTAATGAGTGGTTTTAAAACTTTATGCTTTTTCCATTTCATGTAGGAGTAGCAGATGTTTTCTGTTGCCTGATCCTCTGACACACAGACTTTTTGACTAACTTCTACATGTTTGCAATGGCTGTTTTAACAAAGTCAAGAGTTCTGAAAGAGTAATACAAGTACAGCTATGCTTCTTAGGTTATATAACTGTTGTTAAGACGTTTGCTGCTGGTGTACAAATATATTGTACCTAAAAATCATGCATTGAGCTGCTAATTTCGCACCACTTAATAACTCCCTAACTTGCCAGTCGATTGTGCTAGAGAGCTGTTCAAACCCTCAAAAGACTCGGCAAGTTTTCGAGTCTTCACAGAAAACAAATTTTTGGTTTCGGATTTTGTATCTATGAAATATGTGAGATTTTATTCATAGTAGTGAGATACTGAAATGTACATTTCTTATTTTATGACAGTATTCTTTAAGATAGTTTGGTGAGGTTGAGTTGTTTAAGGTTGTATTATGTGAGTCCTGTGGGAATCACATCTAAGGTAAACATATCAATTTGACAATTATATAAAAAAATTGCATGGAAAAAAGACCCAAAAGCTATTGCTTCAGTATTTGCCATGCTCTTCACCAATTTTAATGTTTTTCATTTCATGTTTTCTATGTACCTGTTAATCGTGTCTTAATATATTTTCCTTAACCTGATCCGAATTTTACTTTTTTGACTTCAAAGAATTTTTGCAAAGCACTTGCTTCTGTTTTCATTTCCTTTGTGTATTTTACTTCGACTGAAAACATGTTAAGGATCAAATGAGATATCTCTGAACATGTGCCATTCTGCCTTGTGTCTCTTTAAATTTTGTTTGATATGGTTTCATGTTCATTAATACTTGCACCATTTATCTTTTTTTGTGTTATACCAACGAAATTCGTTCCAGAAGTACTGGGAATGATTTGTTGAACATAAGAAGTGAGATTTTTGAAGACTTGTGTTACTGAAATGATGTGATTGCTTGCTAGCATTTGTCCAATTTTGCTAGTAATCACTGTGTAATCAGTAAAATATCATAATGATATAAATGAAAACAAGTGCATGTACTGTGTTGATCAACAGAGTATGGGGAAGTTTTGCTCCATTTTGTTCTTGCTCCCCAACTATCTGCTCCATGTAAAATTTGCTGCTTTTTGAACTACCTTTTTGGTGAACCAGAAGCTGGCATTTCCAATGTTTTGAACAGTGGAATTATAACGGGGAATGTGCAGTACCATTCTTACTGCATGCGTATCATTCTTTCATATGCTAACATTGTTCTAATATATTTTATGGTTGATCTGTGTTGCAGGAAATCATCACTGGTGGAAAGAAAAAAGCCAGAAATGGTGCACTAGCTCATTTGTCTGCCATTTCAGTGACACGATCTAACTCACTAAGGAAAGAAAGTCCTCCAGAAATCAGACGACTTAATTTAAACCAGAGGTGGGTTTCTGCATTCCAAGTAATGACATTATTGTGCAGTTGTTCCTGTCGTATTATTCGATTGTCAATCCTTTATTGCTCTTGATTTAATTAACCAAATATGCAATACTGTTTCTTGTTTTTTGATAATGAGAAAGCTTGTTCGAAAGTGACTTCTTGACCATCGTGACCTGCACACATGTTTTTGAGCTATCGTTTCATCAAGTGCCTTGGTTATTGTCTGGTACAGGGGTTCCCAACCTTTCTCTGACCATGCACCCATTCAGCATTTCGAAAGATAAGCATGTACCCCTTCAGTATTTCGACAGATGAACATGTACCCCTAAAATTTCTTATGACGATATATTTTATCATGATTAATCACAGATATATTTAAAAATAAGGACATAATGGCTTTTTAAAATAATGTTTGCTGATATATATATAAATTTTTGGAAATAAAAGATACGTAAATATATTTCCCTTGTATTGCTAACCTTAAATGTACCCCTTCGGATAAGCAAATATACCCATAGGGGTACATGTACCCCAGGTTGGAACCTTTGGTCTAGTACCGTCTAAATTCTCAACTTGGTTACATTTTGTATGTAACTGCTGCATTTACTTCTATACAGAATACCTGATCCACTGCGGGAAGATGGAACTGGATCGTCTGGTGGCTCTGAAGCTGACTCCAGCAAAAGTCGATCTCATCGCCGTGACAGCTATAACAGAGATAGTGGTCGGTATCACAGTGAAGAGAGAGAAAAAAATCGCCACCGAGATTCGTACACAAGTGACCGAAGATACTCAGACAGAAGTCGACATGATGACGACAGACGATCGTCCAAGCTGCGGCATGATGAAGATGCTCGTCACCAAAAAAGTCAAGACAATTCTAAGTATGTGGAGAAGTACAGGCGGCCATCCCGAGACCGCGATGGATCTGGTAGATACCGTGACACGGCTAGATATCCTGATGATCATAAGCATCGGTATCCAAACGATGCTGATGTTCGTGATTCTTCCTCTCGTTCACCGAGAGACAGTCGCTCATCTACTATGAGGAGCAATCATTTTGTTCACGGCCAAGACGTGAGGAATGCTGAACGTCGTCATCCTGAGGACTATCATCGCAGGAGAGATTATGAAAACGAAGCGCATGTCAGATCAGAACGCTCGAAAACTCTTCCAGACAATTCGCGTCACAGACAAAGAGATTATTACTACACAAAAGATAAGCATGCCTCAGGTCACGGATCTAAGCAGTCAAATCGGCATGCGGGTTATAACTCAGATGTTGCCGATGGCCAATCTCATTCCTATGAAAATGTACCCAGACATGCCACTGAACATAAGTATGAAAACGTTCAGAAGCCGAGAGCATTGACTGAGCCCCCGTATCAGAATATCCCGAGCTCTTTGGACAATGCTCAGTCACAAGAGAAAGTAATCTTGAAAGACCAAAAACTGAACAGCGCACTTACTGGTAAGCAATGCGGCTGGGAGTACTGGTTGCTGATGTGCATCTAGTAGTGTAGATGTAGCCAAAGGGCTGCGCACAGAACCCATGAACTTCATCCCGTCTATTCGTCTTTTACTGTTTGCCTGTGATTAACCAGATTTCTTGCCTTGTTTTCAAAAGTCTTCATTTGTTGTAGAAGACCTGTAAGTTTCAAAAACGTTTTTCTAACTAGTTGTTTTTACAAAAGTTGGTTTCAGTGTTTTTTTCTGAAGGAACTGCGCTGCTATCGCAGAAAGCCCAATCCTACATTTTTTAGTGTCAACCACTAACTATGATAGTTGTCAGTTCAATTTCTCCAGTGATGTGCATGTAGTTACAGATTGCACCAGTATTCGAAATGTCGTAATCATACTAAAATGCAACATTTGAATAATGCACACTTCAAACAAACCGCAAGCTACGGAACTCTCCTGCAGGGGCTGATTTGCTTCATATTGGTGTGTTACCACATCGCGTTAGACCAGGGGTGCAAAAATGCGGAACTTGGAGTGCTCGAACGTTTTTTTTACATTTTATACTTTATGCATGTGTGTGTGCTAAAAATTTACTGCGCGCCACTGACATTCACAGAAAATTTTGCACCTCTTCGTTAGACCATTAATTTACCAAACAGAGAATCTTTATTTTTTAGTTTCACGGTTGGAAATGCAAGTGATTTTAAATTTTCTGATCAAGCATAACTGTGTAGAACAGGCCGTTCCAAATAGGGTAATTAGTCCACTGTCAAGAGAATGTCTATTCCTTCATGACTTTATTGTCAATGTTTTGTAAAAATGGAAACTTTCGTATAGGTGGATCAAATGACAAAACTTCACACCTTCGTAAACCAAAAATCCCCATTAGCTCAGGCAGTCTTCCGTCCAAGCACAGTGCTCAGCTCAGAAGTGCACCTGACGTCAGCAGGCGGCCATCGGACGATAGGTCAGATGAACGTGCGTCAGAGCGACCGTACCAGCAATCTGGAAGACAAGTTAGTTATGATGTGCTTTTTTCGTGTGTGAATTCATAATTCTGGTTAGAAAAGTTACCCATCTGATTATCTTGTGTGTCTTAAAAGTGTTCATTTATAAGTGGTACATTGTCACGTTGCTAGGTCGTTTTCGTACCAATCGTAACTAATGAAAAGTAGATCCTAGTATGTCCACTCTCAAATTTTGGTGCTCTGGCAGAACAATACCAAGCTTCAGAATGATGTACGGCGTTTTTGATGATACACCATATCAGTTGGTGACCCATCACTTGACATTGTTTAGAAGCTGGGCTGTCTTTTTTCATGATGGCTCCGTACGACCACTGCAAACGACCCCCAGTGATATTCATTCATTTTCACACCAGCTTTTCTCTGGGGAGGTTAGCGGGGGCAACAGTGCTAACTCGAAATACCTCACGGTTTTATGGCAATCTCATGTGGTTCCGCTGGCTCCACACTAAGACGGGACCAAGCAAGGTCGGTGATGTAGTTACTCCACCTGGTGCTTGAACGACCTCTGGGCCGCTTTCTCATGGGTGCAGCCAGCAGGACTTGCCTCAGCAAGCTTTCGTGGAACACTCTGGACACATGGCTGAAACAACATAGCTGAAACCTTTCCATTCGGAGAAGTGAATCGACATTCAGGGCTTTAGGAATTTCACCATCGCAGACTTTGTTACAAAATGTCACACCGTGAACTCTTCGCAAAAATCCATCACTGCCGCTTGTACTTGAGATAGCACTCATGAACATAGGTGAAGATTGGAACGAAGACCGATTTAAGTGAACTTCACGGCCTGCTGCAGAGTATTTACTTGCAGTGTACATTGCCTTGGCTTTCTGGAGAGACCTAGTACCTCAGTCATTTTAGTACTGCGCCATCATTTTTAACGGGCAGGGTGGACGAAGTTTTCACTCAATTCGTCCAAAATCATATGCAATAAAATATCAAAGATTATCAGGAACCCGAGTAAATGTTATTGTAACTGATGGGTGACGTGTTCCCGATGACACATGCGCCAAGCTTTTGGCGTAAATTAGAAATGTGTACGAGGTGATTGTTGGCAACCAGTACCGTTCTTGTAACCATTTTATCATGGAGCTCTTGTCTGAATTTGGTTCGTTTTGTTGTTTTTGTGCAGTGTTTTGATAAACTTACTCCCAAATTTTTATTCTGTAGGTTATATTGCCGCAAGCTTTTTTCTATTTCGTTTGTATCCAGAAGGGAAGCTATGAGTCGGATCGAGGCTCTGACCATAATACGCCATCGGGAGGAAAGCCGCCACATCCGCACGTTGGGAAATCGCACAAGACACACTATCGGGATCCATCTGAAAAGAAATCAAGTGTAAATGCTAGGTGAGGCGAGCTTGGACTTGTGTTTGTTTATTTAATTAAATATTATGATATTGGACTTCCTGGACGGCAAAGGAATCACTCTGTTTTGGCGAAGTCACGTGACGCTGGTCAATGACATGATTGGCGAACATTGTTTCATGCTTGTAGTTCAGAGTAAATCTTTGGCGTCACGCGGTCATGGCGCCTTTGGCGGCATGCTGTGTACACGCACTTGTATGCCTCGGCTCCTATTTGGTATTCTTAAATAAAGATGGGTAGAAGCGAAAGGTCTGTTGGTGAATGGCTTATGTGTCGTTGAAGAACATCAGTAGAGTTAACAGTTAGACATTATGACCCACTATATTTTGAAGTCGAGCTAAAGCCGTTTCATATTTTCAATAATTTATTTTTTGCTCACTAAAAAGGCGAGGACAAACGCTGTGAAAAGGTGTCATCTATTTAAGCTCACCATGACCCTCATCGTTTGGTCTAACTTTGGGTTGCTAACTGAAAAGCTTCTATGACACTTTATTTGTTGCAGACCAATCTGTCGGTTGAAACATGTACATTTGGCTCGGTCTAGGTGTTTTTTCGTAAAAGTGTTCACCAAGTTAACCAAAACGCAATTCTTGTTCAGCAAAGATCGGGCCAGTGGGTTTAGCACCAAACTAGCAGTCATGTTAGCAGTTTGGCACTCAATATGTAACATCAATTACTGTATATGACTTAAATTTTTATTGGTGTTAATTTAACAAACGTGTGTATGCCGCATTGTTAATGAAATATGTTGCTATGTCTAAAATTATTGTGGATTTTGTATCTTCTGCTTGTTGACTTTATTTGCTTAAGAATTGTAAAAAACATCACTCACAATCAAGGTTGATCCGTTCTAAGTTACTTTTTCTGGGGTTGACCATTTTTTCGCTTCGGTGTAATCAGTTTCGAAGTTCAATTAATAAGGAAATGATGGCTTTCAATTATTGTAGCTTTGTATTTTCTTTTATTTTTCAAGTTGTGAAGATAACTTCTGAGAAGATGTTGGTACATTCGTGTAGACATGTGTTTTACTTCATGTGTTCAGTTTTAGGACTTCAAATATGAAGTCAAAAACAAAAAGTGTTGCGAAAATATGATTTGCGTGTTGGTTTTTCCTAATGAAACAACTTAACGCATTTTGCACTATTTGCGGGCTCTGCTTTTATTTTGAAAAGATTACATTAATGTGATGCGAGTGTTCCGCGTTGGTCGCCCGAACCTCTTTTACCTGATCCGCTTCACTAAACACTTCGCTATGCTTCATCATCGCAGCAAACCACCGCTACCGCCCAATCAAACAGTGGCCATCGCACCTCCAGCCGCCCAGAAAGCGCTGGGCAAACAGCACAGCACTAATACTGTGACTGATGATCAGTTCCGAGCAGCTTTGCAGGTGATTTGATGCATTCACTTATCAGTAGCAAAGAACAGTTCAATAATAGAACGTTGTTGCTCAGATTTGATTCCAGTGCCACTGAAGTGACTGTGTCACGTGGAATTGACAAAATAATCCTATATAAACAAATGTGGAAAGCCCGTTAGCCACTTGTCGGGCGTTCTTCCGCTAAAAACATATGTTGTCGCGCTACATCAGCTGTTTTATTCGATGCAAAGCCATACACAACAATTTGCATAATAGATAAATTCGTAACACCCTTTGTTGTATTGGTTTTTGGCCCAAAGGGTACAGGTAATTTTTGCCCGTGATTCACGGAGACAGATATCTTCGACGCACGAAACAAATCCATGTCGTGCGATACTTAAATAATCCGAAAGCAATTAACTTACATGCAGCCGAACATACAGTACTACAAAAGTAAATTGATTAAATACAAAAATAAGTATGAGGTGTGTTTTTAGATGCCTTGTCTGCCTGTGCTTCGTGACCTAAAAGGAAGCGAGCGCTAAAGTTAACCGTAACTGTTACTCGTGATTTCATAATCCCGTGTGGCATTCCTAGTGCTGAGAAAACACGAGGTCACAACCGAGTGTTAAAGGACGAAAATGCCCATAGCAGGCAGAGAAATACAGCGTTTTGCTTACATTGTTTTCTGAGTTTGAATAAACGTCAAATTAGTTTGAATTCTGGACGAAATAATCACCTCCCCCTATCGTTAGTTTCGAGTATGTGTCGGCTTTCTTTTCTCGATACGTAGAGTGCTGGCGCTTGTATGTTTTTTGATACAGTCACCATTTACTTTGCAAAGGCTTGAGATAAACGTCTTGGCCTTCTAGGTGGTAGTCTGTCCCGGAGACCCCCGGGAGAGTCTGGAGAACTTCATCAAGATTGGTGAAGGTTCAACGGGCATCGTATGTATCGCTTGTGAGAAAGGCACAGGGCGACGTGTGGCAGTGAAGCAGATGGACGTGCGGAAACAGCAGAGGCGCGAATTATTGTTTAATGAGGTAAAGACGCTGCATTCTCTTTATTGTTTTGTTTTGCTCATTTCGGGGTTTTGCTTTGAAGGCAAGATAATGTTTTCCTAGTCTGTTGTTATGTTGCAAATGCTGAACCGAAAATCGTATGATTCATTCGCAGCATTCCCTGACATTACGAGCGCAGAACGGTCACGATTAGCTCACTCGATTTAGAAAATAGTGGTTTCGATACCTGTGATTCATCTCCAGTTCCGAGTTTTGTCTAATAGCAGTGAGGCGACTGTCAGGAGCAAAAGCTGCTAGCAGCAAACTACAGCAATAACCTGTCGCTGAACTCGAACTCTGGTGTGTTTATATGCTTCTGATCTCCCGCAACTGTATGTTTCAGACTTACGTTTCTTTACAACAGGCGCAATAGTTCCGCGCTTCTATCTGCCTCGCGGCGTTGAACCGAAATTTTTGGCAGCAGCTGTCATGTTCCAAGCAGTGTCGCATTATGCGAGCGCTCGTTACTTCGAGGGAAGATCTTGGCAGAACCCCGAGTGCAAATAAAAGTGTTTTTTCTTGACAATTCATTATGAATTGCAATCGTGCGTGGACACCGAGCACCATTCAACAACCTTGTCATTTGTATGGAACAGGGAAGTTGTCCGGCGCGCCAAAGTTCTGCCACTGTCGACCATTGCATGAATCTGAACACCCTTGCCCATGCGCTTCCTGCACGTTCTGTTTCAGGTGGTCATAATGCGTGATTATCACCATGACAACATCGTGGACATGTACAGCAGCTTTTTGGTGGAAGATGAACTGTGGGTTGTGATGGAGTATCTGGAAGGTGGTGCCCTGACGGACATTGTGACAAGGACACGCCTGAGCGAGCAGCAGATAGCAACTGTCTGTGCTTCAGTGCTCGACGCCTTGGCTTTCCTTCACGCACAGGGTGTCGTGCACCGGGACATCAAAAGTGATTCCATACTGCTTACCAGAGACTTAAAGGTTAGTCTTTTGTGAAAGTTATGAAATCAGTTTATTGGTGTATTGTTGTTTTTGCTTTAATGACTATTTATTAGTTTTTTTTTACTATTAATAGCTCAGTGCGGACGATTTTTTGTTTGTCATCCTCTTTATGCTGCTGTGTACATAAGCAAATGAGTGAAGCAGCGAATACGGCAGAGACAGCACGCTGCTTAATTTTATAAGGGTGGTCCGTTCCCGTAAGGAGGCGCTAAAAATTGTCAAGCAGGGTACGTGTGCGTATGCATCAGTTATTGACAGGATGCTGTGGCAGATTCCTGTCTAACTGTAAAAATTATGTTGCTATCAGAAAGTTTGTCTTTCCTATTTTTAAGAAAAATTTCAAGTTGCCTATTTTTCGTTATGGTGAGATTTACCGATTGGAGCGTAGGTTGTCACTGTAATTGATTTTTGTCAAAGTTTTGTGCGCTGCTATCGAATGAAATTAAAGCAGGGTTTCGAACAAAAAAAGGAAGATATGCTGTTCACGCAGAAAAAATGCATTTGAAGTAAAGCTGTCGATTGGTACGGCAAGTGAATGCGTTGTTACTGTCGCCAGAAAGTTTTCAATGGGGGCGCTTTACGTTTGTGCAGGGGGCTTGACATCGAAAATTCGTTGAAAAACTACTAATGTACAGTGTCCATATTTCAATTTGGGGGTCTAAGCCCACCAACCCCCCCCCGTGGCGACGAGACTGTGCGTTGTGTTTGTAAAATTAAAATTTGTCGCTTTCGTCTTGATTTCAGAATCTCTGTCATAATAGAAAGCATTATCCTATATAGCTTGCTCGAAAAATTTGCTAAAACTTGAGCGCTGTGTTGTCAGGTGAAGCTTTCAGACTTTGGATTCTGTGCGCAAATATCTGCCGAGGTTCCGAAACGAAAGTCGTTGGTCGGAACCCCGTACTGGATGGCGCCGGAAGTCATCTCCCGAATACCGTACGGTCCAGAAGTGGACATTTGGTCTCTTGGAATAATGGTCATGGAGATGGTTGACAAAGAACCGCCGTACTTCGACGAAGCTCCGCTTCAGGCAATGAGGCGCATCCGAGACACTCCTCCCCCAAAGCTTAAAAATCCTCATAAAGTGAGTTGTTTGTGTGTGCTGAATGAAGTACCGTAATTGGTAAATAATAAAAAAGACACTTATAATTAAATGTTGTTTGCTTTAAAGTCGCGCAGTGTATTTTAAGAAGGTTGCACAGAGGAGTTTCTCTTTTGCTGTGATTCTGGACTTTGGCCAGCAATGTCGACCCGAGGAAGTCTCCCGTTCGCTTTATGCATCAAAAATGTTGTCTTTTTCTTTGGATATCCTTGTTGCTGACTCTCGTTGATCGCTCTCTTCGTTTTCAGGCCTCCCCCATGCTCAAAGGCTTTTTGGACGGAATGCTTGTTCGCGACCCG